>Ga0207768_100058_pt1 | contig 147235 bp, 128 predicted proteins | sample CeladaPassaB1F01_FD_187478 | JGI IMG/M metagenome (GOLD analysis project Ga0207768, IMG submission 187478) | Cellulose-adapted microbial communities from the Joint BioEnergy Institute, USA - Passage B1F01 (SPAdes) (version 2) | ecosystem: Engineered > Bioreactor > Continuous culture >...
GGCTTCCTTCAGATCCCGCCTCGCGGCAGGCACCCTTGCCTTTGGCTAATGGTAGGCGCTCGCCAGCCCCCATTCCGGACTTTCACCGTAGAGATGACGCCCATGCTGGGCGTACCAAAAAAACCGCTCCCCCGGACGGGGAGCGGTATGGCGTGAACGCAAACGCCGCGGACCGGCTTCTTTACCTGGTCTGGTCTTTGCCCCATTCCCGCGGATTTTCCCGCCACGCCTTGAGGAGGGCGAGCTCCCGCTCGCCGACGATGCCGCGCCGGTGCGCCTCCCCGATCAGCGTGCCGTAGTCCGTCAGCGTCCTTAAAGGAATTCCGGCCTCCTCGAACGCCCGGGCGGCTTCCGGGAACTGGTACGTGAAAATGGCCAGCACGCCCAGCACCTCCGCCCCCGCTTCCCGGGCGGCCAGCGCCGCCTTGAGCGAACTGCCGCCGGTGGAGACCAGGTCTTCGATCAGCACCACCTTCCGGCCGGGAACCAGCACGCCCTCGATCTGGTTTCCCTTACCGTGGCCTTTGGCTTTGTCCCGCACGTAAAGCATTGGCAGGTTCAGTTTCTGCGCCACCCACGCGGCGTGGGGAATGCCGCCGGTGGCGATGCCGGCCACCGCCTCGCACGCCGGATGATGGGCGCGGATCAGCGCCGCGAAGCCTTCGGCGATTTCGTCGCGGATGGCGGGATGGGAGATGGTCAGGCGATTGTCGGTATAGATGGGCGAGCGCAGGCCGGACGTCCAGGTGAACGGTTCGTCGGGACTCAAGGTCACCGCGCCGATTTCCAGCAGCAGGCCCGCGATGCGGGCGGGCAGGTTTTCCAGGTTCCGGTCGCTCATGCCTCGGTCATCTCCTTCAGGATTTGTTCCAGCGCGGCGGCCGGATCGGGAGCGGCGGTGACGGGCCTTCCGACCACCAGGAAATCCGCGCCCGCCCGCACCGCTTCCCGCGGCGTCGCGATCCGGCGCTGGTCCCCGGCCGCGTGTCCCGAGGGACGGATGCCGGGGGTCACCGTCAAAAAGCCGCGGCCGCACGCCCGCTTGACCGCTGCGGCCTCCAGCGGGGAAGCGACGACGCCGTGCAGGCCCGCTTTTTTCGCCAGCATGGCGTAACGCGTCACGGTGTCCGCCACTTCGCCCGGGATGCCGATCTCTTCGTTCATCATCTCCCGGGTCGTGCTGGTCAGCTGGGTTACGGCGACGATCAGCGGCGGGGCGGACAGGCCGGCGGACGCCGCGCCTTCCGCCGCCCCCTCCGCCGCCGCGCGCATCATCGCCGTTCCGCCGGCCGCGTGCACGTTGAACATGTCCGCGCCCAGCCGCGCGATGCTGCGCGCCGCTCCCTTCACCGTGTTGGGAATGTCGTGCAGCTTCAGATCGAGAAAGACGCGGAAGCCGAGCTTCCGGCACTCGCGCACGATGTCCGGCCCCGCGGCGTAAAAGAGTTCCATGCCGATTTTCATCCAGCAGCCGAAATGCCGCAGCGCTTCCGCGATGCGCAGGGCTGTCGCCGCGTCCGGCTTGTCCAGGGCCACCATGACTTTGGCGGCCGCTTCGCTTGCGTTCATGTCGCGCAGGCCTCTCCTTTCGCGTCGGGCCGAACCGGCTCCGTCAGGATTGCCCGCCCGACAGCGCGGGCTCGTGGAACGCCGGCATCGGATCGCTGGAGAAGCGCAGGGCCTGCAGCATGTGCAGGAGCGCCCGCGCGGTGTCCAGCGAGGTGAGCACCACGATGCCGTGCTCCACCGCTTCGCGGCGAATGCGGAACCCGTCCCGCTGCGGGGTTTTGCCCTTCGTCAGCGTGTTGACGACGATCTGCGCCTGTCCGGTGCGAATGAGGTCCACGATGTTCGGCGAGCCTTCGCTCAGCTTCTTCACCCGCCGCACGCGCAGCCCGGCCCGTTCCAGCGCGTCGGCGGTGCCGCCCGTGGCGATCAGCTTGTAGCCGAGGCTGTAGAAGCCGCGCAGGATTTCCATCGCTTCTTCCTTGTCCTTGTCGGCCACCGTGGCGATGATGGCGCCGGAATCCGGAATCTTCATGCCGGAGCCGATCAGCCCCTTGTACAGCGCCTTGGCGAACAGGCGGTCGCGGCCCATCACCTCGCCAGTGGACTTCATTTCCGGCGTCAGCGTCGGGTCGACGCGGCGCAGCTTGGCGAAGGAGAACACCGGCACCTTGACGGACACGAATTCGTCCTCCGGCCACAGCCCGTCCTTGTATCCGAGGTCGGCCAGCCGGACGCCGAGGATCGCCTGCGTCGCCAGCTTCGCCATCGGCACGCCGGTCACCTTGCTGAGGAACGGCACGGTGCGCGACGAGCGGGGGTTGACTTCGATGACGTACACCCTGTTCTGCCAGACCACGAACTGGATGTTGACCAGGCCGACCACCTTCAGCTCGCGGGCGATCCGCAGCGTCATGTCCACCGCCTGCCGCTTCACGTCCTCGGACAGCGTCTGCGGCGGATACACCGCGATGGAGTCGCCGGAGTGGACACCGGCCCGCTCCACGTGCTCCATGATGCCCGGGATGAGCACCGTCTCGCCGTCGCACACCGCGTCGACCTCGATTTCCTTGCCGAGCATGTACCGGTCGATGAGCACCGGATGCTCCGGATTGATGCGGACCGCTTCCCGCATGTACTCCAGGAGCTCCTCGTCGGAGTAAACGATTTCCATGGCGCGTCCGCCCAGCACGTAGGACGGCCGGACGAGCACCGGGTAGCCCAGCGCGCGGGCCGTACCCACCGCTTCGTCCACCGAGGTGACGGTGGCCCCCTTCGGCTGGGGAATGTCCAGCCGTCTCAGGAGCGCTTCGAACTTTTTGCGGTCTTCCGCCGCGTCGATGCTTTCCAGCGAAGTGCCGAGGATGCGCACGCCCGCCGCCGCCAGCGGCCCGGACAGGTTGATCGCCGTCTGGCCGCCGAACTGCACGATGACGCCCACCGGCTGCTCCTGCTCGATGACGTTCATGACGTCCTCGAAGAACAGCGGTTCAAAATAGAGGCGGTCGGACGTGTTGAAGTCCGTCGACACCGTTTCCGGGTTGTTGTTGATGACGATGGCTTCGTATCCGGCCTCGCGGATCGCCCAGACGGCGTGCACCGTCGAGTAGTCGAACTCGATGCCCTGGCCGATGCGGATCGGTCCGGAGCCGAGCACGACCACCTTCGGCTTGTCGCCGGGCGGCACTTCGTTTTCGGTCTCGTAGGTGGAATAGAAGTACGGCGTCGTCGCCTCGAATTCGGCCGCGCAGGTGTCCACCATCTTGTAGACCGGGCGGATGCCCTGGGCCAGCCGGAAATCGCGCACTTCTTTTTCCGTGATGAGGCTGTTCGCGCCTCCCTCTCGGCGCAGCTCCGCCACGGCGCGGTCGGCAAAGCCCAGGCGTTTCGCCTCGTAAAGGGTCTCTCTGGTCAGCGCGGGTTCGCGGCGGATCCTGTCCTCGAAGGCGACCAGGCCTTCGATTTTGTCCAGGAACCACCAGTCGATCTTCGTCAGCTCCTGCACCTCGGTGAGCCGCCAGCCCCGCCGGAACGCCTCGGCCACCAGGAACAGCCGCTCGTCGTCCGCCTTGGCGAGCCGTTCCCGCAGCGCCGCTTCGTCCAGGAGTTCCGTGCCGGGCAGGTGCAGCCGGTACGCGCCGATCTCCAGGGAGCGGATCGCCTTTTGCAGCGACTCCTCGAAGGTGCGCCCGATGGCCATCACTTCCCCGGTCGCTTTCATCTGCGTGCCCAGGGACCGGTTGGCGGTGGTGAACTTGTCGAAGGGCCAGCGCGGAATTTTCGTGACCACGTAGTCGATGGCCGGCTCGAAGCAGGCGTAGGTCCGCCCCGTCACCGGATTGACGATCTCGTCAAGGGTGTAGCCGATGGCGATTTTGGCCGCCATCTTGGCGATCGGATACCCCGTCGCCTTGGAGGCGAGGGCGGACGAACGGCTCACCCTCGGGTTGACCTCGATCACGTAGTACTTGTAGCTGTACGGATCGAGGGCGAACTGGATGTTGCAGCCCCCTTCGATCTTGAGGGCGCGGATGATGTCGACGGACGCCGCGCGCAGCATCTGGTACTCCCGGTCCGACAGCGTCTGGCTCGGCGCCACGACGATGCTGTCGCCGGTGTGGATGCCGACGGGATCGACGTTTTCCATGTTGCAGACGACGATGCAGTTGTCCGCCGAATCGCGCATCACTTCATATTCAATTTCCTTCATGCCGGCGATGGACTTCTCGATCAGGCACTGGCCGATAGGGCTGTAGCGCAGGCCGTTGTCGACGATTTCCCGGAGTTCCTGCTCGTTGGCCGCGATGCCGCCGCCGGTGCCGCCGAGGGTGTAGGCCGGCCGGACGATGAGCGGATAGCCGGTCTCCGCCGCGAATTCGACCGCCGCTTCCACGCTGGTCACGATGGTGCTTTCCGGAATCGGCTGGCCGAGCTCGCGCATCAGCTCGCGGAACTGGTCGCGGTCTTCGGCGCGCTCGATGGCCGACAGCTGGGTGCCGAGCAGCCGCACCCCTTCCTGTTCCAGAATGCCGGCGCGGGCCAGCTCCACCGCCATGTTCAGGCCCGTCTGACCGCCCAGGGTCGGAAGCAGTCCGTCCGGCCGCTCCTGGCGGATGATTTGGGCCACGAAATCGAGGGTGATCGGCTCGATGTAGACCCGGTCGGCCATGTTCGTGTCGGTCATGATCGTCGCCGGGTTGCTGTTGATCAGGACGACCTCGATCCCTTCTTCCTTGAGGGCCTGGCAGGCCTGGGTTCCGGCGTAGTCGAATTCGGCCGCTTGTCCGATCACGATCGGCCCCGAGCCGATGACGAGGATTTTTTTCAGGTCCTTATTTTTCGGCATGCTGCAATTCTCCTTCCCGGGCCCGAGCGAATTGCACCTGACGGGGAAGCTCCGGATTGCGCAACTTGTGCTCGCGGATCATTTCCAGGAACCGGTCGAACAGGCTGTTGGAATCGTACGGCCCCGGCGTCGCTTCCGGATGGTATTGCACGGAAAAGGCCGGATAGCGGCGGTGCCTGAGGCCTTCGACGGTCTTGTCGTTGTTGTTGATCTGCGTGATGACGAGCTCCGTGCCTTCGACGGATTCCGTCCGCACGGCGTAGCCGTGGTTTTGCGACGTGATGATGCAGCGGCCGGTTTCCAGGTCCTTCACCGGGTGGTTGCCGCCGCGGTGTCCGAACTTGAGCTTTTCCGTGTCCGCGCCGCAGGCCAGCGCCAGGAGCTGGTGACCGAAACAGACGCCGAAGATCGGCACTTTCCCGAGGAGCCGCCGGATCGTTTCCACGGCGTACGGCACGTCCTTCGGGTCGCCGGGACCGTTGGACAGCTGGATGCCGTCGGGATGCATCCGGAGAATCTCGTCGGCGGTCGTGTCGTGGGGCACGACGATGACGTGGCACCCGCGGCGGATGAGCTCGCGCAGGATGCCGTTTTTCGATCCGTAGTCGATCAGCACGATGCGCTCGCCGTCTCCCGGGCAGACGTAAACCTCCCGGGTCGACGTCCTCGCCACCTGGTCGCGCGGCAGCTCCGTCGCCCGGAGCCGTTCCATCAGCTCTTCGACGGGCGCGCTTTCCGTCGTCAGGAGGCCTTTCATGGTGCCGCTGTGGCGCAGGATGCGGGTGAGCATCCGCGTGTCGATGTCGCTGATGCCGACGATGCCGTATTCCTTGAGCATCGCGTCCACCGGCATCTGCGCGCGCCAGTTGCTCGGCACCGGTTCGTGCCGTCGCACCACGAAGCCCGCGACGAAGGGGCGGAAGCGCTCAAAGTCGTCGCGGTTGACGCCGTAGTTGCCGATGAGCGGATAGGTCATCGTCAGGATTTGCCCGCAATAGGACGGGTCCGACAGCGCCTCCTGGTAGCCGGTCATCCCCGTGTTGAACACCACTTCGCCGATCGTGGTTCCCCGGGCGCCGAACGAACGGCCCGTGAACAGCGTTCCGTCTTCCAGCAGCAATCTGGCCTGCATGCGTTTCACTCCTTCAGGGTGCCGGCCGGTTCGTGCCGGCACAGTCCGTCTTCTTCCGTCCACACCACGCGGCCGCCGACCATCGTCAGCGTCGGCCAGCCATACAGCTTCCGGCCGGCGAGGGGCGTGTTGCGGCCTTTGCTGAGGAAGGCCGCCGGGTCCACTTCCCGCTCGCGGTCCAGATCGATCAGCGTCAGATCCGCCGGCGCGCCCGGCTCCAGGGTGCCGTACGGCAGCCCGAAGGCCCGGGCGGGGTCGGCGGTCATCCTGCGCAGCAGAAAGTCCAGCGTCCACCGCCCGCTTCTGACGAACACCGTGTACAGCAGCGGGAACGCGGTCTCGAACCCGTGGATGCCGAAGGGCGCCCGCTCCGGCCCCAGCGCCTTCTCCTCCGCGGCGTGCGGCGCGTGGTCGGTGGCGATCATGTCGATGGTGCCGTCTTCCAGCGCCTCGATGCACGCCTCCACGTCCCGCGGCGAGCGCAGGGGAGGATTCATTTTCCAGTTGGTGGCGTCCGGGCCCGGGATGTCCTCGTCGGACAGCGTCAGGTGGTGCGGGCACACTTCCGCGGTCACCCGCAGTCCGAGGGACTTGGCGAGCCGCAGCAGGCGAACGGTCTGCTCCGTGCTCACGTGGCAGACGTGGTAATGCACGCCGGTGGCTTCCGCCAGCAGGATGTCCCGCGCCACGTGCACCGCCTCCGACTCGTTGGGGATGCCGGGCAGGCCGTGCCGCCGGGCAAATCCGCCCGCCGTGAACGCCGCTCCCTTCGGGAGCAGCGATTCGTCCTCGCAGTGGGCGACGATCGGCAGGCCGAGCGACGCCGCCAGCTCCATCGCCCGCTTCATCATCCCCGCGCTCTGCACGCCGCGGCCGTCGTCGCTGAACCCGATGGCGCCGGCCTCCTTGAGCGCGGCGAAATCGGCCAGTTCCTCGCCGGCCTGTCCCTTCGTGATGGCCGCGTAGGGCAGCACCCTGACGTAGCCGGCTTCCGCCGCGCGGCGCACGATGTGCCGGATGATGTCGGGCGAATCCGCCGGCGGCTTCGTGTTCGGCATACAGGCGACGGTGGTGAAGCCGCCCTTGGCCGCGGAGGCCGTGCCGGTGACGATGTCCTCCTTGTGCTCGAAGCCCGGCTCGCGCAGATGCACGTGCATGTCCACGAACCCCGGCGCGAGCAGCCGTCCCCTGGCGTCGATCACGGCGGCACCGCCGGCGCGCGCCGCCTCCGGCACTTCGGAGCCTTCATGCCACCCCGCCACCCTGCCTTCCGCGACGTGCAGATGGCCGAAGGCGAAGGCGCCATTGGGCCGGGCGACTTTGGCGTTCAGGATCCAGGCGTTCATTGGCCGCTCCCCCTCTCCTCCGCTTTTCCCGCCGGGGCCGGCGACGGCTGCAGGATGGTGACGCGGTCTTCGCCGTCGATTTCCCTGAGCGCCACCTCGATTTTTTCCAGGCGGGACGTGGGCGTGTTTTTGCCCACGAAATCCGGGCGGATCGGCAGCTCCCGGTGGCCCCGGTCCACCAGCACCGCCAGCTGGATCGTTTTTGGCCGGCCGTAATCCATCAGCGCGTCCATCGCCGCCCGGATCGTCCGCCCCGTGTACAGCACGTCGTCGAACAGGATCACGTTCTGGTCGTGGATGTCCGGCAGCGCCGTCCTCGTCCCGCCGGACGGAGCCCGGGCGGCGCCGGGGGGCCGGTCGTCCCGGTAGTCGGTGATGTCCAGCTCGCCGACCGGCACCGGAACGCCTTCGATGTGGCGGATCCACTCGGCGACCCGGCGGGCCATGTAGACGCCGCGGGTGCGGATGCCGACAAGCACGCATCCCTCGATCCCCTTGTTTCGCTCGACGATCTCGTGGGCGATTCGCGTCAGCGCCCGGCGGATGGCCGACTCATCCATGATGACGCGCCGCACCGGCATGACAAACGCCTCCCGTGGCCTTTTTTAGTTAAATTTCCTTCGTCGCGCTGCAAAAAAACCTCCTTGCGTCAGACGCAAGGAGGTTGTTCGGCGAAATCCGCATGATGGATATGGACCGGATACTTAGACGCCGCAAACGTCCGCGGACAAGCCGGAGAACGCGGGTACTTCCGGCGCGTTCCGACGCCGTCGCATCCGTCTGCGCGCCTTATGCCACCTTGCCAGTCTCACGGGACTGATTTAAAGGCTCCGATGTTTTGCGAAAATTATCCCATGTCGCCGAAAGCGTGTCAAGTTTTTTTCCGGGGGGTTCACCCGGAGATTTTGTACCGTTTTTCGCACAAATCCGGGCCCGGGCTCCGGCCCGTTCACCGTTTTATGCGCTTTTTCGCACAAAATCGCCGTCCGCGCCGCCGGGACCCCGCAAGATATACGGTTTTTCGCACAAAATCCCGGAAATTCCCCTTCGCGGAAGCCAGATTTTTCATACATATCGAATCCCCGCCCATCACCGGGAATTCAATTTGTACGATGTTCCGCAATATCCCATCTGCGCGCATCCCCGGAAACGGCACCCGGTCTTCGCCTTCCGCCCCTAACCTTCCACCCGGCGCAGCTGCTCCAGCGCCTGCACCATGTCCTCCGGCATCGGCCGGCGGAAGGACATCCACTCTCCCGTGCGGGGATGCCTAAATCCCAGCACACCGGCGTGCAGCGCCTGCCCGGCGATGCCCAGCGGGTCGGCGCCGCGCTTGCCGTACACCGGATCGCCGACCAGCGGATGGCCGATGTATTTCATGTGCACGCGAATCTGGTGGGTTCGTCCGGTTTCCAGCTCCAGCTCCACCAGCGTATGATTCCGGAACCGCTCCAGGACGCGAAAGCGGGTCACCGCCCGCTTGCCTCCCCGCGAGGTGACCGCGAATTTCTTGCGGTCCCGCTCGTCCCGGCCGATCGGCGCATCGATGGTTCCCCTGTCATGGGGAAGATCGCCGTGGCACAAGGCGACGTACCGGCGTTCGACGGCATGCGCCTTGAGCTGTTCCGCCAGGGAAGCGTGGGCCAGGTCGTTTTTGGCCGCCACGAGCAGGCCGGAGGTGTCCCGGTCGATGCGATGCACGATGCCGGGGCGCATTACGCCGCCAATCCCCGACAGGTCCCGGCAATGGTAGAGCAGGGCATTCACCAGCGTGCCCCGCGGATGACCGGCGGCGGGATGGACCACCATGCCCCGCGGTTTGTTCACCACGATGACGTCGGCATCCTCATAGACGACATCCAGCGGAATCGGCTCGGGCTCCGTCCCGGCCGGTTCCGGCGGCGGCAGGCGGAGCTCGATGACGTCGCCCGGCGCCGTTTTCGCGTTCGGTTTGGCGGTTCGGCCGTTCACGGTCACCCGACCCGCACGGATCCATTCCTGGATCTGGGTACGGGAAGCCCCCGCGGCGCCCGCGCGTTCGGTGACGTAGCGGTCCAGCCGTTCCCCCGCTTCGCCGGGAGCCACCGTCCAGGCCATCACGTCGCTTTCTTCTTCTTCGTCCCAGGCTTCGTCCGCCTCAGCGTCCGCCGGAGACCATGCCGCGTCGTTGTTCTCGTCCCAGCCGCCCAACCGGACATCCTCCTTGCCAGCTAACCGTCAAACACCCGTAAAACCTTTTACCCGTCAAACTGGGGGTGCTCCTCCCCCGGCCGGTCCCCTTCCCGGCCGGCTTCGTCCCGGCCTTTCCGGTCATCCTTTCTCGCAAAGGCCAGCAAGGCGTCCAGCAGGAGCAGCCCCACGCCGACCGTGATACCGGTGTCGGCCAGGTTGAAAATCGGGAACACCCACGTGCCGAACGTAAATTGCAGAAAATCCACCACTTCGCCGTAGATCGCCCGGTCCACGAAGTTGCCGATCGCCCCGCCCAGGATCAGGGCAAGCCCCAACGGCGGAAGCGGCCCCGAGGTGCGGTGGGTGCGGTGCATGTACCAAATGATGCCGGCGACCACCACAATCGTGACGATCAGGAAAAAGACCGTCTGTTCCTTCAGGATGCCGAACGCCGCCCCCGGGTTTTTGATGAAGGTGATGACGAAAAAGTCGCCCAGCACCTCGATCCGGTCTCCGGGCCCGAGGTTGCGCTCGATCCATTTTTTCGACACCTGATCGACCAAAAAGACGATGAGTGCGATCAGATAAAACCACCAGAGTTTTCTGCCGGCGCGCAAAACGGATACGCTCCTTCCCCATCCCAAAACTGGATTGTTCCGTCAATCCGGATTGTACCATAAAGCGGAACCGCAGGTCACCGTCACGTTTCGCCGCGTTCCGGGGTAAAACACCGCCGGATGGCGAACAATACGCGGAGAATCCGAACAACGGGAGGAAACGCCATGACGGGTCCGATCTCGGAAGCCGAACTGCAGGCCTTTCGACACCGCCTGCTGGCAGAAAAAAATTCACTGGAGAGCCGCCTGCGCAACGCGGACGAAAACGGCCTGGCCGAATCCTGGCGGGAAGCGGCCGGGGAGCTGTCTCCCGTCGACAATCACCCCGCCGACGCCGGCACCGACCTGTTCGAGCGCGGCAAGGATTTGGCCCTGCGCGAGCGGATGCGCCTCCGCCTGGAGGACATTGACCGGGCCCTGAAGCGCATGGACGAAGGAAAATACGGAATATGCGCCGCCTGCGGCCGGCCGATTTCCCCCGCCAGGCTGGAAGCGGCGCCCGAGACCGTATTTTGCGCGGACCATCAGCCGCGCCGCCAAGAGCCGGAATCCCGCCCCGCGGAAGAAGCGCATTTGCGGCGCACGCTGGCGCGCATCGGCGACGGGGAAGCGGGCCGGCGGAGCCTGGACGGCGAAGACGCCTGGCAAATCGTGGAAGCCTGGGGCACATCGGAAAGTCCCGTCGCCGACGGAAGCATGGAATTCGCCGATGATTACGGGGCGGCGGCCGAGCCGGACGAGGACGCGGGCGCCGTCGAAGCGCCGGAAAGCTTCCTGGCCACCGACATCACCGGCAAAAACGTCACCTTCGTCCGCAACCGCGCCTATCGCCGCTACATGGAAGCCGGGGAAGGCGACCCGCTGCTGGAGACGGCGCTGGAACACGCGGAACCCGTGGAACCCGTACCGCCCGACCCCGCCCTTCTTGAGCTGTCGCCGCTGGATCCGGAAGCGCCGGATCCGGCGCCGCCCGGCGATTCCGCCGGCGGAAAAAAGCCGCGGCGGTCCCGCGGCAAGGATCAATAGGGGCTATTCAGCTGGCGCTGCACGATGCGCACAATGTCGGCGATGTAATCGCCGACAATGGGCAGGTTCAGCGCGCCGAGCGCCTGGAGAAACCAGACGATGGTCGCGGCGAAAAACGTAAAGCCGATGGCGATGCCGACGCCCCGCGCCACGCCGGCCAGGAGATTCCGCCAGATCAGGGCACGGGGCCGCCGCATCAGCTCCACGTATTCCGTCAGCTGCGCCTTTTCCAGATCGAGCGCCAGCTTTTCCAGACGCGCCGCAAGGCGGGCGACCGACTTCCGCGAGGCGGCCGCTTCCCTGGCCAGCCGCCGGTAGCCGGGGGCGGCGTGTTCCCGGGAAAAACGTCCCGCGCCCGCCCCGGCTCCGCCGCCGGCCCGCCGGGCGCTCCCGCCGGAGCCGGAGCGAGCCATCCGCGATCCCTCCCGGCCCACTCAGCAAGCTGTGGGGCGATTCTTCCCCCTTAGATTATCCGTTTTGCCGGATGGCCAAACCGATGGTCTTCTCGCCGGCCTGCACCCGTTCCATGCCTTCTTCCCGGCCGAAGGCGAGGCCGCTGAGCAGCACGTTTTCCTCGAACAGGCCGCGGAACCTGTTGATCGCCGCCACCGTTTCCTCGTCCGCGTCCATCACCAGGTGCACGCGGGCTTCGATGGGCAGGTCCAGCTTTTTGCGCGTGTCCTGCACAGCGCGGATGACTTCGCGCACCAGCCCTTCCTGCGCCAGCTCCGGCGTGATTTCCGTGTTGAGCGCCACGGTCAGCCCGCCCTGCGCGGCGGAAGCGAAGCCGGTTTTGGCGCGCTTTTCGACGAGCAGTTCGTCCAGCGTCACCTGCACCTTTTCGCCGTCCGCATCCAGCTCGATGAAGCCCTGCTCCACCGCGGTCCGGGCCCTTTCCGGCGGCAGCTCCTTCAGCGCCTTCTGGATCGGCGCCACGAGGCGGCCGTACTTTTTGCCCGCGACCACCAGATTCAGCTTCAGGGAAAACTCGACGAATCCGCTGTCGTCGGGGACAAGGGTGATTTTCTTGACGTTGATTTCGTCCCGGATGATGTCCGCGTACCCTTCCAGGTCAAACTCGCCGGTGACCGACACCAGCAACTCCGACAGCGGCTGTCGCGTCTTGATCCCCGTCTCGTTGCGCACGTTGCGGGCCAGCTCAACGATGGACCGGGCGGTTTCCATGTCGCGCTCCAGCACGGGATCGACCGCGAACTCTTCCGCCGTCGGATAGTCCGCCAGGTGCACGCTTTCCCCGCCGCCCAGGTTGCGGTAAATGTCGTCCGCCACGAAGGGCATGTACGGCGCGATCAGGCGGGACAGCGTGAGCAATACCTTGCGCAGCGTCTGGTACGCCTCAATCTTGTCGTCCGTAAGGCCCGAGCCCCAGAACCGGTCGCGGGAGCGGCGCACGTACCAGTTGGACAGGTCGTCGACGAACTTCTCGATGGCCTTGGCCGGATTGAGGAAGTCGTTGACGGCCAGGCCGCGGTTCACCTCGCCGATCAGCGTGCCGAGGCGCGACAGGATCCAGCGGTCCAGACGGTTCTTCGGCTCGCGCGGCGCGTGCGCAGCCGGATCGAAGCCGTCAATGTCCGCGTACAGCGCGTAGAAGGCGTGGGTGTTGACCAGCGTGTCCACCACCTTGGACTTCGCCTCGGCCACGATGTTTTTGGAGAACCGCTTGCTGTTCCACGGCGCGCTGTCCGCAAGCAGGGCCCAGCGGAACGCGTCCGAGCCGTACGCTTCGATGATGTCCCACGGGTCGATGACGTTGCCCTTGGATTTGCTCATTTTTTGCCCGTTCTCATCCAGCACGTGTCCCGTAGAAATGACCGACTTGTACGGCGCCGTGCCGTTGTACAGCGTCGCCACCGCCAGCAGGCTGAAGAACCAGCCGCGGGTCTGGTCGATCCCCTCGCAGATGAAGTCGGCCGGATACTGGTCGCGGAACGTCTCCTCGTCGCCGAAGGGATGATGGTACTGGGCGAAGGGCATCGCGCCGCTGTCGAACCAGACGTCGATCACCTCGGGGGTGCGCCGCATCGTGCCCCCGCATTCGCATTTCAGCAGCACTTCGTCCACGTAGGGCTTGTGCAGCTCCAGGTCCTCCGCCACCGGATGCGCGGCCAGCCGGCGCATTTCCTCGTGGCTGTGGGGCGCCTTCTCCCTGCCGCAGGTTTCGCAGATCCAGATGTTGAGCGGCGTGCCCCAGTAGCGGTTGCGGCTGATGTTCCAGTCCACGAGGTCTTCCAGGAAGTTGCCGAACCGGCCGTCCTTGAGATGGGCGGGGTACCAGTCGATCGTTTGGTTGTTTTCGATCAGCTTGTCCTTCACCGCCGTGGTGCGGATGAACCAGCTGTCCGTGGCGTAGTAGAGCAGCGGCGTCTTGCACCGCCAGCAGTGCGGGTAGCTGTGCTCGTACTTTTCCTTGTGGTACAGAAGCCCGCGTTCCGCCAGCATGCGGACGATATCCACGTCGCAGTCCTTCACGAACCGGCCGGCGAAGTCCGTCGCTTCTTCGGTGTACCGGCCCGCGTGGTCCACCACTTTCACCATCGGTATGCCGTTCTGCATGGCCGCCTTGTAGTCGTCCTCGCCGTGGGCCGGGGCCATGTGGACAATGCCCGTGCCGCTCGTCTCGGTGACGAAATCGGCGGCGATGACACGCCAGGCGCCTTCCGCGGATACGTAGCGGAACGGCGGCTCGTAGGTCAGGCCGGCCAGCTCCCGCCCCCTCACGGAAGACAAAACCGCGTACTCGCCCTTCATCACGTGCTCCACGCGCGAAGCCGCGAGGATGTACACTTCGTCTCCCTGCCGGACCCGGACGTATTCCATGTCGGGATGCACGGCCAGCGCCGTGTTCGACGGCAGCGTCCAGGGCGTCGTCGTCCAGGCGAGGGCATATTCGCCGGTCTCATGCAGCCTGAACTTCACCGTCGCGGTCAGGTCCTTGACGTCCTCGTACCCCAGCGCCACCTCGTGGGAACTGAGCGTCGTCTGGCAATCAGGGCAGTAGGGGCTCACCCGGTGCCCGCGGTACAGGAGACCCTTGTCGTGGATGGTGGCGAGGATGTGCCAGACGCTTTCGATGTACTTGTTGTCCAGCGTGATGTACGGATCGTCCAGGTCGATCCAATAGGCAATGGCTTCCGTCAGCTCGCGCCACTGCTTTTCGTATTCGAACACGCTTTCCTTGCACTTCTTGATGAACGGTTCGATGCCGTAGCGCTCGATCTCCTGTTTGCCGGAAATGCCCAGCTCCTTCTCCACGCCCAGCTCCACCGGCAGGCCGTGGGTGTCCCAGCCGGCCTTGCGGACGACGCGGTAGCCGGCCATCGTCTTGTAACGGCACACGAAGTCCTTGATGACCCGGCCGAGCACGTGCCCGATGTGGGGCTTGCCGTTGGCCGTCGGCGGCCCTTCGTAGAAGACGAAATTCGGCTTGCCCTTCCGGTTTTCGATGGAACGGCGGAACGTGTCCTCGCGCCGCCAAAGCTCCAGGATGCGCTGCTCGCGCTCGCGGGCCCTCTCCCTGGGGTCCACCCGTCGCATGGTCGATCCTTCCTTCCTTTCCTGCACAAAATAAATCGCCCCGTCCCGTAAGGGACGAGGCGTCGCTCGCGTTACCACCCTTGTTCCGCGGAATCCGGCCCATGCCGTACCCGCGGCCCTCTGCGACCGGACGATGCCGGTCCGCTCCGGTAACGGGGAGCTTCCGGCCGTCGCTACTGTCCGCCCGCGGGGCGGAGTTCGAAACGGCATCTCGGGGAGGATTTTCCGCATGCTCCGGACATTGGCTCGCACCGACCGCCAACTCTCTGGCTCCGGGCGTCATGCGTACTCGTTCCCGTCAACGATATTGATCCGGTGATCGTTTCCATTTTGACAATTAAGTATACGCCAAATCCGCCGCCCTTGTCAAACCCCGGCGCCGTCTCCGCGCGCCCATCAACCCGACGCGGTCAACCGTCCGAAGCTTCGCCGATGAATTCCGTCGGCAGCTCCATATACTTGATGCCGATGTAATGTCCGCCGACGTCCCGCCGGACGGAATTCATGACCGCGATGATGTTTTTGCCGACCGGGTACACGCTGGCCCAAAGATGGAACGGCCACGGCTGCTCCCGCGCGGTGCGCCACGTCTTCCCGTAATCCCCGCTCACGGAGATGCGCGCGGCGTTGGACGTGACGACCAGCGTGCCGTCGGGCATGGAGGCGATATACGGACCCGCCACCTGGTCCGGAATATTCGTGCCGACGCCGGGTTCCCAGGTAAAGCCGTCTTCGGAAATTTTGTAGTACACGTTGCAGCTGTCCGATCCGCACAGCTCGTGGACGAGAATGTACCGTTTGTCCTTCATCTGCGTCCACACCGGCATGCCGGGCCGCGCGCCGGGATTGTCCGGGTCCCACGCGGCGAAAATTTCCTCGCCCCAGGTCGCGCCGCCGTCGTCGGAAATTTTCTCCGCGATGATCTGGCTGTAGGGGTGCTCATCCACGACGTGCTTCTCGCTGGCGTAGAACACCGCCAGGCGGCCGTCGCTCAGAAAGCCCATGTGGGGCTCGTAGACGCCCTTGTCCGGCCAGCCGAGTTCGCCCGGCGCCCCGTGGTTCTCGTCGATGGTGCTGAGATACGTCCACGTCCTCCCTTCGTCCGTGCTCCTGTACACATCCAGCTTGTACGATTCCTGCCAACGGACGGAGCGGAACGCCACCAGAATGTCCCCGTTCTTCAGCCGGATGAGCTGGCCGTTGTCGAGATTCCGCCCCGGTTCGGTGATCGTGGAGACGATCTCCCACGTCAGCCCGTTGTCCCGGGACTCCGAAAACTGAAGCATGGTGCCGCCGTTTTCGTCGTTCGTGTAGCCGTTGTTGTTGTAGATCGTATAGACGGCCAGCCAGCGGTTTTTGTCGAGCTGAAGCATCCGGCCGTATTCCGCCCCGAATCTCCCGGGATAAATGCCCCGTGCGTCAAAGCCTGCGTCCTCGTATGTCGGTTCGTCATGCACGACCACTTCAAGGGGCAGCGTCTCGAAGACCGGCTCGACCTTCGAGCACGCCGCAAGCAGGAGGCCCATGACGAGCGACAGCGCGGCAAGGAACCTGCTTTTGTTCGACGTCCGCAAATCCTTCACCTGCCCGTTCAACGTTTCGCCAGTTGTCCGATGCACATCTGGATGTTGTGCCCGCCGGTTTCCTTCGGCCGTTCCGCCGAGTTCAGCAGGATAAAGCGGCTTCCGTCCAGCGGATAGAGGCTGGCCCACAAGTGGCTCCTGAACGGCATCGGATCGACCGTCTGCCACGTTGCGCCCTGGTCGCGGGAGACCGTGATCTTGCCCGAATTCGAAGTGACGAGCCACGTGCCGTCCTCCAGCTCTTCGAAATACGGACCGCCCCACTGCTCCGGCACCGGCAAGCCGTTTCCGGCTTCCCAGTGGATGCCGTCCCTTGAAATCTTGTAATGGATTTGCGCCGACACGCACTTGTACATGACGAGGTGGACCACTTCGAACACCACGAGGTACCGACCGTCCCGCAGCCTGCGCCAAACGGGCATGCCCGGGCGGAGATGGGGGCTGGCCGGATCCCACGCGACCCAGATTTCGTCGCCCCACGTCCGGCCGCCGTCATCGGAAATTTTCTGGGAGATGATCTGGCTGTAATAGGGCGGCTCGATGACGTGTTTTTCGTTGGCGTACATGACCGCGATCCGGCCGTCGTCGAGCCGGCAAAAATGGGGCTCGTAAAGGCCTTTGTCCGGGTTGCCGAGGCTGCCGGGGGAACCGTTCATCTCGTCGATCGTCGACCAGAACGCCCACGTTTTCCCGCCGTCCGTGCTTTTGTACACGTGCAGCTGGTACGATTCATGCCACCGGACGGACCGGCAGCCGAGCAGAATGTCGCCGGACGGATTTGCTCCACTCCATGAAATCGGGTCTCAAGGGGATCGTGGGCATCATTTTCCCTTCCATCCACATGCCCGTCGAAAGCCTGCTGTTTTATTACATCCAGACGCTGCTTCACGCGCGGGGCTATCAGACGCTCATCCGCGTCACGGATGACCGGATGGACAAGGAAATGGAAGCGATCCGGATGTTCCGTCTGTTCGGCGTACGGGGATTCATCATTTTTCCGGCGATCAATGAAAATTACAACGAGGAAATTTTGCGGCTGTCGCTGGACCGGTTCCCGCATGTGCTCGTGGACCGGTACCTGCCGAGCATCACGAGCAGCAGCGTGACGTCGGACAACATGGAAGGCACCGCGCTCATGCTGCAGCATCTGCTGGATGCCGGGCACCGGAACATCGCGTTTCTGATGCAGCAGGACACGAATTCCAACACCCATGAGCGGATCATCGGCTTCGAGAAAAAATACACGGACCTCAATCTTCCGATCGACAAAACGATGTGGTTTTTCGTGGGGAGCGGGCCGAGGAACGACGAAATGACGATCGCCCGGCTTCGGCAATTCTTCGAGGCGCATCCGGGGATCGAGGCCGCCGTGGCGGTGGATACGGTCATCGCGATGCTCGCCTACGGCGTGTTGATGGAGATGGGTCTGACCGTGCCGGACAAGGTCAAGCTGGTCTCCTTCGACGATCCGAAGCTGCCGTTCGTGCCGTTCGTCCAGCAGGACACGGAGACGATCGCGCGGCGGGCGGTCGATATCCTGATCGAGCAGATGGAGAAGGGTTACCGCGTCGAGCGCGTCACGGTCCCCGTGCGGTTCGTGGACCGGGTCCGCTATCCGATGCCGGACGACATCCCGCACGGCGACGACCTGATGTGAGCGGCGGCACGAAAAAAGCGGCTCCGCGGACGGAGCCGCAAGGCCGCAAAAAAAGAAGCGGCACCTGTGCCACCGCACAAGCCCGCACCGCGGTCCATCAGCTTTGCAGTTCCTTCACTTCGACGTCGTGCGTCTCCAGCACGTCCCAGTTTTCCTTCTCGAGCAGGTCCAGCTGGGACTCCACCAGCGCGCGGAAACGGGCGCGGTAAATGGCCGCCTGCTTCTTCATCTCCTCGATTTCCAGGGCGATCCTGCGCGATTTCGCCAGCGCTTCGTTGATGATGCGGTCGGCGTTCTTTTCCGCTTCCTTGACGATGAGCTGGGCTTCCTTCTTGGCGTTGTTCTTCAGCTCGTCGGCGGCTTCCTGGGCGACGATGATGGTCTTGCTGAGCGTTTCCTCGATGTTGAGGAAATGGTTCAGCTTCTCCTGGAGCTGCTGGACCTGGCTCTGAAGCTCCTTGTTGTCGCGGATCAGCGCTTCGTAATCCTTGATGACCTGGTCCAGAAACTCGTTCACTTCGTCTTCGTCATATCCGCGAAGCCGTCTCGAAAACTCCTTGTTATGAATGTCCAGCGGAGTCAGCGGCATGGGCGCACCTCCAATTGGGTTCTCCGCGAATCTTGTTCTCGCCGTCTTTACAATCGATTCGACGAATCCCGCCGAATTCCTTCCGGCAGGCTACACAAATTTGCCGATTCTGACAAGGATGCGGCCGCTCCGCGAGGTTCCCTCGACAGCGACGATTTTGATGCGGCCGTATCCCTTGAGGGAAATCACGTCTCCTTCGCCAAGGGAAGCGGAAGGATCGTCTTCCGTTTTCCAGTTGACCCGGCAGCGGCCGGCGCGGATCAGCTCCGCGATTTTCGCCCGGCTGAGCCGGAACGCATCGCCGGCCACGGCATCGAGGCGCATGGAAGCCGCGGACAGCACGGATTCCTCAAGAACGGCGGGGACGACACGCAGTTCGGAAAGCGGGACAATGTCCGCGGACACCCGGACCCGGTGCACCTGGATGAGGTGCGACGCGAGAAAATCGGCGATTTCTTCCGCCGCGAGGATGTGACACCCGTCCGGCCTTACGTGGAGATCGCCGATCTTTTCCCGCTTGACGCCGAGCCCCAATAGGGCGCCCAGATAGTCTCCGTGCTCCAGTTCCGCGATGCGCCGGTCCGAAGAGGTCACCGCCAGCACGGCGATCCCCGCCGGCTCGTCCTCGGGGTCCAGAAAATCCGGGACCGCGATCGCCCGCCTGCGCTCCGCTTCCGGGTAGCCGCCGTCCAGCCGCAGCGCGACGCCCCCGTGGCGGCGGGCGAGCGAAGACAAAATAAAAGCCTGCCGCGGATCAAGGAAATCGGAACGCCTTGTCTCACGGCGAAGCGCAACCCGCTCGATCCAGTCCCAGGCCCGGTCCACAAAAGCCTTTTCGTCGGGACGGAAATGGACGTACAGTTCCGGTTCTCGCATGGGTCACTGGCCAAACAGGAAATGGATGACCGCGATGAGCCCCTGCGCCAGAAACCGGAGCGCGAACGCGGCGATGATCGGGGAGACGTCGATGGTGCCGGCGATGGGCGGAATGATCCGGCGAAACGGCTGGAGGTACGGCTCCACGAGCCTGCCCAGAAACTCGCCGACAGCGCTTTCGCGAACCGAGGGAACCCACGACATGAGCACGTAGACGAGGATCATGTAGAAATAGACGTCTGCTGCGATGTGTATGAATCGTTCAATTTCTTGCAAAACGGGGTCACCTCAATTTCGGAAAATCGATCTCCTCCGACTCCAGCTCCGCGATCGTTCCCGTGACTTCCACGTTTTCGGGGGTGCACAGGAAAATGAGCGGTCCGAGCTTCGCGATGCGCCCGTTCAGCGCATACACGGTGCCGCTCAGAAAATCGACGATGCGCACGGCGTGTTCGCGGCGCACCCGCTGCAGGTTGACGACGACGGAACGCCGGGACTTCAGGTGGTCGGCGATTTCCTGCGCCTCGTCGTAGGTGCGCGGTTCGGAAAGCACCACCCGCATCGTTTTCGCCGCATGGAGGCTGACGACGTTGCTGTTTTTGCCGGCAGGCCTGCGTCCCTCCTGCGGAATCGCCGGCAGCTCCCGCTCGTCCAGGTCGTCCGCCAGGCGTTCCCGCACCTCCACCTCTTCCTGCAGCCCGAAGTAGTTCAAAAAGCGGTTGATCACGCCCATGGTTCGCCGCTCCTTTCCCTTTCGCCCGGATGGGGCGCACCGGACGGGCCGGCCGCTTCGTCCCCGGCCGGAACCGCTTGTCCGACCAGTACGCTGCCCAGCCGCACCCAGGTTGCGCCTTCCTCCACGGCGATTTCAAAGTCGTTTGACATACCCATTGACAATTCCCTGAGTTCGTGGTCGAAAATCGCCCGCGCGTTCAGCTCGTCCAAAAGGCGCCTGAGCTCCCGGAACACGGGTCTGGTCCGCTCCGGATCGCTCTCGTGGGGCGCCATCGTCATCAGGCCGACCGGCCTTATGTGGGGCAGCCCGCGCAGGCGTTCCGCCAGCCCGAACAGCTCCTCCGGCGCCGCGCCGTGCTTCGTCGCCTCCCCGGACACGTTCACCTGCAGGAAGCAGGGAACGGTGATGCCCAGGGCGGCCGCCCGCTTCTCGATCTCCTCGGCGAGGGACAGACGGTCCAGCGAGTGGATGTACTGGAAGCGCCCGACGACGTCCTTCACCTTCCGGGTCTGCAGCGTGCCGATGAAATGCAGCGTGGCACGGCCAGCCAGCTTCTCCGTCTTTTCCCGTGCGTCCGGCCAGCGGTTCTCGCCGATATGGACAATCCCGGCGTCCACCAGCCTGGCGGCCTCGTCGGCGGTTACATACTTGGTGACGGCGATGACGTTCACCTCGCCGCGGCGGCGCCCGGCGCGCCGGCAGGCTTCGGCGATGCGCCGCTCCACCTCCGCCAACCGGTCCGCAAGGGACTGGACCAGCGTCAACGGCGTTCACCTCGACATCAGGACCTTCTGCCGAGCCACGCCGCCATCCTTCCGGTTTTCCCGCCTTCCCGCCGGTGGGAAAAAAACAGGTCGGTCCGGCAGCCGGTGCACCACCTCGAGATTTCGATGCGGCTCGGCAAAATTCCTGCTTTCATCATAAGACGACGGTTGAATTCTTTCAAGTTTGCCGCCGCGCGGCCGGGCCGGGCGGGCGCCGTCAGGGCTTCCGCGCCGGGGCCGACGAACCTTTGCAGGGTCTCCGCCAGCGGAAGCAGGCGGCACAGCACCGGTTCGTCCACCTCATAGCAGCAGGGGCCGATGGACGGTCCGATGGCCGCGTACAAGCGATCGGGACGGGTACCGAACGCCGCCTCCATCGCCCGCACCGTCTCGCCGGCGACGTCCAGGGCCGTGCCCCGCCAGCCGGCGTGGGCCAGTCCGATCGCCGAATGGTCGGGATCGTAAAAATAAAGGGGCACGCAATCGGCATAATACATGACCAGCAGGGTGCCGGGAACGTCGGTGATCAGGGCGTCCGCTTCGGCGACGGCGTCTTCCGGTCGCGCCCGCCCTTTTCCGCGGTCTTCCGCCGTCACCCGGTACACGCGGTTGCCGTGCACCTGGCTGGCGCTTGTCCACGCCTCGAACGGCCATCCGAGCCCGGCCGCGATGCGCCGGCGGTTGCGGATCACGTCGCCGTCCGCGTCGCCCACGTGCAGGGCCGTGTTCAGCGAATGCCACGGCGCCCGGCTGACGCCGCCCAGACGGGTGGAAAAGCCTGCCTCCAGCTCCGCGAAACGCCGCCAGGGGTGCAAGCGGGCGAGCACGGGCCGCCCGTCTCCTCCCGCGGTTTCGGCCGGGCCGGCGGGTCTCAAGCCCGCTGCGGTGTCGACCGTTCCGGCAGTCCCTCCGCTCGCCGCGGGGTCACCCGCCGCGGCGATCCCGGGTTCCTTCGCGGGATCACCCGCCCCCGGGAACCTTGCCTCCGTTCCAGACCGGGCTACCCCTTCCCGGATCATGCCCGGCGTGAATGGTTCCATGCCTTCCCAAGCCTCCGATGGGCGCGAAAATTTCCGCCGGATGCGCCGATGCGCCGGCAAGGACAGTTTACCACATCGTCCCTCAGCGCGCATCGCCGCCGGCCCCGTCCGGGCCGCGCCCGTTTCTGGACGTGTCGCCGAGGCGCACGAGAACCACGTCTTCCCCGATCTTGACGATGTTCTGCCAGGGAATCACGACGTCGCTGCCGCCCCCGATGAGCCCGAAAAAACGGCCGGGAGCCGGGATGACGATGGCCTCGATGCGCCCGTGGCGCAGATCGAGCTCCAGGTCGCCGATTTGGCCCAGTTTTTTGCCGTCCACGATGTTGATGACGTCCTTCGTCTGGAAATCGGAAATTTTCATGCCGCCGCCCCGCCTTTCCCGACCGTCGCCCATACCCCAGTATATGAGTCCAGGCCGGCAATATTGAATGGTGACGGAAGCCGCGGCGCCGCAACGAAAAAGCCGGGCCCGGACGCCCGGCTTCGCTTCGCTTTTTCACATTTTCACATGCCGCTGCATCTGCTGGATGGCCGATTTTTCCAGCCTGGATACCTGGGCCTGGGAGATGCCGATTTCGTCGGCCACTTCCATCTGCGTTTTCCCTTCGAAGAACCGCATGGACAAGATCATTTTTTCGCGCCGCCCCAGTTTCCGCATCGCTTCCCGCAGGGCGATGCCCTCGATCCAGCGGGAGTCCTTGTTGCGCTCGTCGCTGATCTGGTCCATCACGTAGATGGGGTCTCCCCCGTCGTGGTAAATCGGCTCGAACAGGGATACGGGGTCCTGGATCGCATCCAGCGCGAACACGATGTCTTCCTGGGGCACGTTCATCTCTTCGGAAATTTCCCGGATCGTGGGCTCCCGGCTGTGGCGGCTCGTCAGCATGTCCCTGACCTGCAGGGCCTTGTAGGCGACATCCCGCAGGCTGCGGGACACGCGGATCGGGTTGTTGTCACGGAGGTAGCGGCGGATTTCGCCGATGATCATCGGCACGGCGTAGGTGGAAAAACGCACGTTCTGGCTGAGGTCGAAGTTGTCGATGGCTTTCATGAGACCGATGCAGCCGACCTGAAACAGATCGTCCACATACTCTCCCCGGTTGTTGAAACGCTGGATGATGCTGAGCACCAGCCGCAGGTTTCCGTTGACCAGCTTTTCGCGGGCTTCCCGGGCTTCCTGCTCCCCGCCGGTCTGCAGCGTGATGAACAGTTCCCGCATCTCGGCGTTGGTGAGGACGGGCAGCTTGGAAGTGTCGACTCCACAAATCTCCACTTTGTTGCGGGTCAAGGCGTAGGTCCCTCCCGGGAACAGCGTTACTGTAAAGTATCCCCGGGGGAGGGGGATTTATTCCGGGACCCTGGAGCCGCCCGAAAGCCGCCCGAAAGCCGTCCGACGGCGCTACATCATCTTGTTGAATTCCTTGCGGAGCCGCTTGATGATGCGTTTTTCCAGCCGGGAAATGTACGACTGCGAAATGCCCAGGAGATCCGCCACGTCCTTCTGCGTCTTTTCCTCCCCGTCGGCGAGCCCGAAGCGCAGCTCCATGATCATCCGCTCGCGCTCGCTGAGTTTGGACAGGGCCTTGTGCAGGAGCTTCCGGTCCACCTGCTCCTCGATGTTCCGGTAAATCGCGTCGTTTTCCGTGCCCAGCACGTCCGAAAGCAAAAGCTCGTTGCCGTCCCAGTCCACGTTGAGCGGCTCGTCGAAGGAAACCTCCGTCCGGGTCTTGCTGTTGCGCCGCAGATACATGAGGATTTCGTTTTCGATGCAGCGGGAAGCGTAGGTGGCGAGCTTGATTTTTTTGTCCGGATCGAAGGTGTTGACCGCCTTGATGAGCCCGATCGTGCCGATGGAGATGAGGTCTTCGATGTGCACGCCCGTGTTTTCGAATTTCCGGGCGATGTACACCACCAGGCGCAAATTGCGCTCGATGAGCATGGCGCGGATGGCGGCGTCGCCGGACGGGAGGCGGGCCAGCAGATATTCTTCCTCCTCGCGCGTCAGGGGGGGAGGCAGCGCCTCGCTGCCGCCGATGTAATAGACCTCCGGGCTCTTCCAACCGAGCCGGATCAGCAGGCGGTACAGCATCAATTGGGCCAGCAGTTTCCATTTCGCGGACAACGTGATCATCAGGACCATGGGAAAAAACCTCCTGTCATGCGGACCGGGTGGAAGAGGCGGGCGGCTCCGCGCCGGCTTCGGTCAAATCCGGGTGGATGACGGCACGGTACACCCCGTCGGGGGACAGGCTTCCCCCCTCCAGGCCGACCAGCACCCGCGTCGTCCGGACGACGCGCCCGCCGGACAGGGTGATTTCCACCGCGTCCGGCCGGAACGCGAGCATCAGCCGGATCTCTCCTCCCACGCCGCGGTACGGCACCAGACGCAGGCGGTCTTTCCAGGGAAAGCCTTCCCCCTGCTGCCCGTCCAATTCCCCGACAAGCCGGTCGGCGGGTTCCGCGCGCAGCCGCTCCGTCCAGCCGGCCGGCAGCCGGTCCCGCCACATCCCGGCCTCCGCGACCATGACGGGAATGCCGGTGATCGGCTCGTACAGCCGGTTGCCGGTATCCACCAGCCCGGGGCAGCTGACGCTTTCGCCGCCCACCTCGATGCGCACCGGCACCAGGTGCGCTTCCAGGGAACCCCGCTTTTGTCCGTGTGCCGCAACGCCGCGATACAGCCAAAGGGAAAAGACAAAAAAGAGGAGGAGAAGGACCGGTGCCAGCCGCCATTCCAGCAGAATCCCCCCTCCGTCCGCCCGGAGAACGGCGAAACGAAGGGGATCGGCGGAACGCAGCAGAAAGGCGAGGCCCACAATTCCGCCGACGACGGCCAGGTTGACGGCAAGAAAGACGGCCAGCTGCCTTGTCCAGCGAAGCGGATGGCCGAATCCGAAGGCGACGGTGACCATGATGGCGGCAACGGCCGCTTTGGCGCCGAAGGTGTAAAGCAGCGGGACGTCCGCCGCGAACACGGCCGCCGCGTACGCGGCGCCCAGCGCGGCGGCCAGGGCCACCCGCGCCAGCGGGGGACGCTGCCTGCCGATCCTGGCGGCGGTCAGCAAAATCGCGCCGTCCGCGAGCCAGTTGGTCAGAAAGACGACATCCGCGTAGATCGCCACACCGGATCCCCAGCCTTTTCCCGTCCGAATCGCTTCGGACCGCGGTTGGTCGAACCCAGTCCAGTATACATGCTGGCCCATGCGGAGTCTGTCTAAATGTGCAGGGCTCTTTCGCTGTTTTTTTGTCGTTTGCGCGGGCCGTTTCGGCAAGGGTTGCCATAAACTGTTCTATTCCGCGAAGTCCCTTGTCATTCCCGGAAACTACCATGCAACCCATGGCCCCCGGTCACGAATTCCATGCCATGAGAAGCAGGAGAAACGGCATACTCCCGGATGTTGCCCAATATGATCGTTTTTGAAATTCCGCATGAAGAGGTGAACCAATGAACGCTTGGCCTGAAACCAAACGATGGCTGAATCCCGACGACGGAGGCGGAGACGGGGGAGGAGGTGGCGGCGGAGGAAAAACGGACGGCGACGGCGGAAGTGTCCGAAAGGAATCGAAAAAACATATCGTCGACCAGATTTACGATCAGTTGAACAGCCTGTTCCATCCCGGGGGCGATCAGATTTTTTGCATGGAATACCCGGGACGGGTTCTGGACATCGACTCCTACAAATACGACATCACATCTCCATATTCGGTGCTCGCCAAACCGCAGCTGGTGACGGAAGCGGAATTCCGGCTGAGCGACGACCTGTTCGATGTCGCGCAAATCACCGGCGGTCCGAACGGCAGAAAATTTTCCACCACCTACGAATCGGTCCTGAATTACCTGCTGCCGAAGCTGCAAGATTCCCAGCGGACCTATATCCAGGACAAAGCCAAGATGAGGGCATGGCTCCTGGAGCAGGTCGAATACGACGAAACGGACGAAACCACCGGCGAAGTCAGGACGTACAAATGCTCGCGCATGCAGCTGTACCAGAAATTGAACGATCGCTATTTGAAGGCAAAGGCAGCCTGGGAACAGGAGAAATTTGACCGGCTCCGCCAGGCGGAAGCTTCAGGCAACAAACAGGATCTCGAAGAATATTCGCGCTGGCTCGCGTCGGAGGCCCCCGTCCGGGAAGCCCAGCTGGACGCCTTGTTCTCCGACCTGGTCGTGCGCGGATTCTATCACGAGGTGCGCACCGAACTCGGATACCTTGACGTCAAATCCCCCACGGAAATCCTGAGCGAGGCCAAAGCCAGCCTGCGCGCCGCCTCGATGTCCGCGCTGGACGAATCGGGAACCGTCTATCCCGTCCAGTTCCAGCCGGCGGATTGGTTTGAGGCCCTCAGCACCGACTTCACGCCGGAAGACCTGACCATTGATCCCTTCGTCTACGAACAGAAATTGATCGCCAAGGAAAATGAAAAAGACGCCCTCTCGGCGCAACTGGCGGCACTGAAAGCCGCGCGCACGGGCGTTCCCGAAGATTTGCAGACGAGGATCAACGAGGCGCAGCGCAAAATCGACAGCGCCAAGGTCGAGTTGACGCAGCAGTACACGAGCGCCGCGATTTCCGCCGTCGAATTCGCCCTGAAATATTTGCCGCAGTTGGTCAACCCCGCCACCGGCACCGCCACCATGACGGATGATCAACACAAAGAGGTCACCGATCTATTGAACAAGAAAGGCATCGACACGGCCAAACTGGGTCTGGACAAGGATACGGTTAAGGGCATTCTGGACCGCGAGGCCGTGATCATGCAAAATCAGCTGACGCTGGAAGCCAATTCCCGCGCGCTGGCGGAACTGCAAATGCAGAAGGCGCAAGCGGATTCCACGGACACCAGGGAAGCCGAAGTGCTCCTTGAGCAAAAAATCAGCGCCCTCCAGAAGGAAATCGACCAGCTGAAAGCGGTCATCTCCGCCAACGTCGTCGATCCCAAAAACGATCCCGACAACAAAAACCGCGTGAATGCAACCAAGTCACTGCTTCCCTCCGGCATGCCTCCCGCGGGCAGATTCATGGATGTGACGATCTCGGTTTCCAAAGGCGAGTCCTCCAAAGAATCTTCCCTGTACTCCCGTTCCGACTTCGACACCAAGTCGCTCAGCGTCTGGTTCGGCGGATACAGCAAAACGAGTCAAAGCAGCGAATCCGATTTCTCAAGCCATTTTGACATCTCCAATTACAGCATCGATATCGGCTTCCGTGCGACCAAGGTAAACATCGACCGCGGCTGGTTCCATGCGGAGCTGTTCAACATGACGTCCGGGATGTGCCGCCTGATCGATCAGCCGATTTCCCTTGGCCCCGTCGACAAGTCCAGGGAAGGGGACCCGATCGCATACGCCCAGGATTTGAAAGAAAAACAGGAAGGCGCCTTCTTCCCCGCTTATCCGGTCTCCTTCGTCATCGCGAAAGATGTGACGATCAAGATTACGTCGGAGGATACCATTTCGGACGAAGTCAAGAAAGCCGTCCAGGAGTCCAGTTCCTCCGGCGGCGGATTCCTCTGCTTCTCCGCATCCAGCGCCCACAGCAGCAGCCAAAGCAGCGAGGCGTTTTACAGTTACACGTCAGACAATGTCATTCTGATCAAAATCCCCGGACCGCAGATCCTCGGATGGTTCCTGGAGTTCCTGCCGGTGGACAAAAGCGTCAAGGGCTACTCCAGCTCCATCGATATGCTTCCGGTCCTGCATAATGCGGGCAATTAAAAATGAAGGAGGACATCATCCATGCCCATTCATTATCATGAGCTGGCACCGGCAAACAGCCACTTGACGGGATACGATATCGCGAAGGAATTGGCCAGACAATGCGTCGCGCAATTTGGAGCGGTCCGGAGGTCCGGAGCCGGAATCGGGGACGGTTCGTGCTGCGCCGCCGTCGCCGTCGTCCCGGCGCAAAACTTTCCTGCCGCCCGGCCCCTGACCGGTTTCGATGCGAACTCGCAGCCGCAATACGGGCCAAATCCATTGCCTTACGCGGTCGTGTTCGGAAACTCCCGGCTGGCGGCCGGAGGCCTGGACCTCGGTCCGCTGGGCGGCCATGCCGAGCGCGCCGCCCTAACCGCCGCCGGCAACAACAACTTGAACCTGTACTTGTTGAATCCTGCAGACGCCGTCCTTTACGTGGAATTAACCCCATGCAGTGATTGCCAAAATTGGCTGGCGGGCCATGGCGGCGGCGTTCCGAATCCGTTCAATTTCCAGAACATCCATCTGCATGTCTGGTGGTCTTTCCCGTATCCGGACGACGACGGAATCCAGGACATGCAAAATTTCCACAACAGTCCGCTGCAAAACCAGCTCAATAGTGTCAACACCTGGTGACGCGGAAGCAGGCGGGGTTTTTCCCGCTGGCGCAGGCTGCCGGCACATCCGCGCCGGCAGTTTTTTTCATGCTTGGCGCCGCTTGCCCTCCCCCATGAAAAAAAAGCCTCCGCTCCCTGCCGCAAGGTGGGGCAAGGGGCGAAGGCGCGCGTTTGGACGGTCCTACCGCTGGTCGTTGCGGGGCTCGTTGCGCTGGCGGTTGCGCAGGAACGCCGGAATGTCCAGCTGGTCGTTGGTCAGGGCGTTCTGGCCGAAGGGGCGCAGGCCGGTGGCCGGCCGCACTTCCGACGCGGCGGCGCTCTCGAGCGCCGCGGGCTGCCCCGTCAGCCGGCGCGAAGAAGACGGTTTCGGTTCGAATCCGGTGGCGATGACCGTCACCTTGATTTCGTCCGTCATGTTGTCGTCGATGCTGGCGCCGAAAATCATGTTCACTTCCGGATCGCAGGCGGCGACAACGATCTCGGCCGCCTCGTTGACTTCGTAGAGGGACAGGCTGGGGCCGCCGGTGATGTTGATGATGATGCCGCGGGCGCCGTTGATGGAGGTTTCCAGCAGCGGGCTCATGATCGCCTTGCGCGCGGCTTCGGTGGCGCGGTTCTCGCCCGAAGCCACGCCGATGCCCATCAGCGCGGAGCCGCGCTCGGTCATGATCGCCTTCACGTCGGCAAAATCGAGATTGATGAGTCCCGGCACGGCGATCAGGTCGGAGATGCCCTGCACCGCCTGGCGCAGCACGTTGTCCGCCTCGCGGAAAGCTTCCACCATGGGCGTTTTCTTGTCGACGATTTCCAGCAGGCGGTCATTGGGGATGACGATCAGCGTGTCGACGTTCTCCCGCAGCGCCTCGATGCCCAATTCCGCCTGCATGGCCCGCTTGCGGCCTTCAAACGTAAACGGCCGGGTGACGACACCGACGGTGAGCGCGCCGCATTCCCGCGCCACGCCGGCAATCACGGGGGCCGCTCCCGTGCCCGTGCCGCCGCCCATGCCGGCCGTCACGAACACCATATCCGCTCCTCGCAGCGCGTTGAGAATCGCTTCGCGGGACTCTTCGGCGGCCTTCTTGCCGATTTCGGGATTGCCGCCCGCGCCCAAGCCGCGGGTGAGCTTGTCCCCCAGCTGAAGCTTGAGCTCGGCCCGGGTCATCTGGAGGGCCTGGGCATCGGTGTTGGCGGTAATGAACTCCACGCCCTTGACGCCGCTTTCGATCATGCGGTTCACCGCGTTGCTGCCGCCGCCTCCGACCCCGATCACCTTGATCTTGGCGAGCGAATCGGATTCCAGGTCAAATTCCAACATTGGCGCTTTCTCCTCTCGTCACAGGACTTGAATGGATGAAGAAGCGAGGGCGGCGATCAGATGAATTCCCTGAACAGGTTCTTCACCCATTCCAAGAAACCGGGCCGCGACGCGCCCGACTGATTTCGGCCCCTTGCCGGCCGCCGGCTGGCGACCGCCGTGCGGGTCCGCACGTACCGGTCGACGTACTGGATGATGCCGACGCCGTTGAGGTAGGACGGATCGCGCACGCCGATGTATTCCGGAACGGCGATGCGCACGTTGGATTCCAGCTCCGTCTGCGCGAGCTGCAACACCCCCGGCATGGAGACGGAACCGCCGGTCAGCACATAGCCGTTGATTTTCTCCAGATACCCGAGCCGGCGGACTTCCTGGCGGATCATCTGGAAGATTTCCTGCACGCGGGGTTCGATGATTTCCGCCAGCTCGAATTGGTTGAATTCGCTTTCCTGGGTGCTGCCGACGCGGGTCACCTTGAATTTCAGATTCCGGTCCGCGTCCTCGGTACGGGCGCAGCCGTATTTCAGCTTGATCTTCTCGGCGTGCTCCGTTTGCGTCTTGAAGCCGTAGGAAATGTCGCTGGTGACGTAATCGCCCCCGATCGGCAGGGTGGACACCGCCGCCAGGCTGCCGCCGTCGAAGACGGCCAGCGTCGTCGTGCCCGCCCCGATGTCGGCCAGGACGGTCCCCATCTGTTTTTCGTCCTTGGTCAGCGCCATCATGCCGGAAGCGAGAGACATGAGGATGATGCCGGCGATGCGCAGGCCGGCTTTTTCCACGCACCGCATCAGGTTATGTATGGCCGCTTTGGAACCGGTGATGAGCGTGCATTCCACTTCCAGCCGCACGCCGATCATCCCGCGGGGGTCCTGGATGGAATCCAGGCCGTCCACGAAAAACTGCTTGGGTACAAGCCCGATGATTTCCCGCTCGGGAGGCAGCGCCACCACTTTGGCCGCCTGCAAAACCCGTTCGATGTCCTCGTCGCCGATTTCCCGGTCCTCGTTGGATACGGCAACCACCCCGTGGTTGGATTGCAGGGCAATATGGCTGCCGTCGATGCCGACATATACTTCGTCAATGGAAATGCCAACCATCCGTTCCGCATGGTCCACCGCGTTGCGGATGGATTGCACGGTTCGATCGATATCGACAATGGCGCCCTTGCGGATCCCTTCCGAATCCGCCGATCCGACGCCGATGATGTTGATGGCCCCGTCGCTGATTTCCCCTATAATCACCCGGACTTTGGATGTCCCAATGTCCAGGCTGACGATGAGGTCACTGCTGCTCAAACGGTGGCACCTCCCGAAGAACGATGAAAGTGGCTGGGAAAAGGGCTGTTTCCTTAACTTAATTCCACGTGCGAGGTTTTTTCCCTCTTTGTTTTCTACAATTTTTTTGGGTTTTCGCCCTTGGAAAAGGAGCGTTCAGGAATGCCCCGATGATTTTTGGTCATAACTTGAATGTTATCATTCTTTTCATCCGTTGAGTAGTGCCCAAATCCTTACGTCAGTCCGTTTTTTCGGCTTCGGCCGGCCCAACGGATAGGTCTTCGGTAGGGGTTTGCAGCGCGGAAAACGGGGTGTAGCTGTCCGCATCCAGCAAGGTGAGGAGTCCGGGTTCCCGGTTTTCCACTATTTCATCAAGGTAGGGAAGTTTTTCCTTCAGCTTGGAAACCGTCGTCACCACTTCGAAACGGGAACGGGTGTAAATCCGGATCCGGTCCGGATACGCGTTGGACGGGTCCGGCACGATTTCCGACACGTCGTTGAGCAGTCCCGGCGGAATCTCGCCCAGTTCCCGCGCGAGCGCCTGGCGGTTCGGATCGTCGGGGTTCCAGCCGGTGAGCACGGGCTTGTCCGGAACAAGGGCGCCCGGGAGGGGAACGGTGAGCCCGTTGGCCAGCACGATCCCGAGGCTGCCCGCGGGGGAGATTTCCACCGCCACTTCGGGATATTCCTGAACCCAGATAATCAAAAGGCCGGGAAACCGCCAGACGGCGACGGCATCTTCAACGGCGGGCACCGTGCGCACCCGCCGTTCCAGTTCCGAAGCCCATGGATAAAGGAACCAGTCGCCTTCCTGCACACCCGCGGCGGCCCGCACCGCCTCCGGATCGGCGTGGCGCGTTCCGCGGATCTGGATTTCCGTCACCTTGGAAAGCGACGATTGCAAAAACAACACGATCATGACGATGAAAAACAAAACGGCGAGCACGGCCGCCAATTTGCCGCCCCGGCGCCGTTCCGGTCGGACCGGCTTCAGCGCGGGAATGCGGGTTTCCATCGGCAGCGGCGCCTCCCTTCACCGGGGCTGTTCGTTTTCGTCCGGCACCCGCTCGATCGTCGCGCCGAGGCGCTGGAACATGCGCTCGATGCGATCGTACCCCCGGTCGATGTGATGAACCTGATCCACCACCGTCCGGCCTTCCGCGGCCAGGCCGGCAATGACGAGGGCCGCGCCGGCGCGCAGGTCCGTGGCTTCGACGGTCGCTCCGCTCAGCCCGGGGACGCCGCGGATGATCGCCGCGTTCAGATCGAGGCGGATATTCGCCCCCATCCGGCAAAGCTCTTCCACGTGGCGGAACCGGCCTTCAAAGACCGTTTCCTTGATGACGCTGACGCCGTCGGCCAGGGACAGAGCCGCCATCGCCTGGGCCTGCAGGTCGGTGGGAAAAGCCGGATACGGCGCCGTGACGATCCGTTCCACCGCGCGAGGCCGGCGCGATGAAGCCACTCTGATTATATCATCCCCGTACTCGATGTGCACACCGGCCCGTCTGAGGGTATGGATGATGGCGGTCAAATGAGCCGGTTCCGTCCGCTCCAGCCGCACATCTCCCCCGACCGCGGCGACCGCGGCCATGATCGTCCCGCTGACAATCCGGTCGGGAATGATCTCGTAATCGCACGGCCCAAGCTCTTGCACGCCATCGATCACGATGATGTCCGTCCCCGCGCCGCGGACGCGGGCGCCCATGGCGTTGAGAAAATTTTGCAGATCCTGGATCTCCGGCTCCCGGGCGGCGCCGACGATGACGGTGCGGCCCTTCGCCAGAACGGCCGCGGTCATGATGTTCTCGGTGGCGCCCACGCTCGGGTAGTCCAGCACCACTTCGTCACCCTTCAGGCGGTCCGCTTCGCAGACGATGCGGTTGCCGGTTTCCTCGATGCGGACGCCGAGGGCGCGCAGGCCGCGCAGATGCAGGTCGATTTTCCGTTCGCCGATGGCGCAGCCGCCCGGATGGTAGACGCAGGCTTTGCCAAACCGGCCGAGCAGCGGCCCCATCAAAAAAAGAGACGATCGCACCCGGCGCATCAGATGTTCAGGCACGTGCCAGGAAGAAGCGGTGGAGGCCCGGACCGTCGCCGTCGAGCCTTCGTGCTGCACGCCGCATCCGAGCTCCTCCAGGATGCGCAGCATGACTTCGATGTCGCTCAACCGGGGAACGTTCCGGATGGTCAACGTTCCCGGCGAGAGCAGGGTGGAGGCCAGAATCGGCAGGGCGGCGTTCTTGGCTCCGTGGATGACAATGGTGCCCGAAAGCGGTTTTCCGCCTTCAATCACCAGTTTGCCCAAAGGGTTCACCTCCGGATTACCGCTCGCCCAGAAGCAGCACCTCCGGAACCAGACGAACCCCGCATTGTTTCTCGACGGTGTCTTGGATGTGCCGCATCAGGGCCAGGACATCCTCAGCCGTCGCACCGCCATGGTTGACGATGAAATTGGCGTGCAGGGGGGACACTTCGGCGGCCCCCACGCGGGCGCCCTTGAGCCCGGCGGCCTCGATGAGCCGCGCGGCGTGGTCGCCCGGCGGATTGCGGAACACGCTGCCCGCACAGGCCATCTGCAGAGGCTGCGTCCGCAGGCGGCGGTCCTTGTAGGTGGCCATCGCCGCCGCGATTTCCTTGCGGTCGCCCGGCGCCAGGCGAAACCGCGCCTCCGTCACGATGCCCCGCCGTTTTTGCAGGATGGAATGGCGGTAGCCGAACTCCATGTCCTCCGCCCCGCACCTGGTTTTCGTTCCGTCTTCCCATACGATGTCGGCTGAAAGGAAGATCCGCGACACGTCCGATCCGTGCGCCCCGGCGTTCATATAGACCGCTCCGCCGACCGACCCCGGAATGCCCCCCGCGAATTCCAGCCCGGTCAGCCCGGCCTTGCCCGCCAGGACCGACAGCTTGATGAAGGAGAAGGCCCCTCCTGCCACGGCCTCGTTTCCTTCAAACCGCACGTAGTCGAACCCGCTCCCCAGCCTGATGACCGCGCCCCGGACGCCTTTGTCGGTCACCAGCGTGTTCGATCCCCGGCCGAGCAGATACCACGGCATCCCGTGGCGGCGCAGCGCCGCCAGGGCGGCGGACAGTCCTTCGACCGTCTCCGGCACGAGAAAAAGATCCGCCGGGCCGCCGATTTTCCATGTCGTGTATTCGGCCAGCGGTTCATTCTGCCGTACGGCGCCGATATTCGCCTTTTTCAGCTCGTCGATCAGCTGTTGCATGGTTGGAGTTCCTCCTTGCCCGTTTCGCCGGGGGGAGCGGATCCTCCGCCGCGGGCGACGCACCGGACGTTCGCCGCGATCACGGTGTATCCTATGACGCGTCGCCGCCCATGGTGACAAACGCCCAGTTTTGGCCAGGTCTTCGGGGGGTTGCCGGTTCAATCCCGCCGGTTCCGGCCAACACGCCCGTTCCGGCCGCCGCCCCCGTTTCCGTCAACAAGCCTGTGTCGGCTGCCGCACCGCCCCCGTCTGCAAACCCGTTCCGGACCATGGCGACAAAAGTGCACTTATTTTCGCATGAAAACGGCTTGTCGGCCAAAGAAAAGCATTTTGCGCCATTGAATTGGAAAATGTTGTGCGATTTTCTTCGACCGGTCCCAAAATAAAGGCAAAAATGCCGTTATTTCGTGCGAATGGCCATGAAAACGGAAAAATAAATGCACTTTTGTCGCAAACCCGCATCCGATCCCACATCGTGTTTCCGGCGGCGCACCGCTCAGCGGGCCTTGCGCCGGCTTGATCCGGAACCGGAAACAAGCCCGCGCATGGCTTCGTAAATCAGCGCCGCCGCTTCCGGCTTGCCGAGGGCGCGGCAAGCGGACGCCATCGCCCGCCGGCGCCCGGGGTCCCGCATGATGGCGGCGATTTGCCCAAACAGCGCCTCGCCCGTCAGATCCCGCTCCAGGATCATGACCGCCGCGCCTTCCCGCGCCAGGCTTTCCGCGTTGGGCTGCTGATGGTTGCCCGTCACGTTGGGCGAAGGGATCAGGATGGCCGGCACGCCGATGGCCGTGATTTCCGCGAGAAAGGAAGCGCCCGCGCGGCTGACCACCAGGGATGCGGCCGACAGCACCTCCGGCATGTTGTGCACATACGGCAGGATTTTCAGCCGGCCTTCCGCCGCGGGCGGCGAACTTCCGATGCTTGCCGAGATATGGTCATAATAGCGTTCGCCTGTCACAAAAACAAAACGGACGCCCGGCAGACGGTCCAGGAGGGGAACCATCGCCGCGGCCGCTTCGTTGACCGCCCTGGCGCCGCCGCTGCCGCCGACGACGAGCACGAAGGGCGTGCCGGGCGGAAAACCCAGGGAGGCGAAGCCCTTGTCCGCGGAGGCGGCGGCCGCCGCGCTGGCGCAGGGGTTGCCGCTGTGCAGCAGGCGGACGCCGCCCCGGTCTTGCTGACGCCCCGCGGTCAGGCGGCGAAAATGCGCTTCCGAATCGGCGAAACTGTACGCCACCGCCCGCACGTGGCGGGCGAGGAAACGGTTGGCCAGACCCGGCACCACATTCTGTTCGTGGATGAGGGTCGGGATGCCGAGCCGGGCCGCCGCGTAGACGACGGGACCGCACACGTAGCCGCCGGTGCCGACGACGATGTCCGGCTTAAACTCCCCCAGCAGCTTTTTGGCGCGGCGCACGCCGCTCAGGAACCGCCACACGGTGCGCACGTTGTCCCATGACAGGGAGCGCCGGAAGCCGGTGACGTCCAGCGCCTCGAAGCGGATGCCCCGCTGCGGGACGACGCGGCTTTCCAGCCCGCGGACGGCGCCAATGTACAAAAGCTCCGAGCCGGGTTCCCGCGCCAGCACCTCCTGACCGATGGCCAGGGCGGGATAGATGTGGCCGCCGGTTCCTCCTCCCGTCAGGACCACGCGCATGGACTTCACCTCGCGGATCGGGATATGTTGAGCAAAATGCCGATGGCCGTCAAGAGCAGCGTGAGCGACGACCCGCCGTAGCTGACCAGCGGCAGCGTGATGCCGGTGACCGGCAAAAGCCCGATGACGACGCCGATGTTGATGAGCACCTGCACCGCGAAGATGGCCACGATGCCGGCGGCGAGAAAACTGCCGAACGGGTCGGCGACGGCGATCGCCGTCCGCATGCCCCGCCACACGAGGAGCAGAAAAAGCAGGATGAGCAGCGCGCCGCCGACAAAGCCCAGTTCCTCCGCCAGGATGGAAAAAATGAAATCCGTCGGGGGTTCCGGGAGGTAGCCGTATTTCTGGCGGCTCATGCCGAGGCCGAGGCCGAGCAGGCCCCCCGGCCCGACGGCGTACAGCGACTGGATCGCCTGGTAGCCGGCCCCCTGCGGGTCCTGCCAGGGATCCAGAAAGGCGATGATCCGTTGCAGCCGGTAAGGCGCCGCGGCGATCAGGGCGGCCAGCCCGGCGAGGCCCAGGAGGCCCAGCGCGGCGAGATGGGCGATCCGCGCCCCCGCCGCGTAGATGACCATGAGCGAGGCGCCGATCATCACCGCGCCGGTGCCGAGGTCGGGCTGCAGCATGATGAGGCCGAAGGCGGCGCCGAGCACCGCCAGGGCGGGGAGCAGCCCCCGCGTGAACGACGCCATTTCCCGCTGCCGTTCCGACAGGTACCGGGCGAGGAACACGATCATCGCCAGCTTCATGAACTCGGAAGGCTGGATGCCGAAGGAACCGATGCCGAGCCAGCTGCGGGCGCCTCCGCGCACCACGCCGACGCCGGGAACGAGCACCAGGCACAGCAGCGCGAAACACGCGATCAGCCCGGGAACGGCCCACTTTTTCCAGCGCCTGTAGTCGACGTTCATGGCGGCGTACATGGCCGCCAGGCCCATAGCCGCAAAGAGCAGCTGCCGCTTGAGATAGTAGAACGCGTCGCCGTACTCGCGGAACGCGGCCACGGCGCTGGCGCTGTACACCATGACCACGCCGATGGCCAGAATGCCCAGCGTCGCGGCGATGATCCAGAAGTCGGGCTGGGAACGGGAACCGGGCGCCGTCGCCATAGAGCGAACACCTCGCGCAACGAGGGATTGGGGACTGGCCCCTTTTTACAACGTATGCGCCGATTCCTTAAAAATGCGGCCCCGCACCTCAAAGGACGGGAACATGTCCCAGCTCGCGCAGGCGGGGGACAAGAGCACGGCGTCGCCCGCCCGCGCGGCGGCCGCGGCTTCCCGCACGGCGCGGCGCAGCGTATCGGCGGCTTCACTCTCAGGTTCGACGACGATCACGTTCGTCAAACCCGCTTTTTCCGCCGCCTGGCGAAGTTTGTGCCGCGTCTCCCCGAGGGCGACCAGCGCCCGCACCCGCTCGCGGAAGGCGGGGAGCAGTTCGGCGAAATCCGAGCCCCTGTCCTTGCCGCCGGCGATCAGCACGATCGGCCCCGACAGGGAAGCGATGGACATGGCCGTGGCCGCCGGGTTCGTTGCCTTGGAATCATTGTAGAAGCGGACGCCGCGGAACTCGCCCACGAATTCGAGGCGGTGCTCCACGCCGCGGAACTCGCGCAAAGGCCCGCGCAGCGCCTCCGGCGGCGCGCCCGCGGCCAGGGCGGCGGCGACGGCGGCCAGCGCGTTGGCTGCGTTGTGCCGCCCCGGGATGCCGAGCTCCGACACGGGAGCGATGCGCATCTCCCGCCCGCCCCGCCGGGCCGTGATCCAGCGCTCCTCCCCGTCCGCGGAAGGGCCTGTCCCCCCGGAAAAGGGCGGATCGACAAACACGCCCTCTTCAAGGCGCCGCAGGAGCGAAAACGGCCACCTGCGCGCCCTGAGCGAAGCGGCCAGCCGGGCGCAGACGGGATCGTCGGCGTTGTACACCGCCGTGTCGTCCTTCGTCTGGTTGGCGAACAGCCGGGCTTTCGCTTCGATGTAGTTTTCCATGGTGCCGTGATAGTCGAGATGCGTCGGATAGACGTTCAGCAGGCAGGCGATCCGCGGATGGAAATCGTACGTTCCCATCAGCTGGAAGCTGCTCAGTTCCGCCACGAGCCAGCCGTCCGGCCCGGCTTCGCGCGCGGCGTCGCACAAGGGCCTGCCGATATTTCCGGCCACCACCGGCTTGAGTCCCGCGGCTTCCAGCAGGATGCCGGTCAGGGTCGTGGTGGTCGTTTTCCCGTTGGAACCGGTGATGCCGATGATGGGCGCGCGGGCGATCTGTCCCGCCACTTCCACTTCGGTGACGACTTCAATGCCCAGGGAGACGGCTCTCGCCACCGGCGGCGAGGAATACGGGATGCCGGGATTTTTCACGAGCAGGGCGGCGTCCGCCGCCGGAAAATCGCCGGGATGCTCCCCGCAGATCACCCGGACGCCCAGCGCTTCCAGCTCGTCCGCCTCCGGACACTGGTCGCGCGGCTTCAGGTCGTTCGCCGTCACTTCCGCGCCGATCCCGCGGAACAGCTTCGCGGCGGCCGCGCCGCTGCGGGCCAGGCCAAGCACCGCCACCTTTTGCCCGCGATACGATTCCAGGGGTCTCATACGGTCCAAATCCCCTTGTACCAAATGAGGCCGATGGCGGCCAGCACCAGACCGGCGAACCAGAACGTCGTCACGACGCGCCATTCGGACCAGCCGGACAGCTCGAAGTGGTGATGGATCGGACTCATTTTGAAAATGCGTTTGCCCCGCGTCTTGAACGAAATTACCTGCAGGATGACGGACACCATTTCCACCACGAACACCCCGCCGATGACCGGGAGCAAAAGCTCGTGGCCGGTCAAAAGCGCCATCGCTCCCAGGCCGCCGCCGATGGCCAGGGATCCGGTGTCCCCCATGAACACCTTGGCCGGATGGGCGTTGAACACGAGGAAGCCGAGCACCGCCCCGATCATCGCCGCCGCGAAGACGGCGGAGGGTTGCTGCATCCGCTCCATGGCGATCACCAGAAACGCCCCGTAGGCGAGGGCGCTTGTCCCGGCCAGCAGCCCGTCCAGCCCGTCGGTAAAGTTGACGGCGTTGCTCGTGGCGAGCAGAATCAGCACGGCCAGGACGTAATATCCCCATCCCAGCTCCAGCGACCAGTCCGTGCCGGGCACGGCCAGATCGGTGGGATGCCCGTCCAGATAAAGCAAAACGCAAAACAGGACGGCAAAGAACAGCTGTCCGGCCAGTTTCTGGAGGGCCGTGAGCCCCAGGGAGCGCCTGAACGCGATCTTGATGTAATCGTCCAGAAACCCGACGAGGCCGAAACCGAAACAGGCGACGACCAAAGCCCAGAAGGATAGCCCCCGGTCGGAAAATCGCACGAACGCGACGGCCGCCGCGAGCAAAATGAGAATCCCGCCCATCGTGGGCGTTCCCTGCTTCGACAGATGGGACGTCGGGCCGTCGTTTCGGACCTGCTGGCCGAACTTGAGCCGGCGAAGCAGCGGGATGGCCGGCGGCCCGAGCAGCACCGCCAGCGCGAAGGCGACGCCGACCGCCCACAGCACGGCCGTGTTATCCATGCGCTTTCCCTCCAGCCCCTCCGGGTCCCGCCTGCAGCATGCGGACCACCTCTTCCATCTTCATGCCGCGCGACGCCTTGACCAGCACCAGATCGGCCGGGTCCAGCTCCTCCATGACGGCGGCGGCCAGTTCGGCCTTGTCGTCGAAATGCCGCACCCACCCTTCTTCCGGCATGAGGCGCGCGGCTTCCGCCGCCATGTGCGCGGCCAGCCTCCCGTGGGTGTACAGCCGGTCCACCCCGCGGGAAGCCGCTTCCCGGCCGATGGCGGCGTGCAGTGCGGCTTCTTCCGGGCCGAGTTCCAGCATGTCGCCCAGCAGCAGCCATTTCCGGCGGAAACCCTGAAGTTCCCCCACCAGGGAAATGGCCGCGCGCACCGAGGTCGGGCTCGCATTGTAGGCGTCGTTGAGCAGGACGGCGCCGTTCCAGGCGGCCGTGCGCTCGATGCGCATGCCGGCGACGGAAGCCTCCGCCAGCCCGCGCCGGATGGTATCGGCGTCCAGGCCGAACAGCCGGCCCACGGCGGCGGCCGCCGCGGCGTTCACGGCGTTGTGCCGGCCGGGCAGGGGCACCCGGTACGGCGCCGGTTCGTCGCCGGCTTCGGCCGGATTCGCATCCAGCGCCGGCCCGAAGGTCAGGCGGAACGCCGTGCCTTCCACGTCCACGCGGAAGCCGTCCACCCGCGCGTCGCTGTCCGCCCCTTCCCCGAAGGTGATAACGCGAACACCCGCGGGAAGGGGCGAAGCCGCCAGCTCTTCTTTCAGCAGCGGTTCGTTTTCCGGAATGACAAGCACGCCGCCGGGCCCGAGGCCCTCGGCGATCTCCAGCTTGGCCCGCGCGATGTTGCGTCGCGTGCCGAGCTGCATCAGGTGCGCTTCGCCGATGTTGGTGATCACCGCCACGTCGGGTTTGGCCAGCCGGGTGAGACGCGAAATTTCGCCCTGCCCGCTCATGCCCATCTCCACCACCAGCGCCTCCGTGTCCGGGGCCGCGCGCAGGAGGGTGAGCGGCAGGCCGATGTGGTTGTTCAGGTTGCCGGCCGTCTTGTGCACGCGCAGCCGCCCGGCCAGCACGGACGCGATGAGGTCCTTCGTGGTTGTCTTTCCGTTGCTCCCGGTGACCGCCACCACTTTCGCCTTCAGCGAGGCGCGGTAGCGCTCCGCCAGCTTCTGCAGCGCCTCCAGCGGGTCGTCCACCCGAAGCAGCGGAAGGCCGGCGCCTCCCTCCGGCACGGGTCTGCCGCGCCGCCACAGGGCGGCCGCGGCGCCGGCCCGGGCGGCGTCGGCGACGAAATCGTGGCCGTCGTGCCGCTCCCCTTCCAGGGGCACGAACAGCTCGCCCGGCTGCAGGCTGCGCGTGTCGGTGGACACGCCGCGGATTTCTTCGTTTTCCCGGTGCGTCTCCGCCATTTCCGCCCCGCACCAGGCGGCGATTTCTCCCAATTTCGCCCTGATCAAGGCATTCGGCTCCTTATCGCTTCCGACGCCACCAAGCGGTCGTCGAACGGCAGCGTTTCGCCGCCGATGATTTGATACGTTTCATGTCCCTTGCCCGCAATTAATACTACATCCCCGGGCTCCGCCATTTCAACCGCGCGGAAAATGGCCGTCCGCCGGTCGACTTCCATCGCGTAGCGGTCCGCCGGACAGCCGCACTCGGCCAAACCGGCTTCGATGTCCCGCAGGATGGCGGCGGGGTCTTCGCTGCGCGGATTGTCGCTGGTCACCCAGACGAAATCGGCGAGTTGCGCGGCAATGCGCCCCATGACCGGCCGCTTCGTCCGGTCCCGGTCGCCGCCGCAGCCGAACACGCAGATGACGCGGTTTTCCGCGATCTCCCGCACGGCGCGCAGGACGTTGTCGAGCCCGTCCGGCGTGTGGGCGTAGTCGACCACCACGGCAAAGGGCTGCCCTTCGTCCACCGGCTCCAGCCGCCCGGGAACGCCGGCGACGCGCTCCAGGCTGGACGCCGCGGCTTCCAGCGGGATGCCCTCGCACAGGGCGGCCGCCAGTGCGGCCAGGGCGTTGTATACGTTGTGCCTGCCGATCAGCCGCAGGTTGATCCGCCGTGTGCCGGCAAACGTCTCCGCGGTGAACGAAGCGCCCCTGGCGGTCGCCTTCACGTCCACGGCCCGCACCAGCGCGTCCCGCTCAATGCCGTAGGTGACCACTTCCGCGCTGGTCAGCCGCGCAAATCCTTCCGACGCCGGATCGTCCGCGTTCAGCACGGCATAGGTCCGTTCCGCCGGATCGTCTTCATAGGCGTTGCCGAGCCGCGCGAACAAAAGCCCCTTGGCCGCGGCGTACGCTTCCATGGTTCCGTGGTAGTCCAGATGGTCCTGCGTCAGGTTGGTGAACACGGCGGTGCGGAACCGCACGCCGCGGACGCGGCCCTGCTCCAGCGCGTGGGAGCTTACTTCCATGACGCAGCGCCGCACCCCCGCATCCGCCATTTCGCGGAACAGCCGCTGCAGCTCCAGCACGCCGGGCGTGGTGACCGATGCGGGGCGGCTTTGCCCGTCGTAGCGGATTTCCACGGTGCCGATGACGCCCGCGGGCACTCCCGCGTCGAGCAAAATCCGTTCGATGAGCCAGGTGGTTGTCGTCTTGCCGTTGGTGCCGGTGACGCCGATGGGCCGCAGAAGGCGCGACGGGCGGCCGAAATACGCGTCGGCCAGCAGGGCCAGCGCCCGCTGGGCATCGGGAACGATCAGCTGGGGCACGGGCAGCGGCAGCTCCCGTTCGACTACCAGGGCAGCCGCTCCTTTCGCCACGGCGTCCCCCGCAAAGTCGTGGCCGTCCCGCGACAGGCCGCGCAGGCAAAAAAACAGATCGCCCGGCCGGACCCGCCGCGAGTCGGACGACAATCCCGTCACTTCCCGCAGCGGATCGCCGGCCGTGCGGCAAACGAGCAGATGCTTGCTGAGATCCGCCAGCTTCATTCGGTTCGTCGGCCTCCCTTTGGCGCTGCGCGCCGTGCGCTTTTTCCGATCAACGCACTCCCATTATCCGGCAAACCCCCGGTCCGTTCAAGCGGAACCGCGCGGCGACGGGCGATCCGGTTCTTCGTTCCCCAGGTAGATGCGGATCACGGAGCCCTTCGGCACCCGCGCGCCCGCGGCCGGCGCCTGGCGGATGACGGTGTTCCCCTTGCCGGAAGCGGACAGCTGGAAATTCATGTTGAGGTCCTCGTACAGATCGGAAACCGTCTTGCCCACCAGGTTCGGCACCGTCACCGTCGGCGTCTCGCCGAACCGGAGCTTTTTGTTCAGCTGGCCCTGGCGGGGCGTAACGCCCAGATAAGGCAGCGCGTCCGCCAGAATGTTCCGCACGATGGGCGCCGCCACCAGGCCGCCGAACTGGATGCCCTTCGGATTGTCGACCGCCACGTACACGATGATGCGCGGATTGTCCGCCGGGGCGAAGCCGATGAACGAGACGATATGTTCATGGGGGGAATAGCGGCCGCCGACCACCTTCTGGGCGGTGCCGGTTTTGCCGCCGACGCGGTAACCGTCCAGAAACGCGTTGCCGCCCGTGCCGTTGGCCACGACGCTTTCCAGCGCCTCCCGGATTTTCGCCGACGTTTCGGGGGAGATGACCTGCCGCACCAGCTCCGGCTCGTATTGCTCCACCACCTTTCCCGTCTCCGGCTGTATCCAGGCCTTGGCGACGTAGGGGCGAAACAGTTTGCCCCCGTTGATGGCCGCCGAAACGGCGGTGATCTGCTGGATCGGCGTCACCGACACCCCCTGCCCGAAGGAGGTGGTGGCCAGCTCCACGGGCCCGACCCGCTCCCGCTTGAACAGGATGCCGTTTTCTTCCCCCATGAGGTCGATGCCCGTCTTTTTCCCGAAGCCGAAAGCCTCTATGTATTGAAACAGAAGGTCCTTGCCCAACCGCTGGCCGAGGGCCACGAAACCGGGGTTGCAGGAATTTTCCACGACCTCGAGGAACGTCTGGCTGCCGTGGCCGCCTTTCTTCCAGCAGCGGAGCCGGGCGCCGCCCACCTCCACGGCGCCGGGATCGAAAAAGTACTCCCGCTTGAGGTCGACCTTGCCTTCTTCCAGCGCGGCGGCCAGGGTGATGATCTTGAACGTGGAACCCGGTTCGTAGGTCATCCAGATCGGCAGGTTGCGGTTGTAGATTTCCGGGTCGTAGTCCTGGTACCGGTCCGGCTCGTAGGTCGGGCGGGAAGCCATGGCCAGGACTTCGCCCGTATTCGGATCCATGGCGATGGCCAGGGCGCGGTCGGGCTCGTACTGCAGCACGGCCTGGTCCAGCTCGCGCTCCACGATCGCCTGGATCGTCTTGTCAAGGGTGAGCTGCAGCGTCAGTCCGTCCCTGGGCGGGCGGAAGCGTTCCCCCGCGCCCGGCATCTGCCGCCCCGCGGCGTCCGACAGATACGACACGCTGCCCGCGAATCCCCTGAGCAGCTCGTCGTACTGGAGTTCCAGGCCGGCCAGGCCCTGGTTGTCGATGCCGGTGAAGCCGAGTACGTGGGCGGCCAGGCTGCCGAAGGGGTAATGGCGCTTGTTGTCTTCGGCCACGACGATACCGGGAAGGGCCATGTCCCGCACGAGGCGGGCTTTTTCCAGCGGAATTTTCCGCCCTCCGGGCTGCAGCCGGACAATGCTTTGCCGTTTGGTCAACAGCTCGTACAACCGCTCCTCCGTCATTTCCAGGACGGGGGCCAGCTGCCGCGCCGTTTCGCGCGGATCCCACACCTGGGCCGGGATGGCGAGCACGGTGGGCGAACTGATGTTGTAGGCCAGCTTGACGCCGTTTCTGTCGACGATTTCGCCGCGCCTGGCGGCGAACGGCACCTCCCGGCGCCAGGATTCTTCCGCCCTGAGCCGGAGTTCGTCGCCTTTCACCAGCTGGATGTACGCCAGGCGCGCCAAAAGCGCCGCAAACAGAAGACCCGTCGCCAGCAGGGCGACGTACAGCCGCCTGCGCGACGCGATCCGGGAAATCTGCAACGGAAATCCCCCCATTTCGCGCCGGGTAAGGGGTTTGACTGAGACTGATACAGCCTATTCCCGGCGCCCGGGGGTTAGAACAAGCCGCCCCGCGGCCAGCAAGACCGCCGGCGGTGCGGTGGCCGCCCGTGGATAAAAGGTCCGGCCATGGCGGAAAACCGTCCGTGGCCGGTACCGCCGGCCATGGCCGGAAGCGGTCCATGGTTCCGGCAACCTCCCACGGCAGGAAGCCATCCCTGGTCCGGAAGGCCTCCGCGGCCGCTCACGGACCGAACAGCTCCACGTGACAATCAGCCGCGTGCAATCGGGACTAACCGGTCCCGATCCGGTCCTGCGACGAGGCCGGCCGCGTCCCCGGCTGGGAACCCTGCGCCCCGGACCCGCCGTTTCCGGAGCCGTCCGCTCCGCCTTCCTCCGCGTCCTCCGGCGTTTCCGCGGCCCCGGCGTCCCGTCCCTGCGGAGCCAGCATCAGCGAAACGCTCCATTTCCCATCCGCCTGCTCCGCGTCCTGGCCGATCACATAGCCCGTTCCCTGCACCGCGCAGTCGGCTTCGAGCAGGGCGCACAGCTCCAGCGCGTCGCGCAGCGGCATGCCCCGCATGTCCGGCACGCCGGAACCCTTGCCTTCCGTAAGCAGGTACACGCGCTGGGACGCGGGCAGGACGCCGCCCGCGGCGGGCAGCTGCCGCACCACGACACCGCCTTTGCCGACCACTTCCGCGCTTAACGATTTCGCGCGCAGGACCGTCTTCGCTTCCGACACCCGCATGCCGGTCACGTCCGGCACCTCCGCCGTCACCGGCCCGGACGACGCCGAAAGCACCTGTGCCGCCTCCTGCACGGGCTGCTCCGGAAAGATGCCCAGATGATGCAGCGACTGCTCCATGATCCGCTTCCACACCGGAGCCGCGACGGAGCCGCCGGCGGCCATTTCGTCCTGCGGCTCGTCGATGACGACGTACAGCACGATGCGCGGATCGTCCACCGGCGCGTAGCCGATGAACGAAACAATATATTTTCCTTCGGCGTATTTGCCGTCAACCACCTTTTGCGCGGTCCCCGTCTTGCCCGCCACCCGGTAGCCGGGGATGTAGGCGTTGCGGCCCGTGCCGATCTCGCGGTCGCTGACGACCTGTTCCAGATACTCGCCGACCCGCCGGCTCGATTCCGCGGAGATGACCTGCCGCACCACCGTGGGCTCCGTGTGGACGGTGGAGCCCGTCTGGGGATCGGTGACCGATTTGACCAGATACGGCTTCATCAGCTTGCCGTCGTTGGCGATGGCGGCCACCGCGGCAAGCTGCTGGATCGCCGTCACCTGCAGCCTCCCCTGGCCGAACGCGGCCGTGGCCACTTCCGTGGCGTACTGCTTGCGGATCGTCACGGCGCCGGCTTCTTCCGCGGGAAGTTCGATGCCGGTCCGGTTCCCGAAACCGAAGGCCTTGATGTATTCCAGCAGCTTGTCGGCGCCGAGCTTCTCGTAGCCCAGCTTGACGAACGCCACGTTGCTGGAGCGCTTGAGCCCTTCCAGGTACGTGATCTCACCCCAGCCGGCGCCGTTGTTGTGGTCCCGGATCGTATAGTTGGCGACCCGGATGCTGCCCGACTTGTAGATTTCCTCGGGGTCGAACAGCCCTTCCTCCACCGCGCCGGCCAGCGTCACGATCTTGAACGTCGAGCCGGGTTCGTACAGCGACTGGATGGCGTTGTTTCGGAACGCGGCGGGATCCGCCTCCCAGTACCGGTTCGGGTCATACGTCGGCAGGCTGGCCATGCCCAGGATTTCTCCGGTCTTCGGGTCCATGGCGATGGCCGCCGCGCCGGCGGGCTGGTATTTTTCGTACGTTTCCTTGAGCGCTTCCTCGATGTAATACTGGATGTCCCGGTCGATGGTCAGGGTGATGTTCACGCCGTTGACCGCCTGCTGCACCTCGACCTCGCCGCCGGGCAGCTGGGTGCGGATGCCGTCCTGCTGGTAGACGATCTTGCCCGGTCTGCCTTCCAGCTCTTCGGCATATCGCTGCAGGATCCCCCCGATTCCCCGGCCTTCCTTGCTCTCATAGCCGAGCACGTGCGCCGCCAGGGACCCGTTGGGAAAATACCGCTTCCGGTCCTCCAGAAAGTAAAGGCCGACATTCTGCTGTCCGGTCAGCTGGCGCAAATGCTCGCGAAAAGCGGAAAGCGTCTCGTAGACCTCGCGGTCCACCTTCCAGCCTTCGCTGCGGACTTCCACCTGCTGATACAGCTCGCCCTTGTCATTGCGTTTGGCGACCAGCTTGCGCAGATCCTGGACCGGCTTGCCCAGGACGTCGTGCAGTTCGGCCACGATCCGCTCGGTGATGCCGAGGGAGGGAAATGCCTTTTCCAGCTTGTCCAGCGTATCCGGTCCGACCGCCACCGTATAGGCGGACCCGTCGTCCACCAGCACCCTGCCCATGCGATCCCGGATCACGCCGCGCTCCTGGGGAATCGTGTCGCTGGTGATCCAGGTCCGCCGCGCCTGCTCGGCCCAAAAATCGGCGTTCGCCACCTGGACCCAGTACACCCTGATCAGCAAACCGACAAAAAAGAGGGTCATGAACCCTCCGAGGAGCAGCGATCTTTTTTTCACCCTCCGGGTCATGCGCATCATCCTTCTTGTCCGAAAAACGGCTGAAGACCGCGTTTCGCCCGGCCTCGCGGTCCCGCTCAGGGACGCATGGCCGTGGCGATGCGGTCGGTCCGGTCGGCAGGGGAGTTTCCATTGGAATCGGTAATGACGGCGATTCCCCGCGAGTCGATCCGGATGAACCCTTGCCGGGAAGCTTCTTCCGCGATGCGGCTGGGGTCCTTCAGCCGATCCACCTCACGCTGCAGTTCCTTCACCTGGGTCATCATTTTGTCGTGCTCCAGCTTGAGTTCCTGGATGGTGCGGTTCATCTGGTAGATTTCCGCATACCGGTAAATGACCACGCCGGCCACCGCCACGAGCAGCGCGACGGTCAGCATGTAGAGCAGCTTTTCGCCGACGGGCAGCGCGCGCCGCCGCGTCTTGCGGACCGCATCCCGCTGCTGGGCGCTTTCGCCGGCCCGTTCGGGCTGGAGCGCCAGATTGCCGTAATATTTCATGTCGGTTCCCCCTCTGGTTTCCCTTCCCATGGTTCCGTCGCCTTACCGTCCCGGCGCCTCCGGCGGGCGGCCGCTTTCCCTTTTTTCCGCCACCCTGAGCTTCGCCGAACGGGCCCTCGGATTGGCCTCCAATTCCTCGACGGAAGGCACGACGGGTTTGCGATGCACGAGGCGGAGCCTTCCCTGTCCGCCGCCGCACACGCAGACCGGAAAATCCGGCGGGCAGCGGCAGGATGCCGCCTCCTTCGCGAAGGTTTCCTTGACGATGCGATCTTCCAGCGAATGGAAGGTGATGACCGCGATTCTCCCGCCGGGCGCAAGGCATCCGATCGCCTGCTCCAGCCCGTCCCGCAGCGCGCCGAGCTCGTCGTTGACGGCGATCCGGATCGCCTGGAACGTCCGCTTCGCCGGATGCGGTCCCGATCTCCTCGCCGCCGCAGGGATGGCTTCCTTGACGATTTCGGCCAGCCGCCCCGTCGTCTCGATCGGCTCCCGCCGGCGCTCGCGGACGATGCGCCGGGCGATGGCCCGGGCGTACCGTTCTTCGCCGTAATCGCGGATGACGGCGGCCAGCTCATCCTCGTCCCACCCGTTGACGATGTCACGGGCGGACAGCGGCTGCGACCGGTCCATCCGCATGTCGAGGGGCGCGTCGAGGTTGTAGCTGAAACCGCGCTCCGCCTCGTCCAACTGCATGCTGGACACGCCCAGATCGAACAAAATGCCGTCGGCCGCCGGCAGTCCGTTTTCCTGCGGCGCGCCTGCGCTGCGCAGCGCCTCGGCCAGACGGCGGAAATCGCTTTTCACCAGGGTGACGGCGCTGCCGAACCGGTCAAGCCGCGCGCGGGCGAGTTCGAGCGCCCGCTCGTCCCGGTCGAGGCCGATCAGCCGGCCGCGCGGGCCCAGCCGGGAGGCGATCAATTCGCTGTGGCCGCCCGCGCCGACGGTGCAATCCACATACAGCCCGTCCGGGCGCACGTTCAGGCCGTCCACCGCCTCTTTCCCGAGCACCGTAACGTGATGTGCCATGCCGGCCTCCGAATGCAAAACCGTATCGAAAGTGGTCCGTCAGAAGTTGAAGTCGAAATCCACGAGTTTTTCCGCAATCTCGCCAAACGACGCCTGGGCCCCGGCCGTATACGAATCCCACGTCGTCTTGTCCCAGATTTCCACACGGTTCGACACGCCGATGACGACGCAATCCTTCTCCAGCCGGGCGTATTCCCTGAGGTGCGCCGGCACGTTGATTCTGCCCTGCCTGTCCCACTCGCATACGGAAGCGCCCGAAAAGAACAGGCGCGCGAAGGCGCGGGCGTCGGACTTCATCATGGGCAGCGATTTCAGCCGTTGCTCCAGATTCTTCCACTCATCCATCGGGTAGACGAACAGGCAGCTGTCCAGGCCGCGGGTGACGACGAATTCGGTGCCGAGGGCCTCGCGGAATTTGGCGGGAATGGTGATCCGGCCTTTCTCGTCGATGGTGTGCTGGTATTCCCCCAAAAACATCGGCCCTCTTCACCTCCCCCATCGTCCACCACTTTCCCCCACTTCTACCCACACATGACCTTATATTCGCCCCAAAAAACAAAAATCCTGCTGCTTGAGCAGGATTTCAAAAAAATTATTTTATGCGGTTAATTAACCGTTCAGAACGCAGACCATGCGGACCAACCGGGCATTGCGCCCCTGCGGGCCCGTCCCCTCAGCCCGCGCTCCAGCTGTCCAGGTATTCCTGCTGCTCGTCGCTGAGATCGTCGATGGCGATGCCCATGGCTTCCAGCTTGATCCGCGCCACCTGTTCGTCCAGTTCGCGGGGCAGGTCCACCACGCGGCCGCCCAGCTCCGCGTGCCTTTCGCCCACGAAGCGCAGGGCCAGCGCCTGCAGGGCGAAGGACATGTCCATGATTTCGGCGGGATGCCCGTCGCCGGCGGCCAGGTTCACGAGCCGGCCTTCGGCCAGCAGGTACAGCGTGCGGCCGTCCGGCATGGTGAACGCCTCCACGTCGCGGCGCACCCGCTTCCGGGACACCGCCATGGCGGCCAGCTCCCGCACATTGATCTCCACGTCGAAGTGGCCGGCGTTGGCCAGGATGGCGCCGTCCTTCATCCGCGCGAAATGTTCGCCGCGCAGGATGTCGCGGTTGCCGGACACCGTGACGAAATAATCCCCGGCGGCGGCGGCTTCCTTCATCGGCATGACGGTGAAGCCGTCCATGTGGGCCTCGATGGCGCGGACCGGGTCCACTTCGGTGACGATGACCTTGGCGCCGAGTCCCTTGGCCCGCATCGCCACCCCCCTGCCGCACCAGCCGTAGCCGCCCACGACCACCGTCTTGCCGGCCACGACCAGGTTGGTGGCGCGGTTGATGCCGTCCCACACCGACTGGCCGGTGCCGTACCGGTTGTCGAACAGGTGCTTGCACTGCGCCCCGTTGACGTTGACCATCGGAAACCGCAGGGCGCCTTCCCGTTCCATCGCCCGCAGGCGGTGGATGCCGGTGGTCGTTTCCTCCGCGCCGCCGCGCACGGTGTCCAGCAAATCCCGTCGCGAGGTGTGCAGGATCGTCACCAGATCCCCGCCGTCGTCGATGATGAGATCCGGCTTCGTTTCCAGCGTCCTGACAAGAAGCGCTTCGTATTCCCGCGCGTCCACGCCGCGCTTGGCGAACACCGCCGCGCCTTCCTCCAGCAGCGCCGCTGCCACGTCGTCCTGCGTGGAAAGGGGATTGCATCCGGCGATGGCCACCTCGGCGCCCCCGGCCATGAGCGTGCGGACGAGACAGGCGGTTTTGGCTTCCACGTGGAGCGCCATGGCCACCCGCAGCCCCGCGAAGGGCCGTTCCTTCGCGAAGCGTTCCCGAATCCGGGCGAGCACCGGCATGTGCGCCTGCGCCCATTCGATTTTCAGCTTTCCTTCCGGGGCCAGCGACGGATCCCGGACAATTCCTTTACTTTTCACCTGATCCAAGTTGGCAAGCCTCCCTGACGGCCGCCTCGTACCTGGCCAGCATGTGGCCGGCTTCGACGGCGAATTCCGTTCCCGACCAGGCGCCGATCCAGGAGGGGCCGTAAGCGTTCAGATAATGGATCGCGCCCAGCACGCGCTCCTGCGGGCGGCCCATGGGACACAGCGCGGCGCGCACGCGGTCCCACTGGCGCAGCGACGCTTCGTGCCGGCGCAGGAACGCCTCCCGGGTTTTCTGTTCCAGATAGGCGATCTGTTCCATGACGCGGCCCAGGTTTTTGCGACCCAGGTCGCCAAGGCCCCGCTCGGCGTCGGCGAGCGCCGCAAGGAGCGGCTCATACAACGCGGCGACGCCGTCCCGGACGGCCCGGAATCGTTCGTCCCAGCCCTTCTCTTTCCGGGCTTCAAGCCACGCCGCGCGCCGCTCTTCCCACCGCCAGATCGCCTCTTCCGGGGAAAGCCCCAGCTGACCCAGCAGCGATTCCGTCCACGGTTCGAGGAAGGTAAAGGACGGACGCGGAACGATCACCGGCATGCCGATGCCAAACCGCGCAAAGGCCGGACCCAGCTGACCCCAGTAGGCGATTTCCGCGGGTCCCAGCACCGTCGCCAGCACCGGCAGCAAAAAGTCCTGCATCAGCGGGCGGGTGAGCGCCCCCGTGCTGAACCGTTCGGGTTCGTTCTCCGCCATGGCCGCCAGCTCCGCCCGTCCCGCCCGGAAAAATCCCCTGCGGTCCGAGAACGAGCCGTCCCGACGGTAGAGCAGCAACCGGCCCATCTCGTGGTGGACGAACAGGTGCGCGCCGTCCGGCGGCGTTTCCGCCTGCGGCGGATAGCCGAGGGCGCGCACGCGACTTTCCCCCTCCGCCAGGGCTTCCGCCAGCTCGCCGTTGCGATCCGCAAGCTCCCGGAAAAAGGCCCCCTCCAGCCGGCGGATTTCCGGGTCGTCGGCGTCCATGACCAGCAGCCCTTCGCCGCCCAGCCACGCGTCCAGCAGACGGGCGAACGCCACGGTCAGCGTCGGCGCGTCGGCGACCGTCCTCTGCAACCCGGCAAGCAGGGAAGGCTTGTGCTCGGAGTCGGGCAGCGCATGCGCCAGGCGGTCCAGCGCGTCTTCCCACGCCGCCGCCGGAATCGGCGTCCGGCTCACCGCGTGCCTTCCGCCCGCCACGCCTTCCAGGCGGATCTGGCGCACCCCGCCGTCCGGCGACAGCACGTGCGTCGCGTTCGCTTCGGCAAAATCGTGGTCCTCCCCGGCGATCCAGAACACGGGCACCACCGGCCGGCCGAGCATCCGCTCGGCGCGGTCCGCCGCGCGGATCACCGCCAGCGCCTTGTAAAAAACGAGCAGCGGACCGCCGAACAGTCCCGCCTGCTGTCCGCCGACCACGACCAGACAGTCGGGCCGTTCCAGCTTGCGAAGGACCGGTTCGGCGGCCGCCCCGTAAGCATGACGCGCGCAGGCCGCCCTCAGGGCGGCCGCAAGGCGCGTCCTGTCCGCCCGCATCGCCGCGGTCGCGTCCAGGCGGGTTGCCCGCCGGCGCCAGTCTTCCGCGCGCGAGGGATGGGAACCGAACAGGGCGCAAACGTCCGGATCGCCCCGGCGGAATCGTTCCGCCAGCGTATCCCCCGCCGGCCCGTTCAGCGGCATCACCTTCATGGGCGTCGTCCCCCGCTTCCCGCCATCATCTCGGCATCGTTCATGAACCGATTGTACCAGCCGGAAATCCCATCCGTCAAAAGCAAAAAAAACCGCGGGCAAGGCCGCGGAAACGGACGCCGCCTTCACCCGCGGGAACCGGGATAGGCGATCAGGTAGGCGATCATCAGCACGATGTAGAGCACGCTGAGCGCCAGAAACGAAATCCGCCACACGGCGCGCGCCAGCCGCCGGCCGTCCACCTCGCCGCGCATGCGGGCCTGGGCGCCCCCCATCAACCCTGCGCCGACAAGCATGATCAGAAGGATCAGATACAGGCCGAACCGCGAACCCGTCAGGCTGTTGATCAGCATGGCCACGGCGCCGATCAGGAACGCCGTCGTGACGTCCATGGCCGCCCGGACGGCACGTTTGACATCGCCCGTCCGCCAGCGGGCCACGGCGAATACCAGCGCAAACGTGACGGGCGGCGCGACGGCGAAAACGGCGTAAGCATGCACCAGGGCGTTCCATACCGCCGCCATGCGCCATCACTCCCTTCCCGTCATCCCCGTTCGCTTCCGCCACAACCTTTCCCTTTCCACATTCGACATTTCCGCCCAAAATCCTGCCGGGATTTGGGTCCTCCGATCCAGGCGCCGTCGAAAGCGGCGGCTTCGGCCGGCACAAAAAAAGTCCGCGCGTTTGACGCGCGGACGGCATCCGGCAGCCGGCGGCCCGAAGGCCGCTTTTGCCCCGGCATCATTCGACCCGTTCGAGATTTCCGCTTTCGTCCATCCGGAACGGGTTTTTGTCTTCCGCGGACGAATCCGCTTCGGCCAGCACGGCCAGTTTTCGGGCGCGGTCCATCAGGCGGAGGAGCGCCTTGTAGTCGTCGCTGTCCAGGTCCAGGCGGGGTTCCGCTTCCGCCTCGTGGATCCGGCGGGACAGCCTCTCGTTTTCCTCTTTCAGTTTGGCGATCTGTTCTTCTTTTTCTTTCAGCAGTTTCTCATATTGCCGGTTTTGACGGCTCAGCTCCTGGACGCTGTTTTTCCAGTGCCGCAGATGGCGGATGATCGCGTCCAGCGGCATCGCCCCGGCGGCCGGCGTTCCGCCCGCGCCGGCTTCGTCGCCTCCCGCTTCGCCTTCCCCTTCCGCCAGCGCCGCCAGGCCCTGCTTTTTCAGATAATTTCGCTTTTGGCGCTGCTGTTTGGCGAGGGCGATCGCTTCCTCGTACCGCTTGCGGACGCAGCTGTTCCACCGGAAGCCGCAGGCCGCGCTGGTGCGTCCGATGCGCTTGCCGACCTCCTCGAACGCCGCCAGCTGCGTGCTTCCTTCCCGTATATGGCGAAGCGTCACTTCGGCCAAAATCAGATCATCATCCGGCGTCCACGCATCCTGTCTTACCGCAGGCATGCTGTCCAAACCTCCCCGGTCCGTAAAATCCGCTTTTCCTGTTCCATTTCTATGCGCATGATAGAGTTCATAGAATCTATCGCATATCACTATGTATAACCATTTTTGCGGCGGCTATACCTGCCGGGCGGCGCGGCCCGCGGGAAGGCGCGGGGAGGATCGGCGGCGCTCCGCAGGACGCGGGGCGCATGTTCCGGCGGCGCTCCGGCCACCCTAAGTCCGGACGGCGGGGAGAAAAGTTTGCGATTTCGTCACTTCTTGCCGTTTACAGTCCGCAGGGGCAAAGGTTATAATAACACGTGTTACGGCAACATTCGGCATGACGCGGATTGACGCGGGGCAATGCGGAGGAGGAATAGACGTGGCGCGCATGTTCCGGGTGCTCGGCTTTTTCACGCTGGTGATCGCCCTCATGGCGTTTGCGGGCAACATGTACGAATTTTCGCTGCTGTTCTTCTTTCAGACGGCGTTCTTTTTCCTGCTCGGCTACCTGAACCTCACCGAGCGGACGTACCTCTACACGTTCTGGGCGTACATGCTCGTGACGTTCCTTGGGCTCACCTACTGGATGGTCTTCGAAATGAAAAATCCGGTCTGACCGGATTTTCCGCCATTTTCGCTTCGCCGGCGGAACGCAATGCGAAAGGAAAGGCTGTCTCCCGGCCGCAGGAGGCCGGGGAGGCGGCCTTTTTTCATGCCTTCCCCCGTGTCCGGTTCCCCATTGCCCTGCCGGAGCGGAGGCCGAACACGTTCACCTTGAACACCTCGCTCATCCCGTCGCCGAGCAGCAGCGAAGCCACTGCCCGGTTCCGGCGTGCCGCGGGATGGAAAGGATCGGTGAAGGCATGTTCGCGAAGCAGCGCAAGCGCCCCGTGTTCCGCCAGAAACGCTTTTTGCGTACCCCGCCACAGCTCTTCCCAGCCCGCTTCCGTCAGGACGCCGCGGATGCGGGTAAAGTTGACGTGGGCCGTGATGTCCTGCTCCCCCGGCGCGGCGTAGGGGTCGTCGTTGACCGTATGCCGGCGGTAGCAGACGAGGGTGCCGTCCATCCGGTAGGGCGCGAGCAGTTCCTCCGTTTCGTCCCCGTAGTCGATGAGGATGAGCAGGGCGTCGCCCAGCCGGGTGGTGAGGCGCCGCAGCCACGCTTCCGCGTCCGGACAGATTTCCGCCGTCTGCCCTTCCATCAGCCGCGCCCCGTCTTCCAGCCAGGCCCGGAGGGCTTCGTCGTCGCAATCCGTCAGACACGGCGCCGGGCGCGCGTTTTCCTCGTCCCAGCGCACCCCCCACTCGCGAAGCGTTCCTCCGGCGCGCACAAGGCGCCGCACCGGAAAGGCGTCCAGGAGCTCGTTGCCGATGACGATGACGGGGCGGCGGCTCCAGTCGGCCGCTTCGGCTTCCTCCGCGCCGATCACCCGCGCCGTGCCCGCCCGCAGCCGCCCGGCCAGCGCTTCCTCCGCCAGACGCCGGTGGGCCGGATGGCCCTCTGCCACCGTCACCCGGAACCGCGTGACCCCCATCTCTTCCCAGGCGTCCATCATGGCCGACGCCAGGCGTCCGGTTCCGCCGCCCCAATCGATTACGTCCACGGCCGTCTCCGGCCCGAAGCGTTCTCCGGCCATCCGGTGCGCATACGAGGCAAGGACGCGGCCCATGACATCCCCGACCATCGGCGCGGTGTAGAAATCGCCGCCGCGCCCGACCCGCGCCGGTCCGCTTCGGTAGTATCCGTAATCGGGATGGTACAGGCAAAGGGCCATGTAATCGCGGAACAGGATGCACCGGCACGGCGTTCCGTCCGGCGCGACGCCGGTGCGCGGACTGGCCCGCACCTCGTCCCGGATCACGGCGGCCAAAGGCGTTTCCGGTTGCGGTTTTTCGGGAAGCCCGGAGCGGGAACGCGCGGAAATGGGCCGCTTCGCCACCATATCCTCCTCCTTCACACCATATGCATTATGTTATGATAAGACAAAAGGGGGCTCAAATCCGGTGCTGCGCATGCAAAATTCCCGGTTTCAACCATCCGCGGCGACCTCCGGCCGGATGCGGATGCTGGCGGCCGTGGCCGTCCCGTGCGCCGTTCTGGCGCTGGCCCTGCTGCTGCTTCGCCCCGGAACCCCCGTTCCGGTGCACGCCCAGCCGTACGACGAGGAACTGCGCCAGCTCCTCGAGAAGAGCCTGACGCTCACCGAACTGGACCGGGAAATCGAACGGATCGGCGCCATTCGGGAACAGACGCTGGCCGGGCTCGGGGAGATCGAAAAACGCATCGGCGAACTGGAAATCACCATTGAACGGCAGCGGGAAAAAGCGGGACGGGTGCTTCGCGCCTACTACATGGGCGACAAGCTGCTGCTCTGGCAGGCGTTCCTTTCCGCGGGCTCGCTGTCGGATTTCCTGCGTCTGTGGGAAATGGCGGAATTCATTTTTCGCTCGGACCGGGAAATCCTGCTCGCCCACGCGGAAACCTACCGGAACCTCCAGGAGGAACGCGGCCGGCTGGAAGCCTACGAAAAGGAGCTCGCCGAGGTCGAACTCGCCCTGCAGACGCAGCGGGAACGGCTGCTCCGCGTGCAGCGGGAAGTGGACGAGGCCCTGGCGAACCGGGATGACGCGGAGGAGGTGGCCGGGCTCATCCGGGAGATCCAGATCTCCTGGCAAACGAGCGGCCTGCCCCTGGTCCGGGAATATTTTGACGCCCTCTCGAAAGCCATGGGTGAACTTCCCGCCTGGCTCCAGGAACAGCCCGGCGCCGTCGAGTTCAAGGGCCTGCGCATTGTCGCCCGCCTGACCGACGAACAGATGAACGGGTTCCTGCGCAGCCGGGACGAACGGTTCAACAACATCGAATTCCGCTTCACCGAAGGCAAACTGACCATTGAAGGCAAGGTGGAATCGGTGGAAGTCTACGCGGAGGGGCACTACACGGTGGAAAAGGAACCGGTCAACGCCATCCGCTTCCATATCGACAGGCTGACGTTCAACGGATTTGAACTCCCCGACACGACCCGGGCGGATCTGGAACGGGAATTCGACGTCGGCATCTATCCGCAGGAAATGCTGCCCTTTGTCACCGCCGAAAGCGCCGTGCTGAAGGATGGCGTCCTGGAAATCGAATTGCGTGTCACCTTGTGAGCCCGAGCCAGTCTTCCACGCTCCATTCGCCCGCGGCGATGTTCCGCCACCCTTCCGCCAGCTGGCGCAGGCGTTCCGGCAGCCGCGGCCCGAACTCCGGCGACGGCACATGGGGAAACGCGCCGTCGGCCGCCTGTCGGAGCGCGGAGTGGGCGGGCAGCGTCGCCTGCAACAGGGCGCGGCTGACCGGAAGTTTTCCCGTACCGGCGTGTTGGCGCCGCTGGTTTTCGGGGTCCGTCGCCGCCGCGACCCACGCGCGGGCCGCCTCCTCGTTCGCGGTGCCGGACAGGACGACCAGGCTGCGGACGCGCGGCCACGCGAAGGGCGCGGTCCACCCCGAACGGTCGACGGCCAGCAGGCCGGCGCCGGCATCTTCGACGGCGCGAAGCGCCGCCGAGTGGGGCACCACCGCGGCCGCGGCCCGGCCGTCCCGGATCGCCGCGAGAACTTCCCCGTCCGGAGCCGCCAGCACGCGTCCGCCCCATTTCTCCAGCCATTGCAGCGCTTCCCGCACTTTGTCCGCTTCGTCCGCCGCGCCGAGGGGCAGATCGGCCCTCAGGCCGGTGGCCGCGCCGAACCAGGCCAGCCACGCGCCGGGATCGGCCGGATTGAGCGCCAGCAGATATTCGCCTTTTTCCGCCCCGTCCACGCCGTTTTCCAGGCCGTCCATCGCTTCCGGGAGCTTTTTCCACGCTTCCCAGCCGATCTTCAAGGCTTGTCCGCCGTCGAAACCCCGCACTCCGGTGTCCGCCGCGCCCGGATCCGCCCATGCCTGCGCCAGTTCCTCCAGCACATCGAGGTTCCAAAGCAGAACATAGGGGTCCATGTCGTAAGGCACGCCCCAAACAAGCCCGTTCCAGCGGACGCCGGCCATCACCGCCTCGAAAGGCTGGGCCGCCGCGTCGCCGACGAGCAGGTCGTCCACGGGCATAATCCGGCCGCTCACGGCAAAGGAAAGCACCGCTTCGCCGGGAAGCAGCAGCACGTCGCCGGTCCGCAGCACATCCCCGTAAGCGTCCCCCCCGTCCGCGGGCGCATCCTCCGGATCCAGGCGGACCAATTCCGCGCGGAACGCCGGATGCCGGAGGTGGAACCGCTCGTTGAGCTCCTCGAACGATGGCAATTCCTCCGCGTCCACCGGCAGCACCACCCGGATGAATGCGCTTTCTTCCCTCGCTTCGGGCTGGTCCTCGGCGCCGGTCGCGGCCATGGTCGCGGTCGGAACGGGGGGCTGCGCCACTTCCGACGGATCGCTTATCCACAAAAAAACAAAAACCGCCACCAGACCGATCAGCAGCATCGTCCGGATAAACCTGCGCCCCGTCATGGACATCCCCTTGTTGGCCCCGCGTAGTTCGAATTTCCCCATCACGTTTCCTTCATCATACTCCATTTTCCGCCATGGGCATAGATGCCTCCATCGCGCGTCCGGGGAAGATGCCCCCTGAGCGCCCTGTCCTCTCCGTTGCGCTTCCGGGATGGGTTCGGGGGCGAACGGCCACACTAAAGGCACATCCAGTCATGGAGGTGCAACAGAAAAAATGGCACGAAAACACCAACGTCTCCCGGCGGTCTTGGCCTTGCTCGCCGCGTGCGCGCTGGCGGCGGCCGCATGCGCCGGGCGCCAGGAACCGGCGCCGAGTCCGCAGGCGCAACAGCTTCCCGCCGCTCCGGACGCGGGGCTTCAGGCGACGGACATCCCGGATACCGCCGCGCGGCTCGAAGCGCTGGCCGAAAGCGTCGCCGGCGTGCGCGACGCCAACTGCGTCATTTTCGGCGATTACGCCATCGTCGGCGTGGATGTCGAGGAAAATCTGGACCGGTCCCGCGTGGGAACGATCAAATATTCCGTGGCCGAAGCGCTCCGCAAGGACCCCGACGGCGCGCGGGCCGTCGTCACCGCCGACATCGATCTGGCGCAGCGGATCCGCGAAATCCGCGACGACATCCGGCAGGGACGGCCGATCGCCGGATTTGCCGAGGAGCTGGCCGACATCGTCGGCAGACTTGTGCCGCAGTTTCCGGGCGGCGCGGGGCCGAAGAAGGACCCGGAACAGGCGCAGCGGGAAATCGACGGCGCAAACGCCGCCGGCCGGAGCGGACCGCAGCGTTGAAAAGCGGAAAACAGCCGCAAGCGGCGGCAGGAGGCCGTCCCGCGCGGCGCCGGAAACGATGAAGGCCGGGCCCGGAGCCCGGCCGGTTTACCGGCTTTTGCGCAAGGCTTCAAACACCTGCTGGTCCAGGCGATCCGCCGCCCTTTTGTCGTAAATTTTTTCGTATTCCGGCAGGGACGTCAGCCTTGCACCGTAGAACATCGCGTCCCGGACTTCGCGGATGTTCGCGTCGATGCCGGCCAGGGCAAACGGCACGCCTTCCAGGCGCTCCGTCCACACGTCGGCGGTTCCGTACACGGCGTAAACCTTGTTGTCTCCGAACAGCGTGAAGCAGACTTCCGGAGAGGCTTTCAGGTTGCCCACCAGCCGCGACCGGGCGTCCACCGCGAAACGGAGCCTGCGCGGATCCACGGCATAAATCCACGAAATGGCGCTGGACGTCGGCCCGCCCGTTTCGGCGTCCCGCGTGTGCAGCAGGACGAAGGTTTCTTTTTGGAGCACTTCAAACATGGACTCCGGCAATTCGGTCATCGGTTCCGCTTTCGGCATGGCATTCCACCTCGCCAAGAATATTGTCATACCCGGGGCGTGCGATCCTGCAAGTCCGGATCAGCGAGCGGCCGCGGCGGAAACCGCTCCGTCCTCCGCGCCCGCGGGCCGGCCGTCGGGCCGCATTTCTTCTTCCAGGGCCTGTTTGGCTCGCTGGAAGCTTTCCTGGTCCACGTAGACGTACGGGCTTTTCCACGTCCCCTCCAGATGGACGAACCGGATGTCGGAGGGGTTGATGTCATAATAGGTCTGGATCAGATTGGTGATCTGCGCCTTCGGAATGTCGGTTTGCACGTTCTCGCCAACCGCGCGGATGATGTCGTTCAGCTTGGCGATCCCGCCCAGCGATTTCAGCTTGTCGAACACCGCGCGGAGCACGCGGGCCTGCCGTTCGTTCCGCTCGAAGTCGCTGGATTCCCGGGTGCCGTTGTTTGACTTGCGGTAGCGGACGAAATCGAGGGCCTGCTTGCCGTTCAGCACCTGTTCGCCTTTCCGCAGATTGATGTTCGTGCCGTCGGCGGTGTCCACGTAACGCATGTCCTGGTCGACGTAGACGCGTACGCCGCCGAGGGCGTCCACGACGTCGATGAAGCCCTGGAAGTCGATGATGACGCCGTACCGGATGTCAATGCCGAAATAGGCCGACAGGAACGCCCGCATCTGCTCCAGGGCTTCGATCTGGGCGGCTTCTCCCTGCAGCTTTTTGCTGTTGCGGGCGCTTTGCAGAAAGCGGGCGTATTTCTCGTTCACCTTGGAATTGGCGTAACCCGGCACTTCGAGAAGCGAGTCGCGCGGAATGGTCACCACGGTGGCGGTGTCCGTCTTGGGATTCATCGCCGCCACCATGATCACGTCGGTGTTCATGGAACCCGTGGCCTTCCGGTAGTCCACGCCGAGGAGCAGCATCGCCAGCGGCTTGACCTGGGCGCGGTCCTCTTTCGCCACGGTGGTCCGGTTGGCAGTCATGCCCGGCAATTCCGGCAGCGCCACGTCGTCCAGGGCCTGGGTGGCTTCGTGAAAAATGTTGGATATATAATATGCGGCCAAAATTGCCGTTGCCGTACAAATCGCAAGGAGCGACCAAATCAGCCAGCGGCGCCTTGCCCGGCGCTTCTTTTTGCCGCCCAGGCGCGCGGATCTCGGCGGCAGAGCGGATTCCTGACTCATGCCTTCACCTCGTACGGCTGCCCTGGTCCCGGCCCGGTCCGTCCGCCCAGGGCGTTTTGCGTCATTCCGGGTACAGGTCGCGCGTCAGCTGTTCGGCGGCTTCCCGGTCGAACCAGATGGTGCGGGGCGCCTCGTCGCGAACCGTGTAGGTCATGTGGATCTTGTCTTCGTCCATCGCCGTGATTTCATATGACGTCAGGTCATGGTCTTCGGCGAGCACCCGCGCGAACCAGGCGAGGGATTCCCTGGCCGCCTCGTCGCCGGGGCGCGCGTCGGCCAGCAGCCGAAGCTGCAGCCAATAAAACAGGGCGTCCGTCAGACGCATCGTTTCCCGCTCCTCTCGGGCCGCGGCGGCTGCGGGGCCGTCTCCCGCGGCCTGCCGGCACCCCGGTTCGCCGGCTTCCCGTCGATCCTCGCCGCCCGTCTATGCGCGGTCTGTCTTGCCTTCGTCCGTGTTTTCTCCGCCCGCGGAATCTTCGCCTTCCGCGTTCCGTCCGCCGTCCGCCTTCTCCTCCGGGGCCGCGGCGCCGCGGTGTCCGGACGTCAGCCGCCGGCGAATTTTCACCAGCAGCACGGCGATGGCGGCTCCGCCCAGAATGGGAACGATCGGCAACCGGTCGTGCTGCAGGATCCAGAGCAGCCATGCGCCGGCCGCCATGAATATGTACAGGAGCGCTTCCTTCAGGATCGGCATCCGTCCCGTCCGAAACACATTGTTGAAAATGTAGACGGACAGGACCAGGATGATCAGATAGGAAACGAGCGGATGGTCGTGCAACCATTGCTGCATGGTCGATTCTCTCTCCCGCGGCGCCGTCTTCATTCACGCGCAAAACGTCGACGGTCTGTCGACGTTTGTCCGCATCCATTTCATTATAAGCCTAAAACCGGCCGATTTCAAAAGGCGGGACGGCTTCCCGCGGGCCCTTCAACTTGGCCGGACCGGAAAACCCGCACGCCGACCGGATGTCCGCAAAATGGAAACGGGCCGAAAATTCGGCCGCGCAATCCAATGGTTGCACCCGCTATGCAGCAATTCCCGCAATAAGACCGGTTCTCCGGTCGCACCCTAAAAAAACGTCACCACAGACGGGGCTTCCGGACGACCAGCCAGCTGCCCAGCGCGATCAGCGCCGCGGCCAGCACGTAGGCGCCCCACGTCCACAGCAGCGTCACCCCGAAAAGCAACAGGGACAGACACGCGAGCAGCACCGACGCCAGCCACAGGTAACGCGACCGCACGTTGCCGAACAGGTGATATTCGTACAACCCGACGGCGACCGCCAGCAGAAAGAACGGCCACAAATATTTCATCGGCTTCCAGCCGAACCAGTTCCCGATCAGGAGCAAAATGGACACGACGGTCAAAATCCCGGCAGGAATGAGGGCAACCGCAGGGATGACCCTGCCAAACACCAGGACGTGCAGCAGAATGCCCGGCACCAGGATGAACAGCGGCCAGAACATGGCGCCCAACACGGCGAACACGCCAAGCTTGCCGAGAAGAATGACGAATCCCGCTATGAGAATAAGAATGCCGACGGAATACGACTGCCTGTTCATGCCGAAAAGACTCCCCCGGAACCATTTGATATCTAGTGTATAGGAATTTGGGGGAAAAAACCAGTTGCCGTAAAGGCCTGCGAGTTTCGTCACGACTTGGGTCTTTGAGCCTATATGCATCATGACCGTTTTCCCAACCCCGCCTCACCTGTTCACGCCCGCCTCCGCCACGTCAGCGCGACAGCGATGAGCAGGGCGGCGGCCAGTGACGGGGCGGCGGCCACCCACGGTTCCGGAAGCGCCGCGATCCACGTATGCCAGGCGGGGTCGTCCACGGCGAGATCCCCCGCCGTATAAGCCAGGAGCACGCCGCCGACCACCGCCAGCCAGGGCAGCCGGTCCAGCAGGCGGATCAGCGCGGCGCTCCCCCAGATGACCAGCGGAATGCCGGCGGCCACGCCCGCGAGCAGCAAGGGCAGGTTTTCCCGCGCGACGGCGGCGATGGCCAGCACGTTGTCGAAACTCATCACCAGATCGGCGGTCACCACCGTCCCGACGGCGCCGCCCAGCGAGGCGGACGCCCGGGGCTTGCCGCCGCGGGCCGGTTCCTTCCGGCTGCCTCTGAGCAGCTGCAAGGCGACCGCAAAAAGCAGCGCCGCCCCCAGGGTCGGCAAATACGGTATCTTGAGCAGGGCGGCGGCACCGGCGGTGAGCGCCAGGCGCAGGACCACGGCGGCGCCGGTTCCCCACCAGATCACCCGATTGCGGTCGCGGGGTGGAAGCTTTTGCGCCGCCATGGCGATGACGAGGGCGTTGTCCCCGCTCAGCAGCAGGTTGAACAGGACGATCTCCGCAAATGCAAGCAGGCCGCCGGTTTCCGCCATGTCCGCACCTCCCTTGGCCGATATGTATGTACAAGCCGGTGCGAATATGCGGAAAAAAAGTCGTCAAATTTTCGAATCTCTCTTCCCTTTTGCCCGTATAACCATATAGAATGGACACTTGGGAGGGTCAGTGTTGGACTTTTTTTCAGTGGAATTCTGGTCTGCACTCGCAGGAATCTTCTTCATCAACCTTCTGCTAAGCGGGGACAACGCGCTGGTCATCGCGATGGCGTCCCGGAACATGCCCAAGGAGCTGCAGAAAAAAGTCATTTTCTGGGGCATGGCGGGTGCCATCCTGGTTCGCATCGTCTCGACAATCCTCATCATGTATCTGCTGCGGATCCCCTATCTGCTGGCCATCGGCGGTCTGGTCCTGCTGTGGATTTCGTTCCGGCTGCTGGTGGAAGATGAGGACAAAAAGCACGGGGAAGTCAAAGCCAACTCTTCGCTGGGCGCCGCCGTCCGCACCATCGTCGTGGCGGACGCCGCCATGGGCCTGGACAACGTCCTCGCCATCGCCGGCATGGCCAAAGGAAACATGTGGCTCATCGTCTTCGGTCTTCTCATCAGCATCCCCATCGTCATCTGGGGCAGCACCCTGTTCCTCGCCCTGCTCAGACGGTTTCCCTGGATCATCTATCTGGGCGGCGGCCTCCTGGCCTACACCGCCGCCGAGATGCTGCTCGAGGAAGAACGGCTGGCGTTCCTGCACCACCACAATCCGATGGTCACCTGGCCGTTTACCATTGCGGTGGTGGCGCTGGTCATCGTGGCCGGCCTGTGGGTGAACACCGCCAAGGCGCGCAAGGCCAAGAAAGAACCGGAACCGGCTTATGCTATAGAAGAAAACCGCGAGTGAAACACCCGCGGTTTCTTTTATTGTCAAAACCATCTTTCCTCGCCCGCCCGCACGGCGTCGGACCGTTCCGTTTCGGTCACCTCGATGGTCTCCGTGCCGGACACGGCTTCCGCGATCAGGCGCTCCATTTCGTCGCCCAGGAGGCGCTCCGCCCTTTCCACGATGCGCAGGTTCGGATTTGTCGCCGGCGATTTCGGCACGAACAGCGTGCAGCAGTCCTCGTAGGGCAGAATGGACGTTTCGTAGGTGCCGATCCGCTCCGCCATGCGGATGATGTCGAGTTTGTCCATTGCCACGAGGGGGCGCAACACCGGCAGGGACGTCACCCGGCCGATCACGTTCATGCTGGCCAGCGTCTGGCTGGCCACCTGGCCGAGGCTTTCGCCGGTCACCAGGGCGAGGGCCCCGCTTTTCTCCGCCAGCCGTTCGGCGATGCGCAGCATGGCGCGGCGCATCATCGTGATCATGAGATGTTCGTAGCCGGTCCGGGCCAGGCGTGTCTGCAGTTCGGTGAACGGCACCACGTGAAGCCTGATGCGTCCCCCGTAATAGGCAAGCCGCTGGGCCAGGGCGACCACCTTTTCCTTCGACTGTTCGCTGGTGTACGGATAGCTGTGGAAATGGACGGCTTCCAGCTCCATCCCCTTGCGCATCATCATCCAGCCGGCCACGGGACTGTCGATGCCCCCCGACAAAAGCAACATCGCCTTGCCGTTCATGCCGAGGGGAAAGCCCCCGGCGGCGGGCACCTTCCGGCAGTGGACGAAGGTGCCTTCCTCGCGGATTTCCACTTTGAGTTCCACTTCGGGCTGGTGGACGTCCACCTTGAGGTTCGGAGTGTTCCGCAGCACGTGGGCGCCCACGAGATGGTTCATTTCCCGGGAATCGTGGGGAAACAATTTGTACGCCCGCTTGACCGACACCTTGAACGTCCGCGGCGGCGGATCGACGGCGCGCATGGCGGAAAGCGCCGCTTCGCGGATTGCGGACAGCTCGTTGGCCGTCCGGATGGCCGGGCTGAAGGACACGATGCCGAACACGTCCTTCAGCCGGTCCGCCACCCTCTCGAAGGACTCCCCGTTCAGGCGGATGTACAGGCGTCCGTAGGCCTTGTCGTAGGTCAGGGAGCGGAACGAGGCCAGGGCTTCCTTGACCCGCGCCAGCATGAGCTCCTCGAACCGGGTGCGGTTCCGCCCCTTGACGGTGATCTCCCCAAAGCGGACGATGATCCAGTCTTCAGTCATGGCCAACTCCTTCGGTTTCAGCGCGTTTTTGCGAGCGGCCTGAGCTCCGCCACCGCGTTTTTCAATCGTTCCAGCAGCAGCCCGACGGCCTCCTCGTCATGTTCGTCTCCCATGCTGATGCGGATGCTGCCCGACGCCCGCGCGTCGTCGAACCCCATCGCCTTGAGCACGCGGCTCGGCTTGAGGCTCCGCGACGAGCAGGCCGATTGCGTCGACACGAGGACGCCGTTTTTCTCCAGCACGTGCACCAGCACCTCCGGCCGCATGCCCGGATACGAGAGGTTGACAATGTGCGGCGCCTGGAACTCCTCGCGCTCGGAGCCGTTGTACACCAGCTCCGGGATCTCCCGGATGCCGGCCAGAATGCGCCTGCGCAGCGCCCGCCAGCGGGACTGCCGTTCCTCCGCTCCTTCCATGGCAAGACGGAGCGCCTGCGCGGTGGCGACAATGCCGGGCACGTTGGGCGTGCCGCTGCGCAGGCCATGTTCCTGCCCGCCGCCGGCATTCAGCGGCGCCGGCCGGACGCCTTCGCGGACCAGCAGGAACCCGACCCCCTTCGGCCCGCGGAATTTGTGGGCCGACCCGGTGTACAGGTCGACGCCCCATTCCTTCCAGGCGACGGGAATCTTGCCGACGGCCTGCACGCCGTCGACGTGAAAACGCACATGGGGGCAGTCGGCGAGCGCCTTGCCGATTTCGCGGATCGGCTGGATGGCCCCCGTTTCGTTGTTGACATGCATGATGCTGACCAGCACCGTGTCGTCGCGCACCGCCGCGCGCACCCGCTCGGGGGAAACGCGGCCTTCCCCGTCCACCGGAACGACCGTCACCGCCACCCCCGACTCCTCCAGCTGCCGGACGCACTCGTATACGGAAGCGTGTTCCACCGCCGAGGTGACGACGTGCTTGCTTTTCCTCCCGACGCTGCCCACGATGCCTTTGATGGCCAGGTTGTTGCTTTCCGTACCGCCGGAGGTGAACACCACTTCCTGCGGCTTGGCGCCCAGCCATTCGGCGACGGACGCCCTTGCCCGCTCCACCAGCTTCAAGGCTTCCCCGCCCGCCCGGTGCAGCGAGCCGGGATTGGCATAATGCGCGGCCATCACCTCCGCCATGGTCCGGATCACCTGTTCATGGGGCGGGGTGGTGGCGCTGTGATCGAAATAGAGCGTCCGCATGTCCATCGTCACCTTCTTTCCTTGCCTGGGGTCGAACGGACCCAAAGAAAAAGATCAACGCGGGCGGCGCGCGGCCGCCCGTTTGATCCCTTCCATCCGTTCGCCTGCGTCAATAAGGCCTCATGTATCGCAGCACTTTGCCGATGTAAGCCTGGGTTTCCTCCGGCAGTTCGGACCAGCGCGCGGACACTGCCGCGTCGGTCGTCAGCCCGAGCCTGTCCACCAGGCCGGGGCCCGCGTTATAGGCCGCCAGCGCGGACAGCAGGTTGCCGTCGTACTTGCGAAGAAGCCAGGACAGGAAACGGGTTCCCCCGTCGATATTCTGCCGCGGATCAAAGGGATCGGTCACGCCCAGCCATTGCGCCGTTTCGTCCATCAGCTGCATCAGGCCCTTGGCGCCCGCGGAAGATACCGCATCGGGCCGGAAGGAAGACTCCACCCGGATGACGGCACGGATCAGCACGGGATCCACGTTGTACCGGGAGGAGGCCTCCATGATCAAGGCGTCGAAGGACGATTCGCCGGCTCCGGCTTCGGACGCCGGGCTCGGCGCATGGGTCCCCGGATGGCTCCAGGCGGCCAGGAGGCTGAGCATGTCGGGCGGCACGGTCAAGGGCAGCGCCGCCGGTTCCGACCCGCCGCCCAGCAGGCGGGCCAGCTGCGAAGCGAACGATTCCGTTGCGGCGGCCCCCGCCGGAACGGACAGCATTCCGGACAGCGGATCGGCCGGCTTCTCCCCGGGCTGCGTCGTCATCCAGCGGGCAAGCAGCAGCTCCTTGACCAGCCGGGGATCCATTGAAGCGTTCATCTCCGCGCGTCCCCCCACTTCCATTATCTGCGGGTCTTTTCCCATTCTATCACAAAATCCTATCACAAACGGTCCGGAAACGGTACTGCCCGGAAAAAGAGACCCTGCATATTTTGGGCGCTTCTCCAGCACGCTATAAGCAATGAGCAAAAGCAGCGACTGTGAAGGAGGGGCCTCCATGCGCCGCAGCCAGCGCCGCAGAGCCGGCGTTTTCATCGCCGTTTTCGCGGCCGCCGCTTTCCTCGTCGTCCCGTTTCTGGTTCCCGCTCCGCTCCAGTTTGGCGCCAAACCCGGCACGCCCGATCCGGATGGGGGAAACCGGATCCCGGACGCCGGCACCGAGGCGGCGTACAAAATGCGGACGGTCGGCCGGGACATGGAACTGACGGAGCGGCTTTGCCGCCTGCAATGCGAAGCCGCCGCCCTCCGCTGGCTGAGGGAAACCGCCGGCTTGCCGGCAAAGGCGCGCCTGGAACGGCTGCGCAATGTCCGGAAGGAGCATCCCGAATGGAAGGCGGCCGCGTGGGTCGATGCGGGGCGCACGCTGGCGGACGGGCGCGACCCCGGCGCGCTGCCCGCCCCTGCGCGCGGTTACTGGAATACGGTCCTGAAAGCCGTGCGGGACGGCAAAACCGCACAATCGCCCTCGTTCGTCCTTCGCGGGATTCCCCACTTCATCGCGGGCATTCCCGATCCGCAAAGCCGCTCCGGCGGCATGGTGCTGCTGGTGGAAGCGGACGTCGTCCGGGAAGTGGAACGCAGCCAACGCCGCAACATGCGGCTGGTGCCGTATCCGCAGGAAGGGCGCTTCCGGACCGAATCCGTCCGGCCGGAGGATTTGCGGGACACCACCGTGCGCGATGGGGAGGACAACGGCGGCGTCAGCCACTATACGGTGGACGAAGTGGTTGTCAAGTTCCAGCGGCCCCTGCGGGACGAGGAGATCCTCGAGTTGCGCCGGAAACTGGATCTGGCGGTGGTCCGCAAGGCCGGCCGCCTCGGGTCGGTATACGTGTTCCGATCCCGGAACAAAATGGCCAGGGAACTGATGGCCTATTTCAAGAACAACTGGAATCCGGTCTATGTCGAACCGCATTACCTGTACCTGACCAACGACAAACCGGCCCGGGCGCAGGCCGATGACGGCATCGTCCCCAACGATACGTATTACGCCGCCTACCAGTGGAATCTGCCGGCCATCGCCACGGAACGGGGGTGGAACCTGACGCGGGGCAACGACGACGTCGTCGTCGCCGTGATCGACACCGGCGTGCAGAGCGACCATCCCGATCTGAAGGGCCGGCTGGCGGAAGGATACAACGTCATCCATCCCGGCACGCCCCCCGAGGACGACGTCGGGCACGGCACCCACGTCGCCGGCATCATCGCCGCCACCGTCAACAACGCCGAAGGCGTCGCCGGCATGACCTGGTACACGAAGATCATGCCGATCAAGGCCTTGGACAGCAGCGGCACGGGGTCCACATATTCGGTGGCCGAGGCGGTCATCTGGGCGACGGACCACGGTGCCGACGTCATCAACCTGAGTCTCGGCAATTACGCGCAGGCGGCGTTTCTGCACGACGCCATCAAGTACGCCCGCGGGCGCGGCGTCCTGGTGGTCGCGGCCAGCGGCAACGACAACACCGACCAGCCGGGATACCCCGCCGCCTACCCGGAAGTGCTGGCGGTGGCCGCCACCGACCCGGACACGGGACGGGCCTACTTTTCCAATTACGGCGACTACATCGACCTGGCGGCGCCGGGCACGAACATCCCCAGCACGTATCCCGGAGGACGCTACGCCGCCCTGTCCGGCACCTCGATGGCTTCCCCGCACGTGGCCGGACTGATTGCCCTGATCCGCGCGGTCAATCCCGGCCTGTCGCCGGACGAAATCACGCAATTGCTGCGCGAAACGGCCACCGACATGGGCGCGCCGGGCCCGGATCCGGAATACGGGTACGGCGTCATCGACGTGAGGCGGGCGCTGGAACGGGCCGCCGGCATGACGGCCGCCAGCGAAGAAGAAGAGCCGGTAGGGTTCAGCGGCCTGCAGCGGATCGTGAGGACCGTGCTTTCCCTGCTCGCGCCCCTCGGGGTGCGATGATCCGAAAACGAAAACCCGCAACGGCCTTCGGGCCTTGCGGGTTATGCGCGCTTGTGGCAGCCGGAAAGTTTGCCATAAGCCGGGTTCTGTTCTTCCGGTGGTATCGCGGACGGCGGGCGCCGCCCTCCCACGTATGGAAGCGACAATCATCTTTCTGGGCCGGCCATTACTGGACGGCTCTAGCGACCAACCCGAACGCACCCCGGGCCAGGGTCGCGGCCGCGCGGGCCGCCGCGTTCCTTTTTGGTCTTGCTCCGGATGGGGTTTACCAGGAACAAAGTCGCCAGTGTTCCTCGTGGTCTCTTACACCACGGTTCCACCCTTGCCTGTGCCGCCTTCCGGCGGCCATCGGCGGTCCGTTTCTGTGGCACTTTCCTTCGGCTCGCGCCGACTGGACGTTATCCAGCATCCTGCCCTGTGGAGCCCGGACTTTCCTCCCGCGGCCCGAAGCCGCGAGCGATTGTCTGTCAAACTTTCCGGCATCGTAAATTTCATTATATCCCGGTTGCGGACGGTTGGCAACGGAAACGGCTGGCTGCGCGCCGTCAGCCGACGGCCCCCGAGCGGGGCACGCCGCGGCACGGCGGCGGGTCGCCGGAATTGCAGGCGTCCCCGCCAAACGCGGTTTAAAGGACCCGGAAGGGGTCTTTCTCCGACTTGGCGACCATGACCTCGGTGGCATACCCTTCGGCGGACAGCCGCTCCTGCAGCCAGACGGCGAGGTTCGATTTCATGATTTTTTCCGCAAAGTGGCCGGGATCGACAAGGGCCAGCCCGGCCGCTTCGGCGTCCAGGGCCGTATGGTAATCGATGTCGCCGGTCACCAGCACATCGGCCCCCGCCCGCAGCGCGATCTGCGCGAAGCCCGGGCCGGCCCCGCCCAGCACCGCCACCTTGCGGATCTGGCGCGAATCCGGGCCGACGACCCGGACAAACGGCACATCCAGCCCCCGTTTCACCCGTTCCGCGAACGAGGCCAGCGTTTCCGGTTCCGGCAGCGTGCCAATCCGGCCGAAGCCGACGGTACGCCCCTTGAGCTCGATGGGATACAGGTCGTACGCCACTTCCTCGTACGGATGCGCCCGCAGCATCGCCTCGATGACCTGCTGCAGAACGCCTTCGGGCACCACCGTCTCGACGCGCACTTCCTCGACCTTTTCCAGTTCCCCCTGCCGTCCGATGAACGGATCGGTCCCTTCCTGCGGCATGAACGTGCCGATGCCGTCGATGTTGAAGCTGCAATGGCTGTAGTTGCCGATGTGGCCGGCGCCCGCCGCAAACAGGGCGTCGCGCACCGCGTCCTGGTGGGAGCGCGGCACGAATACCGCGAGTTTGAACAGCCGTTCGCTGTGGACTTCCTCCAGCACCCGGCAATCCTGCATGCCGAGCGCTTCGGCGAACCAGTCGTTGATGCCGCCTTCGGCCGCGTCCAGATTGGTGTGCATCACATAGACGGCGATGTCGCGCTTGAGCAGCTCGGCGGCCACGGCTCCTTTCGGGGTGTCGGTTTTCAGATGGGCCAGCGGCCGGAAAATGAACGCGTGATGGGCCACGATGAGCCCGGCGCCCAGCTCCGCCGCTTCTTTCGCGACGGCGGGAGTGACATCCAGGCAGACGAGCACCCGGCTCACCTCCCGGTTCGCCGAACCGACCTGCAGGCCGATCCGCTCCCTGTCGTTCGGCGCCGCGTAATGCCGGGGAGCCAGGCGTTCCAGCATTTGGATGATCACGTTTCCGCGGGCAAACATGCCAGCACCTCCCGAATCATGCGCGCCTCCCGCTCCCAGCTCTCCGCCTTGCGGGCCGCTTCCGGCGAAGCGGAGCAGGCCAGCTGGCGGACGACGCGCTCGCGTTTCGCCGCCTCCTCTTCCCACAGGCGGCGGAAAGTTTCATCCGGACGGCGGAGCAAAAGCGGCCCCATGCCGTACAGCAGCCAAAGGGGTATCTCCGGCATGCGGGGAGCCAGGACCGCGGGATCGTACAGCTCGCGGTTCCGCCGCTCCGCCTCGGCGTCGTCCGGCGGCCTGGCGGCCTTGAGCAGCGTGTAGATGACGCCGCCTTCCTCCACGAGCCGCTCCGCGGCCAGCACCCACCGGTGCGCCGCCAGCCATTTCCGGACCGCATCTTCTGCCCCCTGCGGGGCCAACAGAAGGGTGCGAACGCCGCGCAGCTTCTCGCCCCCGGCCTCCAGGATCTTGACGATTTGCGCTCCGCCCAGACCGGCGATGCAAACCGTATCCGCTTCCCCCGGCTTTAGCACGGACAGCCCGTCCCCCTGGCGCACGGATACGACGCCCCCCGCTCCGGCGGCTTCCACCTGGCGCAGCGCCGCACGGACGGGACCGGGGCGCAGATCCCCCGCCACCGCCGCGGCAACGCGGCCGCTCAAGGCCAGATGCACCGGCAACAGCGCATGGTCGGTTCCGATGTCCGCAAAGCGGGCCCCTTCCGGCACCCATTCGGCCAGGGCGGCCAGGCGCCGGGAAAGTTTCGGCAGGAACACCGGGTCGCCTGCAGCATTCACCGGACCGCCCGCCAGCTTGTTTTCCATTCAGGCCACCCATTCCGTCCAGTGCCGCCGCAGGCGGAACAAGCCGAGGCCAAGAAGCGCCGTCTTCACGAGAAACTGCGCCTCGACCCACGGCCTGTCCACGTCCGCCAGCACCGAATAGATTTCCGGCATATACCAAGCCACCAGAGCCGCCGCAAACAGCGCCGCGCCGGACCCGGGTACCCGGTCGTGCAGGAACCAGCTCAGCCAGGCAAACAGGATGGCCAGGGGCACCCAGCAAAGCTGCACCTCAAACCAGACCGGATCGTTCAGCCGGTCGGCCAGAAGCAGGGCGTATCCTCCCATCGCCAGCAGCAGGCCGCCGGTTTGCAGCAGCGCCATGCGGAACGCCACGCCGCAGATGATCCAGATGACGGCGCAGATGCCGAACAGCACCGCCATGCCGGCGGGATTCAGCCACCCGCCCGAATCCAGCACCGCCAATCCGGCGATGAGCGGAATGAACATGGCGGCCCCGAGGGCAAACGGGGCGCCGAGCGGCGCCCGTTTCCGCCCCCGCACGGCCAGCGCCAGCAGGCCCGCGGTGGCCGTGGCGGCGAGAACCATTTGCAATGCGGGCGAAAAAAAGCTAAAATACAAGAGGATAAAGCAAATCAAGGAAAATATGGAAAAGACAAACACCCATTTCAAAGGCGCGGCGGTCCCGATCCGCCGCACGGCGGACCCGAATCGGGACCGCTTTCCCGGTTCGTTCAGGTACAGGTTGAGCAGAAAATCGCAGTACGATTCCGGCAGCAGCTTGCTTTGCCGCCACCATTCGATTTCCCTGACCAGCACGTTGCGTTTGGCTTCTTCCGGGGTCATGGCGCTCTGCCCCCTTTTCCCGTCTCCGGAACAAAAAGACCTTCAGGCCGCCCGGGCAGAAGGTCGCAGATGGTCAGCCGCCGACGCGGCGGGCGTTATTCGAGAAAATCTTTCAGCCGCTTGCTCCGGCTCGGATGGCGAAGCTTGCGCAACGCTTTGGCTTCGATCTGGCGGATCCGCTCGCGGGTCACGCCGAAGACCTTGCCCACTTCTTCCAGCGTCCGGGAACGTCCGTCGTCCAGGCCGAAGCGGAGGCGGAGCACTTTTTCTTCCCGCTCGGTGAGCGTGTCCAGGACGTCTTCCAGCTGCTCCTTCAGCAGCTCGTAGGCCGCCGCGTCCGCCGGCGCCAGCGCTTCCTGGTCCTCGATGAAGTCGCCGAGATGGGAATCGTCTTCCTCGCCGATGGGCGTCTCCAGCGACACCGGCTCCTGCGCGATCTTCATGATCTCGCGCACCTTCTCGACGCTCATGTCCATGTGCTCGGCGATTTCCTCCGGCGTCGGCTCGCGCCCAAGCTCCTGCAACAGCTGCCGGGACACCCGGATCAGCTTGTTGATCGTCTCCACCATATGGACCGGAATGCGGATCGTGCGCGCCTGGTCGGCGATGGCGCGGGTGATGGCCTGGCGAATCCACCAGGTGGCGTAGGTGCTGAACTTGAACCCCTTGTTGTGGTCGAACTTCTCGACGGCCTTGAGCAGCCCCATGTTGCCTTCCTGGATCAGATCCAGGAACAGCATCCCCCGGCCCACATACCGTTTGGCGATGCTGACGACGAGCCGCAGGTTGGCTTCCGCCAGCCGCTTCTTGGCTTCCTCGCCTTCCGGCCCGCCCTGTTTGATCTTTTTGGCCAGCTCCACTTCGTCGTCCGCGTCCAAAAGCGGCACGCGGCCGATCTCCTTCAGGTACATCCGGACCGGATCGTTGATCTTGATGCCGGGCGGCAGGGACAGGTCGTCATCGAAATTGAAATCCTCGTGGCCGTCCGCGTCGTGCCCGTCGAGGTCTTCGTGCTCGTTGACCACTTCGATGCCGAGATCCGCGAGCTGTTCGAAAAAGTCGTCGATCTGTTCCGGGTCCTGCTCGAAAGGAGACAACTTTTCCATGATATCTTTATAAGTCAGGGCACCCTTCTTCTTGCCCTGTTCCACGAGCTGCGCCTTGACCTGCTCCAGCGTCGCTTCCGGATCCGTTCCGGGCTGCAGATCGTTCGTCATGGCCGACTCCCTCCTCCCTGGGGTCGCGCGGATTCTCAAGTCTCTTTCCGCCGCTTTTCCAGGGCAATAATCTCATTGGCAATTTGTGCGGCTTGCCAAATTTCCCCCGCTTTTTCGGCTCTCAGCAATTCTTCTTTCTTGCGTTCGATTTCCCGCGTCAAAAAAGCCCGGCTGACGGTGCGCAGGCAATCCTCCAGCGCCCGTTCGTCGTACGGGGGATCTTCCAGCGCGATTTCGCTGGCCAGCCGTTCCAGTTTCTCGTCTTCAAGGGAAGCCAGAAAGAGACCGATATCCGGTTCGTTCCCGTGGGCGTAAAACGTGTAAAGACAAGCGGCCAGCGCCGCGTGTTCCGCCACGTGAAAGCCGCTTCCCACCCGCCGTTCCACCACGGCGGCGACTTTCCGGTCGGCGAGCATCCAGGCGATCAGCCGGCGTTCCGCCCGCACGTGGGCCGGCGGCATGGGCGGATGCCCGGAAGCGGCGCGCTTTCCATTCCCTTCATTATTCCACATTTTGCGGGGAATATCCCCGGCACGCGGGCCTGATACGCGATTTCGCCGGTAGAGAAGGCATTCCTGCTTGAGAGTTTCCAGGGATACATCGAATTCGTGGGACAATTCCCTGAGGAGCAGTTCCCGTTCCGTCGGGGAATCGCGCTGCGAGACAATGCGAACCGCATCGCGCAAATAGCGGATTTTTCCGTCTTCATCCTGCAGTATATGGGATTTCCTTAAATATATAAGCTGAAATTTCACCGCCGAAACGGCAGCTTCGAGGACGTCCCGCCGAAAGGCTTCGGCGCCGCTTGTCGCGATGTATTCGTCCGGATCCGTGCGCCCCGGCAGCATCGCCACCCGTACGCGCAGTCCGGCTCCTTCGAGCAGAGGGATGCACTTGTGGACGGCGGCCTGCCCCGCATCGTCGCCGTCGTAACAGATCACCGCTTCCTCGGCGTAACGCCTGAGCAGGGCGGCGTGCTCCGCCGTCAGCGCCGTTCCCATCGTGGCCACGCCATTTTCGATTCCGGCCGACCACGCCTTGATGCAATCCACGTATCCTTCGAACAACACCACCCGCTTTGTTTTGCGGATCGCCGCCCGCGCCTCCGGGAACCGGTACAGCACGCGGCTTTTGCTGAACAGCGGCGTCTCCGGCGAATTGAGATACTTCGGCTGACCGTCTCCCATGAGGCGACCGGCAAAGGCGATCACGCGCCCTTCCGTGTCGGTGATCGGAAACATGATCCGATCCCGGAAGCGGTCGACAAAATCATCCTCCTGCCTGCGGGAGACAAGACCGGCCCGCTCCATGAGTTCCAAGGGAAACCCCTGCAGCCGGAGCGATTGTGCCAGCGTATCCCGCCGGTCCGGCGCGTACCCGATGCCGAAGGCTTCGATCATCCGGTCGGTGAAGCCGCGCGACCGGAGATAGGCCATGGCCGGACGCCCCGCGTCGGTGTTCAGGAGGAGATGGCGGTACAACTTTTGCGCATGCGCGTGCGCGCGATACATGAGTTCGCGCTCTTTGTCGCGCGGCGAAGGCTCGTCCTTCCGGGCCGTTTCCCAGGTGACCGGAATGCCCGCCTCCTCGGCCAGCTTCCGGACGGCTTCCGGGAAAGACAATCCGTCGATCTCCATGACGAAGCGGATGACGTGGCCGCCTTTCCCGCACCCGTAACAATAGAAAATCCGTTTTTCGGGCGTGACGGTGAACGACGGCGTCTTCTCCGAATGAAACGGACAAAGACCCTTGAGGTACTTGCCTTGCCTGGACAAATGCACATGCCGCCCGACGATCTCGGCGATGTCCGTGCGAAGCAATACCTCGTCTATGATCTGCTGGGGAATGAGGCCCTGTTTCATAACCATCGTCCACCTTGTATTACGCGCATCTTATACTATTCGTTTCGGTAGACGAATTTCCTGCCTTCCCCGGCAGACGCTTTCGTTTTCCCCGGATGCCCGCATCCTTGGGCTCCCGGGGCGATGGCGCCGCGCTTCCGGACGACAAAAGTTCACCGTAATATTATATACGATAATGGTGACAAAAATCCTTCAACATATCCGGCAAAATGAGAAATATATCGTGAAAGCGCATGAAAGTCAAGCGCCTATGCGCCTATTTTAGCGGAAATAACCATTTTCCTATTTACATACCGACGGTCGGTTTGTAAAATGGAAGCAAACCGATCAATCGGAAAGCATGAGCGACAAACGGAAAGGCGGTAAACCACGGTTGAAACGCGAACTCAAGCGGGAACAGAGCAAACGAAAGCTGCTGGAGACGGCCAAGGCGCTCATCCGGGAGAAAGGCTGCACCCACCTCACGCTGCAGGACATCGCGGATCGCTCGGGATTGTCCAAAGGAGGGATTTTCCACTACGTCAAAAGCAAAGACGAACTCATGGGCTGGGTTTTACGGGAAAGCCTTGAGGAAACGGACCGGCGCTTTCAAAAGGCGACGGAACAGGACGGAAAGACGTTCGAGGGACCGATGCGCGAGATCGCCGCCGGTCTGCCGAACCTGGAAGATCCGGATGACGCCGCAAACCGGGTTTTCATGTACCTGCTCGGAAAATGCGACATTCCCGAAGTGCGGGAGCAGTTGAGACGCTTCTACGGACACAGCCTGCAATTTTCAAAACGGTGGATCGCCGCCGGCCAGGAGGCGGGAGTCATTCCGCGCTCGGTCGACGCGGACAAGACGGCGGAATTGTTTGTGCTGATCTCCTTGGCCCTGCGCGTGCGCAGCGTTTTGGGAGCCGAAGGCAGCGCCTTCGGCAGCGGGGATTTTGCCTCGCTCATGGAGCGTCTCCTGCAACCCCCAAATCCCTGAGGCGAAGGCCGGGAAGGAGAAAGGTCAATGAGCGTACTTTTGTTTTTGCACGTATTCGGGGCGATTTTGCTGGTGGGCAACATTGTCACGGCGGCGTTTTGGAACTGGCGGGCGTACGGCACGGGAAATCCGGCGGTCATCCGCCATGCGGCGAAAACCGTGATGCTGGCCGATTTCTTCTTTACGCTTCCGGGCGTCCTGCTCATCACGGTTTCCGGATCGCTGATGGCGGAAAGAACGGGCGGACTGGCGGCCGGGTTCAACTGGCTGACCCTTTCTCTGCTCCTGTTCGGCCTTACGGGCGCGATCTGGCTGGGCGTGCTTCTCCCCCTGCAACGCGGCTTGATCCGTCACAGCGCGCGGATCCCGGAAACCGGCGAACTACCCCGGGAGTTCCGGCGGGCGCTTTCGGGCTGGAATGCCTTCGGAACGGCGGCAACCCTGCTGCCTGTGGTTGTGTTGTATCTAATGATCGACAAGCCGTTTTGACGGAGCCGCCCCGCTCCCCGCGGCGGCCGGTCCGTCGGCACGCTTCCGGGAACTTCAGCCCGGCCGCCGATCCCGAAACAGTTCCGCAATGACGCTGGCGGACTCCTCCACCGCCCGGTTGGAAACGTCGATCACCACGCAGCCGATCCGCTTCATGATCTCCCGGGCGTACTCCAGTTCCTGCTCGATCCGCTCCGGTTTCGCATAGGCGGCGTCGTCCGGCAGGCCGAGCGCCTTCAGCCGCTCCCGGCGGATGGCGTTGAGCGCCTCGGGGCGGATGGTCAGGCCGACCACCTTCCGGCCGGGCACGGCGAACAGTTCGGGCGGCGGCTGGAGTTCGGGCACGAGGGGCACGTTGGCCACCTTGAACATTTTGTTGGCGAGCACCATGGAAAGCGGCGTCTTGGACGTGCGGGAGACGCCGATGAGCACGATGTCGGCCTTCAGAATGCCGGAAGGGTCGCGCGCGTCATCATAGCGGACGGCGAACTCGATGGCCTCCACCTTGCGGAAATATTCGGCGGTGAGCGCGTGCAGCAGGCCCGGTTCGTTGCGCGATTTTCCCAGCATCTGCTCGAGGGTGTCGAGCAGCGGACCGAGCAGGTCGATGACCGGGATGCCCAGCCTTCGGGCCCGGCGGACCAGGTAGTTTTTCAGTTCCGGAACGACCAGCGTGTAGACGATGACCGAACGGCCGCCCTGGGCCGCTTCCAGCACGCGGTCGATCGCCTCCCGGGTCTGGACGAATCCGGCGCGGCGGATTGCCACCGCGCCGCCGGGAAACTGGGCCGCGGCGGCGCGCACCGCGTGCTCGCCCGTTTCCCCGGCGGCGTCCGATACGACATGAACGGTCACCATGGGTTCCATGCCTCTCCCCCTTCCGGCCCTTGTCCCGATCTGCCGCGGTGCCGCGCTCAAACCACAAGCCTGGAGAAGTCCGCAAACGACCGGATGTCGTCCGCGATCGAGGCCAGCAGCGCCAGGCGGTTGCGGCGGACGGCTTCGTCGTCCACCATGACCAGCACCGCGTCGAAAAATCCGTTGATGGCGTCCCGCATGGAAGCGAGGGCCGCGAGGGCATCTTCCATCCGGTCGCTCCGCACCGCTTCTTCATACCGGACGTGCGCCTGCCGCCACGCTTCGTGGAGCGCCCGCTCGGCTTCCGTGGAGAACAGCCCTTCGTCGACTTCGCGGGAATCGGCCTTGACGGCCAGATTGCACACCCGCACCAGGGCGTCCGCCGTCGGCCGGAACGCTTCCCGCCGGCTTTCCGAGACCGCGTCCTGCAGCACCTTCGCCCGCGACAGCGTGCGCCGCACATCGTCGGCGCCGGCGGCGAGCACCGCCTCGATCACGTCGTGGCGCGTGCCGGATTCGGTCAGCACGTTCCGCACGCGAAGCCCGAAAAACTCCCTCAAATCCCGCTCAATCTCTTCTTCGGCACGCTTCAGCCCGCGCTCCCGGTGCGCGTCCAGCGCCAGGCGGAACAGCTCGTCCAGCCTCAGCCCGAACCCGTGCGCGAGCAGGGTGGATACGATCCCCGCGGCCTGGCGGCGCAAGGCGTACGGATCCTGCGAACCGGTGGGGACGATGCCGATGGAAAAACACCCGACGATGGTGTCGATCTTGTCGGCGATGCCCACCACCGCCCCGGCCGCCGTCGCCGGCGGGCGGTCGCCCGCATGGCGCGGCGCGTAGTGCTCGTTGACCGCCCTGGCCACCGCTTCCCGCTCGCCCGCGTGCCGCGCGTAGTCTTCCCCCATGATGCCCTGCAGCTCGGGGAATTCGTACACCATCTGCGTGACAAGGTCGAACTTGCAGATCTCGGCCGCCCGCGCCACGTCTGCCGCCGTCCGCGCATCGAGGGCGAGGCGTTCGGCCAGCTGCCCGGCGATCCGGCGGATGCGCCGGACCTTGTCCCCCATCGTGCCGAGTTCCTCGTGGTAGACGATGCGCTCCAGCTGCCCGAGGGCATCGGCGATGGAGAGCTTGAGGTCCTCCGCGTAGAAAAACCTTGCGTCGGCGAGGCGGGCGCGCAGCACCTTTTCGTTGCCCCGCCGCACCACGTCCAGGGACGTTTCGTCGCCGTTGCGCACCGTGACGAAATGGGGCAGCAGCCGCCCTTCGTCGCCGAACACGGGGAAATAACGCTGGTGTTCCCGCATCGAAGTGATCAGCACTTCCTGCGGAATCTGCAAAAATTCCGGGTCGAACGATCCGGCCAGCACCGTCGGCCATTCCACGAGGAACAGCACTTCCTCCAGCAGGTCTTCCCGCACTTCGATCCGCCAGCCCTTCTCCCGCGACAGGCGTTCGATGCCGGCCAGGATGGCGGCCTTGCGCTCTTCCACGTCGGCGATCACGCGTTGGGCGCGCAGCACCTCCAGGTAGGAGGCCGGTTCGCCGACGGCGGCGTCGCCGCCCAGGAAGCGGTGCCCTTTCGTGACGTTGCCGGAACGGACGCCGGCGATTTCCAGGGGAACCACGTCCCGCCCGTACAGGGCGACCAGCCAGCGGATCGGGCGGATGAAGCGCAGATCGTATTCGCCCCAGCGCATGTTTTTCGGAAAAGACAGCGACGTCACGAGCCCGCGCAGCGCTTCCGGCAACAGTTCCTCCGTGGGAGCGCCGGCGGCGCTTTTTCTGGCAAAGACGTATTCCGCGCCTCCGACATCCTTGAAATACAGCTCCGTCGGATCGACGCCCTGGCTGCGCGCAAAGCCGAGGGCCGCCTTCGTCCAGGCGCCGTTTTCGTCCTGGGCGATGCGGCGGGCCGGGCCGCGCACTTCCTCGCTGGCGTCGGCCTGCCGGTCGGCCAGATTCCGGACCAGCACGGCGAGCCGGCGCGGCGTGGCGTACGCCTCCACTCCCGCATGGCCCAGGCGGCTTTCTTCCAGCCATTTCCGCGTGTTTTCGCGCAGCTCGTCCATGGCGCCGCGCGCGTACCGCGCGGGCATTTCCTCGAGGCCGATTTCCAGAAGCAGATCCCTAGCCACGGGCAGCCCCTCCTTTCTTCAGCAGGGGGAAGCCCAGCCGCTCCCGCTCCTCGAGGTAGGTCACGGCGCACCGGCGGGCCAGATTCCGCACCCGGGCGATGTACCCGGTGCGCTCCGTGGTGCTGATGGCGCCCCTGGCGTCGAGCAGGTTGAACGTGTGCGAACATTTCAGCGTGTAGTCGTAGGCCGGATACACCAGCTTTTGCTCCAGCGCCCGGTTCGCTTCGTTTTCGTACGCGGCGAAATGCGAAAACAGCATCGCCGTGTCGGACACCTCGAAGGTGTATTTGGAATGCTCATATTCCTGCTGGCGGAACACGTCGCCGTAGGTGACGCCGTCCACCCATTCCAGATCGAACACGTTGTCCTTGTCCTGCAGGTACGACGCCAGCCGCTCCATCCCGTAGGTGATTTCCACGGACACCGGACGGCAGTCGAGGCCGCCGACCTGCTGGAAGTAGGTGAATTGCGTGATCTCCATGCCGTCCAGCCACACTTCCCAGCCCAGCCCCCAGGCGCCGAGCCCGGGATGCTCCCAGTTGTCTTCCACGAAGCGGATGTCGTGGTGGCGGGGATCCAGGCCGAGGCGTTTCAGGCTCTCCAGGTAAATTTCCTGGATGTTGTCCGGCGACGGCTTCATGATCACCTGGAACTGATGGTGCTGGTACAGCCGGTTCGGGTTTTCCCCGTAGCGGCCGTCCGCCGGACGGCGGGACGGCTCCACGTAGGCGACGTTCCACGGCTCCGGCCCGATGGACCTGAGGAACGTCATCGGGTTGAGCGTGCCCGCGCCCGTTTCCACGTCGTAGGGCTGCACGATGATGCAGTTCTGTTCGGCCCAGAACTGCTGCAGCGTCAGCGTCATCTGCTGAAAATTCAACACCCTTCACTCCTTGCCGACCGTTTGGCGGGATTTCCGGACGTCGCGCGCGGCGCCACCGGCGGTACATAAAAAAGCCCCGTCCCATATCCGCCGCATCGGACATAGGGACGGGAGCTTTGCGTTCCCGCGGTTCCACCCTACTTGGCTTTCCGCCCGCGCCGGATCGACCGTCCATGCCGCGCGGAAAACCCGCTCGTTTCCGAATGTCCCTCCGGAGCGCCCTTCGCCGGTTCGCCGCACCGGGCTCGCACCCTCCCCGGCTCGCTAGGCCGGCGGTGACCGGTTACTCCTCTCCTTCTTCGGGACCTGTCCAATTGTCAACCCACATTCTAGCGCATGCGCGGGCCCCTGTCAATTCGGCGTCCGGCGCGAAGTTTCGCCGTTTGGCGGCTTCGACGCGGCCCAACGCGATCCGGGAAGTTTCGATGTTTTTGCCGGTCGTTTTGCCGGTCCGTTCCGGGACTCCTTTTCAGCCGGGCCAAGCGGATTCAGGCCTGCCCGTCCCGCCCGAGCAGATCGAGGAACGCCAATGACTTGAGCCGCAGATCCAGATGTACTTCCAACCACCGGCGGGTCGCCTCGCGCAGCTGCCGTTTCGTCTCTTCCTTCACGTCGATCTGCCCGATCCGCCGCAGGTCCAGACGGGCAAACAGCTGAAGGAGCTTCCGCGCCGGCTCCCCGAGCCCGGGGGCTTCCGGGTCCCGCGGCCGGCACGCCGCGCACAGCGCGCCGCCGGCGGCGGCGCTGAACCAGCCGAGGCGGTCGGAAGCGCCGCACGAAGCGCATGCGTCCAGCACGGGGGCATATCCGGCCGCCTGAAAAATTTTCATTTCAAAAATCCTCAAGATGACCTCGGGGTCCTTGCCCTGCGCGAGGGCGGTGAGACACCCCAGCAGCTGGCGGAACAGATGCTCTCCGGCTTCCTCGTCCAAAATGGCCCGGTCCGTCAGCTCCGCGGCATACGAGGCGAAGGCGGTGAGGTCGAGGCGCTCGCGCAGCTCGCGGAACGGTTCGATCAGCTCCCCGCCCTTCAGCGTCCCCAGCCGGCCGCTCCGGTAAACGGCAAAATCCCCGTAAACGAAAAGCTGGGCCAAAAAGCCGAAACGGCTCTTCGGCTTTTTGGCCCCCCGGACGACGACCCCGAATTTGCCGTGGGTCGGTGTGATCAGCGTGATGATTTTGTGGCCTTCGCCGTAATCGGTCGTGCGTATCACGATCCCTTCCACACGGATGAGCATCCGTTTCCCCTCCGTCTCCCCGCCGCCCGCGTGCCGCGAAGCTGCCGGCCGCCGGCCGTCGGCACCCGTCCGGCTACCCTTGCGTATCCTCCTCCGCGGCGTCCGCCTCCTCTTCCGGCGGCGGATCATCCCGCTCTTCGCCCGCGGCTTTCAGCCGGTCCACTTCCTTGCTGAAAAGATAAGCTTCAATGTTGCCGGTCTGCCTGAACACGTTCCAACCGAAATCCCGCATCGCGCTTCATCCTCCCGGTCGGAAGATCGTTTCGCGTTCCGCCATTAGAATGTCACGCGGAGATAACAGGTATCCGCAACCAGTTCCGGCGCGAAACCGGCACACAGCCAACGCCTAACCGGCGCGGATGCGCGGCGCGCATGCGGCACGGCACCGGGACCGGCGCGTTTGCGGCACGAAGCCGGCCCGCCTCCGCCGTGCAGCCGATGCGGGGGTGCCGCATGTCCGAAACCGGCGTCCCCTGCGGGCGCAGGGGCTATTCCGTCCGGTAACCCAGCGATCGCAGGAACGCTTCGTGGTTCCGCCAGTCCTTTTTCACCTTGACCCAAAGCTCCAGGAAAATTTTCGAACCCAGCAGGCGTTCCATCTCCTCGCGGGCCTGGCGGCCGATCTCCTTCAGCATCGCCCCGCCCTTGCCGATGAGGATGCCCTTCTGCGACTCGCGCTCCACGTAGATGACGGCGCCGATCCGCACCGTGCCGCGTTCGTCCGCGGCCATGCTCTCGATTTCCACCGCCACCGAATGGGGCACTTCCTCGCGGGTGAGCAGCAAAATTTTCTCGCGGATCAGTTCGGCACAGATGAATCGTTCGGGATGGTCCGTCACCTGGCCGGGAGGATAAAACATCGGCCCTTCGGGCAAATACCGGATGAGCAGCTCCAGGAGCCTTTCCACATTGTCGCCCCGGACCGCCGAAATCGGCACGATTTCCGCGAAGTCGTGGAGCTTCCGGTACGTGTCGATCACGGGCAGCACTTCGTCCCGCGGCACCTTGTCGATTTTGTTCAGCACCAGAATGACCGGTGTCTGCGTCTTTTTCAGTCGCTCGATGATATAGCGGTCGCCGCCGCCCAGCTGCTCGGACACGTCGGTCAGAAACAGCACGACGTCCACCTCGTCCAGGGCGCCCTCGGCCGCCTTCACCATGTAGTCGCCCAGCTTCGAAAACGGCTTGTGGATGCCCGGCGTGTCGAGAAACACGATCTGCGCGTTCTCGTCCGTGTACACCCCGCGGACCTGGTTGCGGGTGGTTTGCGGTTTGTCGGACACGATGGCGATCTTGCGCCCGGCGATCCGGTTGAGCAGCGTCGATTTGCCCACGTTGGGCCGCCCGATGATGGCGGCGAATCCCGATTTGAACGGCTTGCTCACGGCTTTTGGATGATTCTCCCCCTTTTTCTCAGGCCCTATATCCATCCTGAAAGTGTTCCCGTTCCTTCCACCGATCCAGGCGGAAAAATGAGCGCGGTGCGCGGAAACCGATCCTCCGTCCCGTTCACGTTCCCGCGATCAGCGCCCAAAGCCGCGGCCCGAACACCGCAAGGCCGACCAGCACGGCGAAGGCGGCCGCCACCAGAACGGCGCCGGCGGCGGTGTCCTTGGCGGCCTTGGCCAGCGGTTGCCGCTCCGGGCTGACGAGGTCCACCAGCCGCTCCACCGCCGTGTTCACCAGCTCCGCCGACCATACGAAGGCGATCGCCAGGGCCACCCACAGCCATTCGCCGGGGCCGAGGCGAAGCGCAAGGCCAAGCAGCACAGCCGCCAGGGCCGCGAAGGCGTGGAACCGCATGTGGGCTTCCGACCGGATGGCGTTCCGCACGCCTTCCGCGGCCCAGCGGAACGACGCCGGCTTCAGGCCCGGAAAAGATCCGCGCTTCTTCAACGCACGAGCCCCGCTTTCGCCAGCACGGCCTCCTGCCTGGCAAACATCTCCCGCTCCCGTTCTTCCGTGTCATGGTCGTAACCGAGCAGATGGAGCAGGCCGTGCACGAACAGAAAGCCGACCTCGCGCTCGGCGCTGTGCCCGTATTCTTCCGCCTGCGCCAGGGCCCGCGGCAGCGAGATGACGATGTCGCCGAGGGGCTCTTCCTCTTCCGGCCCCTCCACGGCCGCTGCCGCCGCCCCGAATTCGTCTTCTTCCCCCGCTTCCCGCATGGGAAACGACAATACATCCGTCGGCCGGTCCACGCCGCGAAAACGCCGGTTCAGCTCGCGGATGCCTTCATCGTCCGTAAAGGTCAGGGACACGACGCCGTGCCCTATGCCTTCGGCTTCGGCCGTTTCGGCCAGCAGCCTTTCCAGCAGCGGAATCCACGTTTCCGCCGCCGGCTCCGCCCCCTCGTCCCGTTCATCCATCCATTCCAGCGTCACTGCCATGCGCGGATCTCCTTCGGCCGGCCCGGAATTTCCGCCGGAGCGTCGGACGCCGCCGGCTCCGTCCCGGCTTCCTCTTCCTTCCGGCGCTGCACGGCCTGGTCTTCCGGATAGTCAATGCGCGTATGAAACATGCCGATCACCGTCTCCAGCATGGAATTGGCGATGGTGTCCAGCTCCCGCAGCGTCAGGTCGCATTCGCTGAGCTGGCCGTCGTCCAGGCGATCCTTGATGATTTTGCCGATGATCCCCTTGATCTGCTCCACCGTCGGGTGCTGCAGCGAACGGACCGCCGCCTCCACGCTGTCCGCGATGCCGACGATGGCCGCTTCCTTGGACTGGGCTTTCGGCCCCGGGTAGCGGAAATCGGCTTCGCTCCACTCCGGTTCGGTCCCTTTTTCCCGGGCTTCCTGCAGCATCTTCTGGTAAAAATACTTCAGCAGCGTGGTCCCGTGATGCTGTTCGGCGATGTCGCGGATCGGCTTCGGCAGCCGGTACGACTTCAGCATCTCCGCCCCGTCCCTGGCGTGGGCGATGATGATCCCGGCGCTCACCTTGGGATCGAGCCGGTCGTGGGGGTTTTCGCCGCCGTTCTGGTTTTCGATGAAATAGCGCGGCCGTTTCGTCTTGCCCACGTCGTGGTAGAACGACCCCACCCGGCAAAGCAGGCCGTTGGCGCCGACCGCCTCCGCCGCCGCTTCCGCCAGGTTGCCCACCATCAGGCTGTGATGGTAGGTGCCGGGCGCTTCCGTCAGGAGCCTGCGGAGCAGCGGATGGTTCGGGTTGGACAGTTCCACCAGCTTGAGGGCGGACAGCACGCCGAACATCGATTCGAAAAACGGCATCAGGCCGATGACCAGAATCGAGGTCAACAGCCCTCCCGCCATGCCGAAGCCGGCCGCCTGGAGCATCCTCCCGGTGTCCGGTTCCGGCTCCACCAGCATCATGGCCAGCACCGCGAGCGTGCCGGTCACGCCGACCAGAAAGCCCGCCTTCAGAAGCGTGAAACGCTGGCTGGCGCGATGGACGGCAAACACCGCCGTGATGCAGACCACGAGGCCCAGCAGCCCGTAGCGGAAATCAAACAGCGTCTCCTGCTCCACGTTGAGAACGGCGGCGGCCAGCACGGCGAAGGCCACGGAACTGGCGAGCCCCCAGTGGCTGCCAAGGAGCAGCGTCACCAGCATGCTGCCGGTGGCGACGGGGGCCGCGTAGACGAGCAGCGACCAGCCGTCCCCGCGGGCGAGGGCCGCCAGGTGCATCAGCAGGGCGTTGAGCGCAAAGATGGTGAGCAGCATGAGCCAGTGCGTGTTGGTCCACGCACGGGCGGCTCCGCCGGCCGCCGCGGCAAGCCGTTCGTAGCCGTACAGGGCGGCCCCGAGCAGAAACGCCATGAGCAGCACGCCCATCTGCGGCAAATACGTCTTTTTTTCCTTCAGCAGGTTGAATTTTTCCAGCAGGGCGTACGCGTCATCCGTGATGACCTGGCCTTTCTGCACGATCACGTCGCCCTGCTTGATGACCACCGGAGGCGTGCTGTCCATCGCTTCCTTGCGCGCGGCTTCGGTGGCGACCTCGTCCGGGAAGCGGTTCGGGGTGATGGCGTAGCGCGCCAGCTCCTGTACGACTTCCCGCTCGATGGTGAGGGCCAGGGGGCTGGCGTTCACCAGCTCGGCCACCTGCGTGCGCGCGGATTCCGCGTCAGTCAGGGGCGACGACATGATCTGACGCACCACGTCCCGCGCCACCAGGCGCATTTCGGCGATCTGCGCGCTGGTCAGGCGCGGCAGCTTGTAATACGTCTCCTCGGGAATGGTGTATTTCTGTTCCAGCACCGAACGGCGCATTTCTTCCAGCAGCTGGGGCGAATAGGTGTCCGTGCCGCGGTTGTTCTGGATGAAGTTGTCCACATGCTGGTCGAGCTTCAGCGGAAGCTCGCGGCGGTAGATGTCCACCTTTTCGTCCACCGCCAGCACTTCGTCCCGGTTCAGCTGGTCGATGCGGCGGAAAATGTCGTCCACCAGCGATTCGTTGCGGACGGAAACGATGGTGAACACCGTCTGGACCCGTTCCGCCGCCGCCTCCCGGGCCCGGATCGTCGCTTCTTCGTCAATCTCCTGGCGGGGGGCCCGGATGTCCCGGTCGCTGACGGCGCCCAGCCGGATATCATATGTCGGGGGAACGAACCGGGGCGCGAGGGAAACGTAAAAAAGCCCGACGAACAGCAGAAACAAAAGCCAGCGCAAAGCGGCGTTCTGCTTCCAGCCGCCGGCCGGGGACGCGACGAGCGACACGCGGCCGCCGGCGGTCTTGCCGTACCGTTTCCTGGGCATCCGGTCGTCCCTCCTTGCTTCATTGATTTCGATCCGCCTGATAGGCCAGGATGATTTTTTGCACCAGGTGATGGCGCACGACATCCTGCTCGGTAAAATAGACGAAGCCGATTTCCTCCACGCCCCGCAAAATGCGCTCCGCCTCGATCAGCCCCGAACGTGCCCCCCTGGGCAGGTCGATCTGCGTCACGTCGCCCGTGATCACCATACGGGACCCGATCCCGAGGCGGGTCAGAAACATTTTCATTTGTTCCGGCGTGGTGTTTTGCGCCTCGTCCAGAATGACGAACGAGTCTTCCAGCGTGCGGCCGCGCATGAAGGCCAGCGGGGCGATCTCGATCAGCCCGCGGTCCATCGCCTTGCTGACCCCGTCCGGCCCCATGACGTCGTTCAGGGCGTCGTACAGCGGCCTGAGGTACGGGTCGACCTTTTCCTGCATGTCGCCGGGCAGAAAGCCGAGGTTCTCGCCGGCTTCCACCGCCGGGCGGGTGAGCACGATTTTTTTGACGGAACCTTCCTTCAAAGCCGCGACGGCGGCCACGACGGCCAGATAGGTCTTGCCCGTGCCGGCCGGCCCGATGCCGAACACGACGTCCTTCTTGCGGATGATGGAAAGATAGTGGCGCTGCCCAAGGGTTCTCGGGCGGATTTCCTTCCCGCGGAACGTCAGGGCGACATCCCCCGAAAAGAGGGACAGCAGCTGGTGCCCCTTGCGTTCCCGAACCAGCTGCCAGGCATAGCGGACGTCCTGTTCCGTCGGCTGCGTTCCGCTGCGGATGAGCTGGAGCAAGGTTTCGAACAGCTGCCTTACGTTCTCGACTTCCTCTTCCGGCCCTTCGATGAGAATGTCGGCGTCGCGGGAATGGATGGTGGCCGCGGTTTCCTTGCGGATCATGCGAAGGAACTTGTCCTGCGGCCCGAACAGAGCCATGCCCTCGCTTGCGTTATCCAACGGGATGGCAACCGAATGTTTCGTTTGTGCCAATAATCCTCTTTCCCCCCGTCAGGCGGACGGCCAGACGATCGGGCGCTCCACGGCGATCGGCTGGTCGACTTCAAAGAGCACTTTTAACATCACTTTACCATTCCCGGCCTCTTCATGCAAAATCTTTTCGGCCAAGATCCGTGCGTCCTCCCCGGCCTTGGCGAGCACTTCCTCGCGCGCGCGGGCCAGTCCGGCCTCTTTCGCTTCGGCGGCCGTCAGGCGGACTTCCTCGTAGGACACTTCCAGTTCGCGCTCGCGCATCATTCCCATCGGCAGCACCCAGTGGAAAAGGCGCCACGGGGTGTACGCGGAGCGGATGTCGGATTTGGCGAAGGGTTCGCCGCCGTAGCCCGAGATCTGCAGGGCGCGGTTGCCGATGACCAGATAGGTGCGGTCCTTGCGGTTTCCGGTGAACGTCCTCACTTTGCGGACGAGGGGCGAAACGATTTCGTACTCGTGCCAGACGATCCCGCGTACTTCGCCCTTGGCGACGACCGCCTGCTTGCGCTCCTCGGTGCCGATCACGCCGGAGATGAGCACGTCGCCCTTGCGCACGCGCTCGTGGCGCCGCACCATGGGGCGGCCGTTTTCGGCTACGATGCGGGTGATGACGGCGTCGGTTTTGGCCACCAGGTCCCGCGGGTTTTCGAGGGGACGGGGGTCGGGCTTTTTGGCCTCGATGACCTTGATCGTGACGGTCGTCCCCCGCCGGTCGACGCCGACCCAGGCCGCGTCGGGAAGCCGGGCGGCGATGCGCGGGGCGAGGGCCGCCGGCTCGTCCAGCCGAAAAATCCACTGAAAGCGGCGGACGCCCTCCTCGGCGGCGGCGGCGCGGATCTGCTCCTCCGTGATGTGTTCGGACGGCTCGACGCGCACCTCCCACACCAGGGACGAACCGACCGCCAGCACGGCGACGAACAGCAGGGCGGCGAAAACTAGCGCTTTCCGCCGCATGATCCGCTTCCGGAGGAACGGAAAGCCGCCCTTGGCGACGATGCGGACCCGGCACCGGTGCCGGCGGAGAATCGGCCTGAGGCGCAGGAAATCCGGCACCGTAAGGGCAAACGTAAGCCCCTCCTCCGGTTCCGCGCGAATGTGGAACAGCGCAAATCCCGCCGCGGCGGCATCCCGCAAGACGGCCTGGACGTTGTCGTTTTCCCCGATCAGGCGCACCCGGACATAGCCGTGCCATCTGAGCCGCCAAGATCCGTCCATTGGCTTCCCCTCCGTCTTTGGCCTCCGTTTTTCCGTTTTTCGGTTCCGTTCCTGACTCCGCTGTTGTTTTATTATTGCGGCTTCGTTTGTCGCGGCCCCGGGCTTGGGCTTGTCCCGTGTTCGGGGACGCGAGCCGGTCCCATGGCCGCACCCTGCGGCTGCCGCGTCCGGCGTCACGGCGGATCGGCCGGCGCGCCGCCTTCGAAGCGGATGCCGTCGATCTCGCCTTCGACGATCACCTCCGCGGCGCCGATCATCCGGATGACCAGATCCTTTCCGTCGATCTCCATCGCGCCGCGCGTGGTGGAGAGCCGCAGCCGCCGGGACGAAAAATGAAGAACACCCGTATGGTTTTCCACCAGCAGCCACATGCGGCCGATCAGCGTCACCCGCGGCAAATCAAGGGTGACATCCCCGGGCAGATCGAGGAGGCGGGCGGTCCATTTGCGCAGTTTGCGGCCGACTTGCGGCATGGCGGTCCTCCTCCCGTTTCTAGATCATGTTATGCGGCGGACAAACGGTTTATGAGGTTTGGGAGGTTTTCGGGAGGTTCCGGAGGGTTGGGTAACGGGGGTGAGGAGCGGCGGTCTTTCTCGAGGAAAACAAAAAAGCACCCCGCTTGCGGGGTGCCGTCTGGCTGTTGAAGTTCGACCGTGGTCAGGACAGGATACGCTGGGCGAGCTGGTTCACCAGCTTGCCGTCGGCCCTTCCTTTCACCTTGGGCATCAGCGCGCCCATCAGCTTGCCCATGTCGGCCTTGGTGGTCGCGCCGATTTCCTGCGCCGTCTGCCTGACCATTTCTTCGAGTTCCTCTTCGGTCAGGGGCTTGGGCAGATATCCGGCGATGATCTCGATTTCCGCGGACACCGTCCGGATCAGATCGTCGCGGCCCGCCTTTTCGAATTCCTGGAGGGATTCCCGGCGCTGTTTCATTTCGCGCCCGAGGACGTCCAGCACTTCCTGATCTTCCAGCGGCCGTCGCAGTTCAATCTCGCGGTTTTTGATCGCCGCAAGGAGCATGCGGATCGTGGAAAGACGAAACTTGTCCTGGGCTTTCAAAGCCGCTTTCATGTCTTCGTTCAACCGCTGCGAGAGGGACACGAGTCGATGCCTCCTAGTACCTGTTGCGTTTGCGGGCGGCTTCGGATTTTTTCTTCCGCCTGACGCTGGGTTTTTCGTAGTGCTTGCGCTTCTTGATCTCCGCCATTACGCCGTCCCTGGCGATGGACCGCTTGAAACGGCGAAGCGCGGCGTCGATGGATTCATTTTTGCGAACCCTGGTTTCGGACACCCGTTTTCCCTCCCTCCGCAACGGACCGCAACGGACGGTTGCCTGCCCGGCTCGGCTGCTTCACTTCATTATAGGTGATGGGAAAAAGGGGTGTCAACTTGCGTTCCCGCGTGCTCCGGCCGATTCTTCCGGAATACGTCCCGCATGTCGCCCGGTTCGCCGTTGTCTTCACGGTTTCCGTCGAACGATATTATGTACGATTTTCGTACATATCGAAGCTTCGGCCTGGCGGGAAGGGGCCGATTGTCTTTCGGCCATAACGTTATCCGGTCCGTAAACCGAATGCGCCGCGTGAACGATTAATAGGCGGTTTTTCGACCATATTGCCCGGCCGAAAGCGCCGCGCGGCCAAATATAGGCGGTTTTTCAACCATATCGCCCGGGTTTTGGCCCAAAATCAGCCGCGCGGTGCGAGCAGCGGTCCGAGATGTTCGCCGCCCAGCACGTGGAGATGGATGTGGAACACCACCTGGCCGGCGTCTTTGCCGCAGTTGTTGATCACCCGGTAGCCCGAGCCCGCGATGCCGGCGTCTTCCGCCACTTTTTTGGCTGCAAGCAGCAGACGGCCGAGCACTTCGGTGTCTTCCGGGGCGGCGTCGTTCAGGGAGGCGATGTGCTTTCGCGGGATGACGAGCAGGTGCACCGGCGCCTGCGGCTGGATATCGTGGAACGCCACCACATGATCGTCTTCGTAAACTTTGCGCGAAGGAATTTCGCCCGCGGCGATTTTGCAGAAAATGCAATCCATCTTGCATTCCCTCCGGCTTAAATGGTCATGGTTTATTGTTTCCATCTTACTCCAAGGGGAGCCGCGCGTCCAACCGCGTCACATGGTTTCCAGGCGGTCCGCGAGTTCCCGCAGGAGCGCGGACGCTTTCCGCGCCGCTTCGATCCACGGGCCGCCTCCGGCCATGAGCCGGTAGTTCTGGTCGCTTTCCGGCACGCGATAGACGCCGAGCGCGTCCGACCAGGCGTTGGCCGCGTCGAGGGCGGCTTCGATCATGCTTCGCTCGTTTTCCGCAAGCGGCCCTTCATGGTGACCGACGGGCCCGAGCTTCGCGGCGATCGCGTCCAATGCCGCGCGCAGGGCGCCGTCCGTCTGCCGCGGATCTTCCCCCGCCCGGGCGGCGGCTTCGGCGAGCAGTTCCGCGCAGCGGTCCGCCAGCGGTTTCAGCGCCCCGAGCTGCGCTTTGACCGGGAGGCGCTCCACCGCCGTCTCCGCCGCCAGCATCGCTTCCAGCGCCAGGACCGCCTCTTCGCCCAGGGAGATGCAGGCCGCGTACCCCCCGGCAAGCCGCTTGCCTTCGTCCGTATGGATCCTTTGCTCCGCCACCAGCAGGCGGGTCAGCAGCGTCACGATGATGATGCCCAGGATCACCATAATGACCAGCATGATCGGGATCGCGTAAGAGCGTTTGGTTTCCTTGACTTCCCTGGTTTCCATGATTCCTCCGTACGGCCTCTTTCTGACGTGGATGGATCCGGCGGGTCCAGAGCTCCTCAAGACGATGATGAATCCCGCGGAATTACAGCACCTCGGGACGATGATGAATCCGGCGGGCTACAGCACCTCGAGGGCAATCCGGCTGCCCCGGCCGCCGGGCTCGGCGGGCGTCACCACCAGCCGGCGAGGAAGCCTCGCCTGCAATTCCGGCACGTGGCTGATGACGCCCACCGCCAGCCGCTCGCTGTGAAGCCGTTCCAGCGAAGTGACGACCAGGTCGAGGAGTTCGCCGTCCAGCGTGCCAAATCCTTCATCCAGGAAGAAAAATTCCAGCGGATACCGCCCGCGCAGCTGAATTTGCGCGGACAGCGCCAGGGCGAGGGACAGCGAGGCCAGAAACATCTCGCCGCCCGAAAGGGAGGAGACGGGGCGGCGCAGGCCGCCGCTTGCGTCGTCGCGGATGACGAAGCCTCCCGAGCCGTCCACTTCCAGGGCGTACCGGCGCCGGGTCAGAAACCCGAGCCGTTCGGACGCCGTCCGGCACACCTGCTCCAGCTGCTCCTCCGCCACGAAATCGATAAACGCATTTCCCCGCAAAATCTGCTGCAGGTGGGCGATCCGCGCCGCTTCTTCGGCCAGAACGACGCGGCGTTCCTCCAGCTCCTGCCACCGCGTGCGGCGTGCGGCAAGATCCTCCGCGTCCCGCTCCGCCTTGGCTGCCTCAGCGAACGCTGCATCATGGGCGCGGCGCAGCTCGTCCACCCGGCTCAGGCAGGCCTGCCATTCTTCCTCGCCGACCGGATCGTCCGGATTTTGTTCCCGCAGCTGGGCCAGACGGGTGCGGAGCGCGTTCTGCCGGTCGCGGAACCGCCGGATTTCCTCGCGCAGGGCTTCGGCTTCCGGCAGGCGGTCCAGCAGCGGCCTCACCTCGTCCGGGCTTCCGAAGCCGTTCTCCGCCAGCGACCGCCGGAGCCGCTCCTCCGCCCGGCCGAGCTGCCTCCGGGCGGCCGCCAGCCGCTCTTCGGCCGCGGCGCAGGCCATCTCGGCTTCCCGCAGGGCTCCCGCCGCCCCTTCGTGCCGCTGCCGCGCCGCCGCCAGGCCCTCGGCCGTCCGCTGCCGTTCGCCGTCCGCCTTCCGCAGCCATTCCTCCGCGGAAACGCCGCCGGTCAGCTCCCGCAGCCGCTTCGCCAGCGCTTCCCGATGCTGCGCCGCGGCTTCCAGCTGCGCCCCCAGTTCCGCCAGGCGCAGCTTCAGGCTGCCTTGTTCCCGCTCCAGCTCCCGGATTTGCCGTTCCGCATCCGCGAGCGATTTCGCGGCCGCGTCCAGCTGCTCCCGCAGCTCCCGCACCCTGTCCGCCGCTTCCCGGGCCGCTTCCGCTTCCCCTTCCGCGTTGTCATAGGGAATGTCGGCGAAATCGCGCTGCCACGCCTCCAGCATGGCCTTGAACTCCCCTTCGGCGAGCTCCAGCCTGCGGCTTGCGTCCCCGCGAAGACCCGCCAGCAGCGCCGCGGCGTCGGCGGCCTGCGCGGCTTCGCGCAGCGCGGCGGAGGCGTCCGCATCCCACCGTTCGCCGTCCGCCAGGAGACTTTCCAGCCGGCCCGCGAACGATTGCCAAAGCGTTTCCGCCTCGCCGCCGGCGGAGCTGCCCAGCGGTTGGCCGAAGCTCCGCTCCTGCGGGATGGCCGTCCACCCGCCGCGGTCCGTTGCGCCCGCTGCCGGCTCCATCCCGGAGACCGCCGCGGCTGCGGCTTCCACCGAGGCCTGTACGGCTTCGCGCAGAACGGCGGAGGCGTCCGCATCCGGAAACGCCCATCGGTCCAGCTCCTCCAGCCGTTCTTCCAAACGGCTTCGCTGCCAGGACATGCGGTCCGCCCAGCCGTCCGCTTCCCGGCCGATGCGTTCCGCTTCCCGACGCCGCGTTTCCCATGCGCCCGATTCCTCCGGCTCCGGTCCGGCAACGGCCGGGCGCGGATGATGGGTGGAGCCGCAGACGGGACACGGCACGCCTTCGGCGAGCGCGGCGGCCAGCGATCGGGCAGCCCGGTCGCGCTCCAGGCCGGCCAGCGCCTGCGCGGCGTTTTCCGCCTCCAGCCGCATCCCGTGCCGCCACGCGGCCAGTTCCCGTTCCGCCGCCGCCCATGTTTCCGCCAGCTGCCGGCCCGCCAGGCGCAGTTCCGCCACCTTTCGCGCCGCCGCGCGCAGCCGTTCCGCCGCCCGGCGTTCCTTTTCCGCGGCCGCTTCGCTATCCCGCCGCGCTTCCTCCGCCCGCGTCCGGGCGACTTCTGCCTGCCGCTTGCGAAGAGCGGCTTCCTGCTTTCGCACGCCGGCGTCCGCGAGGGGCCGCAGTTCTTCCTGCGCGGCCATCAGCCCTTCCTGCCCGGCCCGGATATTTTCCAGCCGCTCCCGTTCCCTGTTCAGATTTTCCTCCACGTGCCGGAGCCGTTCCTCCGCTTCGCGCTTCTCCGGTTCGATTGCGCTGGCCTTGCGGTCCCAGTCCGCCAGTTCGCTTTCCAGTCCCCTGGCCTGCTCCGCCCGGTCCCGGGCCACCAGCCACTCCGTTTCGGCGCGGGCGGCTTCCGCCTGCACCCTTTCCAGCAGCGCGGCGGCCTCGGCGGCTTCTTCCCGCCTGCGCGCCAGTTCATCCTTCGCCTCCTGCGCCTCCCGCTGCCGCAGGACGGCTTCCGCGGCCGCCTCATCGGCATCCTTCAGCGCGGGCGCCGCCTTTTCCGCGCGCTCGAGGAGCGCGACAAGCCCTTCCCGTTCGCGGATGCCGGGTTCCATCGCGTCGGCCTCGGCCAGTTCCCGTTCCGTTTGGCGGCGTTCTTCGTCCAGCTCGCGGCGTCTGGCCAGGCGCTCGTGTTCGCGCTCCGCCTCCGCCAGCTCGCCCCGCAGCCGTTCGGCTTCCCGACGCGCCGCCTCCAGGCGTTCCCGGGCCGCGGCCATCGCTTCCGGCGACGCGTCGCCCAGCCCCAGCTGCTCGGCTTCCGTCTCCCGGAGCGCAAGACGCGTTTCGTCCTGCCGCGCGGAGAGCCGGGCGGCCAGGACGTCGCCGTAGCGCTCCAGCCCGAACAGGCGCTGCAGCATCTGCCGCCGTTCCTTGCCCGCCAGCGTCAGAAACGCCGCGAATTTCCCCTGGGGCAGCACCACCGCCCGCGTGAAATCCTGCATGTTCAGGCCGATCAGCCGCTCGACGGCGGCGTCCACGTCGGTCTGCCGGTCCGCCAGCACCCGCTCGCCTTCCGGCGCCAGTTCCACGAGGCGGCACACCGCCACGTTCACGGACGTCTCCCCGGACTTTTTGTATTGGCGCTCCACCCGGTAGCGCACGCGCCTGCCGGCTTCGCCCAGTTCAAAGGTAAACGACACCGCAAGCCGGTCTTCCGCGCCGTTGATGATGCCCTGCGTTCCTTTGGGAGCCCGTTCCACCTTGCCGTAAAGCGCGAGCGTCATGGCGTCGAGGATGGTGGACTTGCCGCTGCCGGTGGGCCCGAAGATGCCGAACACCCCGCCGCCGCAGAGCGCCTCGAAATCGACGGTTTGTTTTTCCCGGTAACTCTGCAAACCCGCCAGTTCCAGGCGTATCGGCTTCACGGCACAGCCGCCTCCTCCCGCCCGTCCTCCGCCACCAGCCCGAGGAACAGCCGGACCAGCGCCTCGTCCGGTTCCGCGCCGCCGGTCTGCTTCCGGTAAAACCGCCGGAACAGTTCGTCGGGCGCCAGGTCGCTGCGCCGCTCCACGGCGGTATCCGCTCCGGTTCCGCCGGCGCCGGCATAGACGGGCCGGATCGCCACGATGCTTTCCCGTGCGGCCCTCAGCCGCCCGACCTGCTCGTGGGTGAGCGCTTCCTCCAGCCAGATTTCGAGCTCGATCCAGGCGGTGGGATCGCGATCTTCATCCAGCCAGCGGTATACCTCGGCGAGGCCGCCCCGCGCTTCCCAGCGCACGAGGGGGCGTCCGCTGGACAGCAGGATTTGCCGCGATTCCGCCGGTCGGCCGGGCGACGCCTCCACCAGCGTCACCGATTTGGCCTGGCCGGCCTCGGAAAAACTGTACGCCAGCGGCGAGCCGCAATACCGGACGTCATCCCTGCCGGCCACGCGCTGCGGGCGGTGCAGATGGCCGAGGGCCGTATACTGCTGTCCGGCGTCCAGCGCGTCCGGATGCACCGTGTACGCGCCGCCCACCTGGATCGGCCGCTCGGAATCGGATTCTTTTCCGCCCATCACGTACAGATGGCTCATCGCCAGATTGACCGCATCCGGCCGGAAACGGGCGGACAACTCGCGCATCAGCCGCCCCACCCGGTCCGAATAGGCCTCCCGCAGCGCTTCTTCATCCGGATCGCCGTGCAGAAGTTCGTTGAGGCGCGATTCGGAAGGGTACGGCAAGGCGGCGATCACCGCCTCCTCGCCGGTGCGCGGGACGGCCACGCGGACGGCTTCCCGGCGCGGCAGGCCGACCAGATGGACGCCGTGCCGTGCGGCCAGGGAAGAAGCGGCGGCGATGCGTTCGGGATGGTCGTGGTTGCCGGCGATGACCACCACCGCGCGCCGCCCCCCTTCCGCCAGCCGGGAAAGGGCGTCATAATACAGTTCTTCCGCCGCGGCCGGCGGATTGACGGAATCGTACACATCCCCCGCGACCAGCACCAGATCGGCCTCCGCATCCCGGACGATGGCGACGAGTTCGTCCACGAAGGCTTCCTGTTCGGGCAGGCGACTGCGGCCTTCCAGGCTGCGCCCGAAATGCCAGTCTCCCGTATGCAGGATACGCATCGCAATCCCCCTCTCCCGCTTGCGTCTGGTTTTCGCATCAGAAAATCCGGACGGCCAAACCGCCTTCCACAAACCAGACGTAGCCTTCCTTCACCGGACGCCCCAGGATCCGGCCGATGGCCGCGCCGTACGTCTCGATCTGGAAGCGGTGCTCCCCGGCCGCCGCCTCCCAGCCGCGGCCTTTTTCCGCATCCGTTTTGTAGTCCACAAGCACGAGGCCGTCCTCTTCCTCGAACAGGCAGTCGATTACGCCCTGCACGAGCACGGCTTCGCCCGCCGCTTCCCGCCCTTCCGGCATGTCCGCGTACACTTCCTCCGCGGGCAGGCTGAAGCTGAACGGCATTTCCCGCCACAGCCGCCGCGCGGAGCGCATGCGGGCGTACAGTTCGCTTTCGCAGAACGCGGCGATTTTCCGCGGGTCCACGGCCCGGGCCTGCTCCCCGGAGAGCAGCCGGGCATCCAGCAGCGTCTGCAGCCAGCGTTCCAGGTCTTCCCCGCCCATCGGCTCCCCGAGCGGCAAATGCTGAAAGGCCACGTGGTAGGCGATCCCCCGTTCCGCCGGCGTGAGCCGCCCCGCCGACAGAAACCGGGGCCGGCGCAGGCGGAACGATCCTTCGGGAACAAGATCCGCGCTTTCTTCTTCGGGGAAGGCGCGTGCTTCCTCCGCCGCTTCTTCCCGCATTTTTTTCATCGCCGTCACCGACGTCTTGGCCGCCAGGCGGGTCGCCGCCGCGTGCGGATACGTCCAGGACAGCGCCTCGTACGTCCGCTTCCCGGCCTCGCTTTCCGCCACGGGCGCCGGTTCCAGCCGCCGCACCGCCCGCCACAGCGCTTCCGCCTCCGGGCGCGCTTCCTCCTTCCCCGGCAAGGGAGCGGCGAAAGCGGCGGCCGGCACCGTCCGCAGCCGCATGGCCCCGGCGCTTTCCGGCTCCCTTTCCGCCGCCAGAAACGCCGGACCGAGCCAGTCCAGATAGCGGGTCGCCCCGGCGAGCACCGCGTCCGACAGCCGGCCGCCGCCCCGCTCCAGCGCCTCCCGCCATCGGGCGAGTTCCTGCGCGGCCTCGCGGCTGGCGGCGATCAGCGTCAGCTTTTCCTTCGCCCGGGTGAGCGCCACATACAGCACCCGCATTTCCTCGGCGATCAGTTCCGCCGCCAGGCGCCGGCGGATCGCCAGATACGGCAGCGTCGGGTGGGCGGTGCGAAGCTCGGGATCGACCAGCTTCGGGCCGAAGCCGAGCCTTTTGTGGTACAGGAACAATCCGCCCAGATCCTGCCGGTTGAAGGACCGGCCGAGCCCCGCCACGAACACGACGGGAAACTCCAGGCCTTTGCTTTTGTGGATGGACATGATGCGCACCGCGTTTTCCTGTTCGCCGACCACCCGGGCGGCACCGAGATCCGCGCCCGTTTCCCGCATCCGTTCGAGGAAGCGGAGGAACCGGTACAATCCGCGGGAGCCGGAACGCTCGAACTGCCGCGCCCGGTCCGCCAGCGCGCGCAGGTTGGCCTGCCGCTGCGCGCCCCCCGGCAGTCCGCCGACGAAGTTTTCGTATTCGGTGTCGCGGTACAGTTTCAACAGAAGGTCGCCGATGGGCTCCCGCCGGGCATAGGTGCGCCATTCGTCGAGCCGCCGCAAAAATTCGCCCAGTCGCCGCCGGAGCTCCCCGTCCGTGCCTTCGTCCGACGCCGCCGCGCGCACCGCCTTCCAGAACGACCCGCGGCGGTCGGCCAGGCGGATGCGGGCGAGCTCTTCCGCGGACAGGCCGACGATGGGCGAGCGAAGCACGCCGGCCAGCGGAATGTCCTGATCCGGGTTGTCGATGATCTGCAGCAGCGAAATCATGGTGTGCACTTCGGTCGCGGCGAAATAGCCGGTCGCCAGATCGGCGAAGGCGGGAATGCCCGCCGCCTTCAGCTCCTCCAGCACCACGGGAGCCAGATTCGCCGTCGCCCGGAGCAAAATGGCGATGTCCCGGTAGGCGACGGGCCGGTACACCCGGGCGGCGCCGTCATACACGGCGGCGCCGGGCAAGCCGCCTTCGCCGGCCACCAGGCGGCGGATTTCCGCCGCGATGCAGCGGGCTTCCAGCTGGATCGCTTCCAGATCCTCGGGGTCTTCCAGCGTTTCCCCCCCGTCGGCGGAAAGCGTGCCATTGCCGGCCCGGTCCGGTCCGGACGAACCGTCTCCGCCGTCTTCGGCCGCAGCCCGGGCGCCGTTTTCCCCCCGATCGATCACGATCAGCTCCACCGGATGCTCCCGGAGCGAACCTTCGGCCTGGCCGGCGCCGGACGCGGTTTCTTCCCCAGGGTACAGTCCCCCGTAAACGAGTTCCTCCGCCGGGCCGTAATCCAGCTCCCCGACCGTTTCCCGCATGATCATGCGGAACACGCGATTGACCGCATCGACGATGTTCCGGCGGCTGCGGAAATTGCGCGACAGGTCGATGCGCACCCCGTCCGGGACGGGCCGTACGCCGGCGGAGGCCTTATCCGCCTCCGCGGCCGGCGGTCCGGCGACCGGAGCCCCGTCCGAGGCGGGCGATTCTGCAGCCGGAGCCTCATCCGCCTCCGGGGCCGCCGGTCCCGCGGCGGGAGACTCTGCTCCATCCGCGGCCGACCCGGGGCGCAGAACGTGGAACTTCTTGTACTTTTGCAAAAAGAGCCCCGGTTCCGCCAGCCGAAACCGGTAGATGCTCTGCTTCACGTCGCCGACCATGAACACGTTGCCCGGATCGCGCCGGGAGATCAGCTCCACGAGCGCTTCCTGCACTTCGTTTGTGTCCTGGTACTCGTCCAGCAAAATTTCCTCAAACCGCTCCCGGTACGCCAGGGCCACTTCGGACGGAACGGGCCGCTCCGGCGTCGAATCGGGCGCCCGCAGCAGGCGCAGGGCCGTGTGCTCGAGATCGCTGAAATCCAGCACGCCCCGGTCCCGCTTGGCCTGCGCAAAACGCTCCCCGAAGGCGATCACCAGCTCCGCCAGCGCCTCCATGTACGGCGCCAGCTCCTGCAGCTCGGCCGCGTATTCGTCCGGATCCCGCGACATCCATTCCTCCGCCAGGGCGGTGACGCTTTTGCGGGCGTCGTCCCGCAGCTTTCGCACCCGCTCCTGGAGCCGCGGATCGGCGTCCCCGCCGCGGACGGCCTTCAGCCGGCCGAAGGAAACGCCGGCGAACGCCTCCTTCCAGCGTTCCCAGGGCTGCCCGGCCACCGTGTCGCGCAGCCGTTCCACCAAGGCCAGGTCTTCCGCCAGCGTATCCGCATACGGCGCGGGCCCGCCGGGGCGCAGGGCCAGATCGCGGGCGGCCTGCAGCATGGCGCAGGCTCCTTCCAGCGCGATCAGCGCTTCTCTTTTCATGTCCTCCGCCCAGGGGGAAGCGGCCAGCCGGCCGGCATCCGCTTCCGCGAAGCGGCGGGCGCAGTCCTTCAGCCAATGCTCCGGCCACGGCTGGCTGCGGGAAAAATCGTACAATTTCAGGACAAGCCGGTGCAAAAGTTCATCCCCGCGCTCCCCGCCGTACCGCTCGGCGAGCCGCGCCAGCGGGCCGTCCGGGCCTTCCGCGCCATACCGCTCTTCGAGGAGCTCGTCCAGCACGTCGCTTTTCATGAGCTCCGCTTCGATTTCGCCGACGACGCGAAAATCCGGATCGATTCCCGCCAGCGGCGCGTACTGGCGGACGATGTCCAGGCAGAACGCGTGCAGCGTCGTGATGGACGCCCGCGGCAGCAGCGCCAGCTGCCGCCGGAGATGACGGGAATCCGGCCGGCGCTCCAGCAGTTCCTCCAGGGCGGAGCGGATGCGCGCCTTCATTTCCGCCGCGGCCGCCTTCGTGAAGGTGGCCACGAGCATGGCATCCACATCCAGGGGGCGCGACTCGTCGGCGATGCGGGAAATGATGCGTTCCACCAGCACGGCGGTCTTGCCCGAGCCGGCGGCGGCGGAGACGAGCAGCCGGCTTCCCCCGGCGGTGACGGCCGCCCATTGCTCGTCCGTCCAACGGCTGCCCGCCGGTTTGGGGGGGATCCGGATCGCTTCACCCATCCCGCTCACCGTCCTTTTTCACTTCCGTCCCATGTTCGCCGCCGGAGAAAGCCGCTTGCGGCCGCGGCAGCTTGCCGCGATCCGCCCCGCCGGCCGATGACCCCGACGATGCGGCTCCGGCGCCATGCGGCCGATCACCGCGATCCGCCGCGTCCGCCGACGCCCCCAACGCGGCCCCGGCGCCGGAGGCGACTTCCGCCAGACGCTGCCACATCTCTTCGCGGTCTTTCGCCTTGCGCAGCGGATTGTACCGGTTCCCTTCCAGCGCGGGGTCGAACAGGCAGACCGGACGGAATTCGCAATGGGCGCACGGGCTCCTGCGGTTCATCCGGTAGGGCGAAATCGAAACTTCCCCCGCCGCGATTCTCCCGCCGATCCGCCGGATGTGGGTCCGCACCGCCCGGCGCAAAAGGTCCCACTGGTCCGGACCGGCCACCCGGGAATATTCCGAAAAATTGCCGTCCCTGCGGATCTCCACCGGCACGATGCTGGATTTTCCGCCGCCGGCGAGGGACGCGTCCATCCGCGCCACGGCGTCCGGGTCCGCCAGCACCCAGCCGCGCATGCGGTATTTCGCCGCCAGCTTCGCCTCCGCTTCCTCGCGGGGCAGGCGGCGGGCGACGTGCAGCAAGGGATTGTGCACGTGAAAATAGAGCACGCCGGCCGGCGCCGCCGGCCTCCCCAGCCAGTGCGGCGCATGGGTGACGGCGACGTCCAGGTAGGTCAGCATCTGCAGCGAAAGGCCTTGCGCCACCTCGTCCAGCGCCAGGTCCATGTCGCCCGATTTGTAGTCGATCACCCGGAGCAGCGGCCCCTGCGGGGTATCGGAAATGTCGATGCGGTCGATCCGGCCGATGACGTCCAGCGTCCGGCCGCCGCCCAGTTCCACGGTGAGCGGCGGAAGCGCGCCGTGCGGGCCGAATTCCACCTCGAGGGCGACGGGACGGAACGACGCGGCCCGGGCGTGCCTGCCCAGCACGTCGCCGGCGCGGGCGACCGCGTCGACCAGCTTGCGCGCCACCGCGAGGTGCCGGTGCGACGACAGCATGATTTCCGAGCGCATGCGCGGCACCAGGCGTTCCGCGGCCGCCGCCGCTTCCAGTCGCCAGTCCGGGACGGCGTCCGCGCTTTCGCCCGCCAGCAGTTTCTCCATGGCTTCACGCAAGGCCGCGTGGAACAGCCGCCCGATGTCGGGCGCGTCGACCCGGTACAGACGGCGCGGCACAAGCCGCAGCCCGTGCGCGGCAAAATGGCGGAACGGACAGGCGACGAAACGCTCCATCCGGGACACGCTGAGCAGCAGGCGGTCGCCGTAGAGCAGCCGGCTCGTTTCCGCGCTGAGCGGCGGCTCCCGGTTGGCGTGGGTCAAAGACAGGATCAGCCGCGCCAGCCGCTCCCGCCAGACCGGGCGTTCCACCAGCCAGCGGTGCACCGACCACCAGCCCGGCGCCAGCTCGCCGCCCTGCCGCCAGGCGCGGATCTGCCCGATCCAGAGTGTCAGGGCGCGCCCGGGATAGGCGGCATGGGCCAGCTGCCGCTCCTCGGGATCGTCCGCGGCGGGTTCCGGCGCCTCCCACTGCGGCCGAAGCCCGGGGAACCAGCGGCAGAGCCGGCGGATCAGTTCCGACGGCAGCAGCCCTTCGCCTTCTTCGTTGGCGATGGGGTAGCCGATCCACAAATATCGGGAAGGCGCGGTCAGCGCCAGGTAGATCAGAAACCGTTCATCCAAAAGGCGGCGTCTCGCGCCGGGAGCCATGCGCAGGCCGGCGGCCGAAAGGCGCTCCCGTTCCTCTTCCGTCAGCGGCCCGTCGTCGCGGATCGCCAGCGGGACGACGCCGTCGTTCACGCCCAGGAAATAGACGGCCTGCAGGCGGTCCGGCCGGGTCCGTTCCGGGCTGCCGATCAGCACCGCGTCCAGCGCGGGAGGCACGACTCCCAGCCGGAGCTGTTCCAGGCCGGCGTGCACCATCTCGCAAAACAGCGAAATGTCGGCCGGATCTTCCCCCGCCAGCTCCACCAGCTGATCCAAAAGACCGACGATGCCGTCCCACACCTGGCGGTGCAGCCGGGCGCGGCCCGGGTCCCCCGCGGCCAGGTCGGCCGCGGCCCATTTTTCCAGACGGTCGGCCGCGCGAATATCTTCCAGAAAGCCGAACGCCGCCTCGCACAGCCCGCGGAACGTCTTCGCGGCCCGGAAATTGCGCTCCAGGCGGCGCAGGGGTTCCACGAACGCGTCGCGGATCCGCCTCAGCCGCTCGTCCGTCGTTTCCCCCGGCGCCCCGGCCTCACCGGTCTCGCCGGTGTCTTCGTCCCAGTCGTCCCCGTCCAGGGGCCGCCACGCCCCGTCGTCGTGCCAGCGGCGGCCGTCGATGCCGGCGGCCAGGACGTAGTTTTCCAGTTCATCCGCTTCGTCCCGCCCCGCCATACCGCCCAGCAGATCCGTCTTGACGCAGCGCAGCACCGCTTCCGTCCGCCAGCCGGAAGAGACCGCCTCCAGCGCCGAACGGACAAGTTCCACCAGGGGATGATGGGAAGCCGAAGCCTTGCGGTCCAGAAAATACGGGATGCGGTAATCGTCGAGCACCGCGCGCAGCGTGTCCGCGTACAGATCCAGCTGGCGGACGAACACCGCCATGTCCCGCCAGCGCAGGCCGTCCTCCCGGACCCGCCGCAGCATGTCGCGGGCGGCCGCCTCCGCTTCCGCGCGGGGATTGGCCGCCATATGTACCGAAATTCCGCCCGCTGACGGGCCGGCGTACGCCGGAACGACTCCGTCCCGCGGGGGCCCGCCGCCGCGCAGCGCCGCTTCCAGCCGCACCAGCTCCGGGCTGTCCGCGAAGCGGGGACACACGTCCGGTTCCAGCCGCACCGCCGGCTCCACCGGAACGCCTTCCGCTTCCGCCAGTTCGCACAGCGCCCGCGAAGTTTCCGCCGTCCGGTGGAACAGGTCCAGCTCGTCCGGCGTTTCCCCCGCCCCGTACGGGCGGTCGAGGCACAGGGCGACGGTCACCCGGCGGCAGCGCTTGAGCAGCGCGCCGATGACGGCAAACTCCTGCGGCGTGAAGCCATGGAAACCGTCCAGCCACACCTCCGCCCCTTCCAGCAGGGAGGAAGCCGGGATGTTTTCGGCCAGGCGCCGGAGCATGTCTTCCCCGTCCTGCCAGCGGCCGGCAAGCTGCCGCTCCGTCTCCCGGTACACCAGGGCCAGGTCATGGAGCTTGTCCGCCAGCATAGGGTCATCCGTCCGGGAAGCGGCCATGGCTTCCGCGGTTTGCTGCGCCTGTTCCGGGGACACCCCGTAGCGCTTCCATTCCGTCAAAAGCTCGTTCAACCGGACCGCCAGGCCCTGCGTTTCGCCGCGAAAAAGCCGCAGGCGATCCCGGTTCGCGACCAGCGCCCGGCGGATGAGCATGGCCCGCCCCAGCTCGCCGACGGTCACCACCGCGCTGCCGCCCGTCTCCTGCATGATCCGGTGCGCCAGCCGGCGGAAACTGAGCACCTGCGCGCGCATCGCCCCGCCCGTTTCCTGCGCGGCGACCAGCGCCTGTTCCGTCTGGAACGTGGCCTGTTCCGGCACCAGAAGAAGCAAAAGGGGACCCGCCGGATCCTCTTTGAGCCGCTGATGGATTTCATGGAGTATGTACCGGGTTTTCCCGCTTCCGGAACGACCCGTCACGAGCCGAAGCGCCATGCGCGACTTCCTCCCGTCCGTCGTCCGTCCGCACCGGGCCATCCCGCGTGCGGCGCCGTCATATCAATGCGGCCGCCGGCGCGGTCCCGCCGGGATCCGTTGCACGGCGGCCCGTCGGCTTTCAAAATTCCCGCTTCGACCGCACTTCAAAGATGCCGAATTTCAGGTAATCCCCTTCCTCCGCGGCGAGCAGCACCGGATGATCCCTGGACGCGCCCCGCCATTCGATCCGGCGCAGCACCTTTCCCGCGTCCCGCGCCGCTTCCCGGATGATGTCCAGAAACAGCTCGGGGCGCACGTGGTACGAGCAGCTGGCCGTCACCAGGTAGCCGCCCTCGTTGATCAGCTTGAGCGCGTGCAGGTTGATGTCCTTGTACCCCCGGATCGCGTCGGGCACGGCCCGCTTGGTCTTGGCAAAGGCCGGGGGATCGAGGATGATGACGTCCCAGGTCCTGCCTTCCGGGGGAAGGGGTTTGGACGTATCGATTTTCACGCCGGGCTTGCCCGCGTCGGCCCGCCGCAGCCGCTCTTCCCGTCCCCGGACGTGGCGGCGCAAATACTCGAAGGCGTTGTCCACGACGAACTCCACGCGGTCCTCAAAGCCGTTCAGCTCCACGTTGCGGCGGGCCAGTTCGATGGCCTGCCGCGAAACGTCCAGGCAGGTGACGCTCTTGGCACCGAACTTGCAGGCGTGCAGCGTAAACCCTCCCGTGTGGGCAAAGGCGTCCAGCACCGTCGCCCCGTCCCACCAGGGGAACGTCACTTCCTTGCCTTTCCGGTTGAAGGGTGCCAGCCTTCCGTCCTTCTCCTGCAGGACGATGCCGCTGCGCGCGCCCCAACCGGTCATGAGGGGGGCGATGGCGGCGCGGTTTTCCCGCTGGTCGAAAAAGTGCCCGGTTTTCTGTCCCGAAGCGATGTCCACTTCCATTTTGAGGCCGTTTTCCTCGATGAGCACCCGCTCGGGGCATTCGCCCCACAGCAGCCCCGCGCGTTCCGGGAGCCCTTCCAGGGCCCGCACGCCCACGTCGCTGCGCTCGTACACGCCCCGCGGCCGGAACGTCTCGACCAGCGCGGGCAGCCACGCGTCCCGCGCCGCCTCCATGCCAAGGGTGAGCACCTGCACCACGAGCACGTCGGCGAAGCGGTCGACGATCAGCCCCGGCAGGAAGTCGGCTTCGGCGTTCACGAGCCGGCCGGAAGCGTCGTTCCCGGAAAACCGCCGCCGGTGTTCCAGGCACCAGGCAAAGCGCCTGCGGAACCACTCTTCGTCCAAAACGTCCAGGTCCCCGTAGGAGACGACCCGGACGGCGATCTGCGAATGCGGATTCCAAAAGCCCGTTCCCAGCAGCCTGCCCCGGTGGTCGCGAACGGACACCAGCCCGCCGGGTTGCGCTTCGCCTTCCATTTTTTCGATTTCACCGGCAAAAATCCACGGATGCCCCGCCTCGAAACGGACCAGGCGGTCGCGCCGCAGCACCACGGAAGGTTTGGTCGTCATGTTCCCTCACGCCTTTTTCCAACATCGGCTTCAGGCCCGCGGGCGGGCCGCCGGCCGTCAGGGGCGCGGCGAAGCGGTCGGACCGCTTGACGTCACCCCCGCCGCCAGGGTGTGCCCAGCATCGGGAGCGCCCAGCGGTCAAGCCCCCACCAGCCGGCCACTTTCCACGCCAGCACCAGCCACGTGGCAAGGACGAACATGAGCGGGTTCGAGCTCACCGTTCCCGCAAACAGGAAGCTGGCGTTCATGAGCCCGCCGAAGAAAGCGGCGATGCCCGTAAGCAGTCCGAGAATGAGCCCCAGGCCCACCAGCACTTCGCCGTAGGCGACCATGAAGGCAAACGCCTTGGCGTTGGGCAGCACGACGTTTTCCAGGAACCAGCCGTACCAGCCCGTCACGTCCTTGCCTTCTTCCGCCTTCAGCAGGGCGCCGTTGACAAACCCCTGGATGGCGGCGCCGCTTTCGGCGCCGGTCCACTTGGGCGAGGTGATCTTGTGCCAGCCCGCGTTGAGCCAAGTATAGCCGAGATACAACCGGACGATCAGCCAGAACCACGCCGAGCGCGTATCGCTGAACAGAAACTGCGACAGGGGGTTTTCCGGCACGACGACTCTTCTTCCCTCAAGCCTGACATTCCTGCTCATGGGTTTACCTCCGTCCAGGATGTGGTGAACCGGGTATATGTAATCGTCCGTACCGCCGTCGGCTATTCGGCCGACCCGGTGACGACGGTGACGCCGTTGTCGCATTCGATCCGGTTGGCTCCGGCAAGGAGCAGGCGCCTGGCCAGATCGGGGCTTCCCACCCCGCCCGCCGCCTTGACGCCAATCCCCGGCGAAACCGCGGAGCGGAGCAGGCGCACATCCGCTTCCGGATCGCCCGCGGGGCCGAATCCGGTGGACGTCCGGACAAAATCGGCTCCCGCCGCTTCCGCCAGCCGGCAGGCTTCCACCTTCAGCCTGTCCGTCAAAAAACCGGTCTCGAGCACCGCCTTGACCAGCGCACCGCCCTGCACCGCCTGCACCACCGCGCCCAGGTCCCGGCTCACCGCCTCGTAGTCCCCCTCGAGCAAACGGCCGACGGAAAGGACCACGTCGATTTCCGCGGCGCCGTCTTCCACGGCCGCGGCGGCTTCAAACGCCTTCGCCCGCGTCGCCGCCGCTCCCAGCGGGAATCCGACGACGGCGCAAACCTTGACGCCGGTGCCGGTGAGCCGCTCGCGGCAGCGGCGGACCCAGCCCCCGCCCACGCAGACGGCGTGAAACCGGCGGGCGGCGGCTTCTTCGCAGAGGCGGTCGATGTCCGCGCCCCGTGCATCCGCTTTCAACAGCGCTTGCTCCATAAAGGGCGCCAGCGGGTCCCCCGGCCGCCAGAGGGGAAAGCGGCTTTCCCGGCTTTCCGGCGCCGGATCGGCGCCGAGCAGGGTGAGGGCCCGCCGCAGCGCCTCGGTGTTGCCTTCGTATCCTTCGCGGAGCTGGATCCGCCAGGCGTCTTCCGGGGAATGCCAGGCGGCGCCGGCGATTTCCCCTTCCCGCGCCCTCAGGCTTCCGCCCGTCGCGCGCACCAGGAAGAAACTCACTTCCTTGTGCACCGTTTCGCCGGATTCCTTCCGGAAGTCAAATTCCGTGCCCGGAAGGGAAGCCTCGATGGTCCCGGTGATCCCCGTCTCCTCCAGGATTTCGCGCAGCGCCGTCTGCTCCGTCGTTTCCCCGGGTTCCATTTTGCCCTTGGGAAAGGAAATCCTGCCGAAACGGTCGCGAATGAGCAAAATTTCCGTCCTGTCTCCGTTTTGCCGGTAAACGACGCCGCCCGCCGACAGCTCTCTCATGACGCCCCCCTGTTTTTCCGGACCCATCGCCTGAAAATTCATGAACACACCGTCCGCAGGTGCATGGACCATGCACGGACCTGCTTACAGTATCGGTTACCGCGCGACGGCGGATGCGCGGATCGGCTGCGGCGCCGGTCTGCCGGGCACCACGACGCCCGTCCGCACGCCGCGGCACTCGCCTGCGTCCGCGTCCGTGATCCGCACGCGGCAGATGCCGCCGATCATCGACGGGTCCCCGTCAAACACCACGTGCAGATAGTTGTCGGAATGGCCGGAAAGCAGCCCCTGGCCTTCGCGCCCCTTCGCTTCCCGTTCGGGAATGACGTCCACCTCGCGCCCGATCCAGCGGGCGGCGTAGGCGGCCTGCATCCGCTCGGACAGCTCGATGAGCCGGTGCACGCGCTCGCGCTTGACGTCCTCGTCCACCTGGCCGTCCATGCGGGCGGCCGGCGTGCCCGACCGCTTCGAATACGGGAACACGTGCATTTCCGCAAAGCCGACGCGCTCCAGGAACCGGAAGCCGTTTTCGAAATGCTCGTCGGTCTCCCCCGGGAAGCCGGCGATCACGTCGGTGGTGATGGCCACGTCCGGCATCGCCCGGCGGATGTATTCGATCTTGGCCGCGTACTCCTCCGTCGTATACTTGCGGCGCATCCGCCGCAGGATCTCGTCGTCGCCCGCCTGCACCGGAATATGCAGATGGCGGCACATCTTCCGCGAGCTGCCGAGCACCTCCAGCATCCGGTCGTCGATCTGGCTGGCCTCGATGGAGCTGATGCGGATCCGCTCCAGGCCGTCGATTTTCTCGAGGTCGACGAGCAGGTCGGAGAGCCGGTAGTTTTCCAGGTCTTCGCCGTATCCGCCGGTGTGGATGCCGGTCAGGACGATCTCCCGGTACCCGGCTTCCGCCAGCCGGCACGCCTGGCGAAGGACGTTTTCCGGCTTGCGGCTGCGGGACAGCCCGCGGGCCCACGGGATGATGCAAAAGGTGCAGAAGTTGTTGCAGCCCTCCTGGATTTTCAGAAACGCCCGCGTCCGGTCGGCAAAATCCGGCACGTCCATCTCTTCGAATTCCCGCGTTTTCATGATGTTGCGCACCGCGTTGACCGGGCGGCGCTGCCGTTGGATCTCGCGGATGTAGTCCATCAGCTTGTCGCGGTCCTGCGTGCCGATGACGAGATCCACGCCGGGAATGGCCAGGATTTCCGCCGGCGCCGTCTGCGCGTAGCAGCCGGTCACCGCGATGACGGCGTCCGGATTGCGGCGGATCGCGCGGCGGATGATCTGGCGGCTCTTCTTGTCCCCGGTGTTGGTCACGCTGCACGTGTTGATCAGGTATACGTCGGCCGTTTCCTCGAAGTCGACCTGCTCATAGCCTTCCTTTTTGAAAAGCTGCCAGATCGCCTCGGTATCGTAAAAGTTGACTTTGCATCCCAGCGTGTAAAAAGCGACGGTGGGCATGGATCGCGTTCACCTTCCCATTTCGCCCGATTCGTAGGACAGGCAGGCGAGCGCCGCCGGCGCGGCGGTTTCCGTGCGCAGCGTCCGGGGCCCCAGGCCCGTCCACACCGCGCCCGCCCGCGCCGCTTCTTCGGCTTCTTCCGCCGCGAATCCGCCTTCGGGCCCGATCACGAGCAGCAGGCGGGGCCGTCCGTCCAGGCGCCCCGTGCCGCCGGCCAGCTCTTCGCCGGCCGTCCGTTCCGCGGCGGCCAGCCGCTCCCGGTGCTCCGCGAGCACCGCTCTCAAACCCCGGCCCCTCCTGCCTTCTTCCTCGTAGCAAAACAGCACCAGATCGAACAGGGAAAACCGCGCGAGGAGCTCCTTCCAGCCCATCACGGGCGCCACTTCCGGCACCGCGCTGCGGTGCGCCTGTTCCGCGGCTTCCTTGGCGATTTTGCGCCACCGCTCCAGGCGCTTCGCCGCCTTCCCGACGTCGTACTCGACGACGGTGCGCCGTGACACGAAGGGCCAAAAGGCGGCCGCGCCGGTTTCCGTGCCTTTCTGGATGACGATCTCCATTTTGTCCCCCTTGGGCAGGCTTTGCGCAACGGTCACCCGCCAGGGAGGTTCGTTGTTTTCCGCCAGGAATCGCACGACGCTCGCTTCCACCGCGTCCGGCCCGACGCGCACCGCTTCGGCCAGCGCGTCCCGTCCGGCGCCGTCGCAAGCGATGAAGCGGTCCCCGGGTTTCCCCCGGAGGACCCTCGCAAAGTGTCGGGCGTCCTCGCCCGTCAGGGTGACGGCGTCCTCCGTCATGCGCTCCGGCGGCACGAAGTAACGCTGCATCCGTCTGGCGTCCTCCCGGAGCGGTTTTCCCAAGGCTTTTCAAACTCCATGATACCCTTTCCGGCGCCGCTCCGCCACCGAAAAAATCATGGCAGTCCGCCGGACACCGCATCCAGCATCGTCACCATCACCCGGACGATCGGCTCCCTGAGCTCGAACAGCGGTCCGATGGTCACCGCCCGAAGCGGCGGGATGAACACGAGCAGCAGGAAGATCAGGACGCCCCACTGCTCGTACTTTGAAAGGCGCAGGCGAAGCTCCGGCGGCGCGAATTCCTCCACGATCCGGTAGCCGTCGAGGGGCGGCAGCGGAATCAGGTTGAAGATCAGCAGCACAAGATTGATGTTGATCCAATAATTGAAAAATATTTGAAGATTGTTCAATGTTCCGCGCGGAACGTCCGCCAGCAACCCCGAGCGGGCCAGGGCGTACCAGACGGCGACGCCCAGGAACGCCAGCAGCAGGTTGCTCAGCGGTCCGGCCGCGGTGACGGTAATGTTCATGATCCGCGGGCGGCGGAAATTGCTGCGCCTCACCGGCACCGGCTTGGCCCAGCCGAATCCCGCCAGCAGCAAAAACAGCACGCCGATCCAGTCCAGGTGCGCCATCGGATTCAGGGTGACGCGCCCTTGCCGGTACGCGGTGGGATCGCCGAACTTCCAGGCAGTCCAGGCGTGGGCGAACTCGTGGACGGTGAAGGCGAACACCATCGTGATGAGAATGTAGGGCAAATGCTCCAGCGGAAACCACAACAGGCTCACGGCGGCCCCTCCTCAAGGTTTGCGGACGATCAGGGCCGTCCAGCGTTCCTCGCGCAGGCGCGCGATCTCCTCGAATCCCGCTTCCCGGAGCGCCCCGACCACCTGTTCCTCGCGGTTCTCGTAAATGCCGGACGCGATGAACATACCTCCAGGCTTAAGCACCTGCATCACATCATCGATGAACCGCAGGATGATCTCCGCCAGCAGGTTGGCCGTCACCAGGTCCGCCGGCGGGGCGAAGGCGGGCGGCACGTTGTCCCCGTTTTTCAGGATTTCCAGCAAATCGCTTTCCCGAACCTCGATCCGGTCTTCCAGGCCGTTCAGCCGGATGTTGGCGGCGGCGCTGGAGACGGCGACGGGGTCCAGGTCGAGGGCCAGCACGCGGGCGGCCCCCAGCTTCACGGCGCCGACGGCGAGGATGCCGGAACCGGTGCCCACGTCGATGACCGTTTCCCCGCCCCGGACCGTGCGCTCCAGCGCCGTGAGGCACAGCTTCGTCGTCGGATGGGTGCCGGTGCCGAAGGCCATCCCCGGGTCCAGCTCGATGACGATTTCGCCGGGGCGCGGCGCGTATTCCTCCCAGACCGGCTTCACCGTCAGCCGCTCCGTGACCGGAACCGGCTTGTAGTACTTTTTCCAGGCCTCGGCCCAGTCTTCTTCCCGCACCGATCCGATTTCCACGGCGAATTCGCCCGGATCGTATCCGAAGGAGGGGAGATCCTCAAGCGCCTGCCGAAGGCGCCGTTCGATGTCCGGGATGTCCGCCCCCTCATGGAAATATCCCGTGATCTTCGCGTATCCTTCCGGAAGGCCGCCGGGCGGAAGCTCGAACCATTCCCCCGGCCGCGCGCCGCGGTCCGGGCCTTGCGGCTGCGACTCCTCGATGGCCACGCCGGCGGCGCCAAATTCCCACAGATAGTGGGCCGCCATTTCCTGCGCCTCCTGCCGCGCCAGCACCGACACCTCAAACCATTGCACGGACCCGACTCCTTTCGCGTCCGCATCCTCCACGCGGATTGCTTTGCCGCTTTTCTATTATACACACACTTCTCCGTTCCGGCAGCCAATAAAAAACCGGGCGATTCCGCGCGGCCCGGGTTCAATACTTTTTTAGATTGTAATACAACTTGGGCAGTTTCCGGTACTTGTTGGGACTGACGCCGAACATTTTCTTGAACGTCCACTGGAAATGCGTCACGTTGTTGTATCCCACCTGATAGGCGATTTCCGTAACGCGCGCATCCGTGTACAGCAGCATTTCTTTCGCATGCCAGGCCCGTTTGAAGGATATGAATTCCTTGACGGAAAATCCCGTTTGCCGCTTGAATTCGCGGCTCAGGTAAGACGGGTTGACCTTCAGATGTTCGGCGATCGTGGTCAGATGGATGTTTTCCTGGTAATTCGCCTGAATGTATTCCAGCGCTTGCCGGACGGCGGGTTTGAAGCGGATGCCGCGCCAGGATTCGACGGCGTTGTAGCGTTTGTTTCCGGCGTAAGCCTTTTTCAGCTCCAGCAGGAGCCACTGCAAAAGCGCTCCCACCGCCCGTTTCGAATATCCTTCTTTTCGCGCGTATTCTTCTTTCATCAAATCGAAGCACCATTCCAGTTTCGGCTTCAGCTCTTCGCTCACCTTGAGCTTGTGCGAAAACCCTTCCGGACGTTCGTAAAAAAGCGAAAGGGGATCGATGCCGTCGTCCAGCTGGACGATTCGGGCCAAATCCGCTTCAAACATGACGACCAGCGCTTCAAACGGCTCGCGGTTGATCAGCTGGCTCCGGTGCAGTTCGTGGTTGCCGATGACGAACAGATCTCCCGGTTCAAAAAGGTAAACCTTGTCGTCGATGTAATATTTTCCTTTCCCGGAAAGCACATAAAACACTTCCAAAGGCTCGTGCCATTCAAACGGCATTCTCCATTCGCCTTCGTTGCGGTTGACGAAGATCTGGAAGCCGTAAAAATCCCTGAACGTTTGAAGCGATTCCGGCAGTTTCACGGCGCTTCCCCCTTCCCTTCTCAGCCCTTTACAGCCCCCTGCGTCAGCCCCTGGATCACATGCCTTTGCAGCAGCACGAAAAGGACGGCCATCGGAATGATGCTCATCACGATCGCCGCGAACATGGCGGCAAAATCGGCGTTGAATTGGGATTTGAACAGGCTGATTCCCACCTGAAGGGTGCGGATCTCATGGTCGCTTGTCAGCAAAAGCGCGTACAAAAACTCGTTCCAGCAAAGCAAAAACTGAAAGACGGCCACCGTGGCCAAACCGGAACGGATGAGGGGAAGAATGATTCTGCCATAAGTATACACGAAACCTGCGCCGTCGATATGAGCCGACTCCAGGATTTCTTTCGGGACCGCGCGCACAAAGCCGTAAACCAGCAGAAGGGAGAGGGGAAATCCCACCGCGGTGTACGTGGTGATGAGCGCCCAGCGGGTATTCAGAAGCCCCAGATTGGCGGATATCAAAAAATACGGAACCATGAGCGAGTTGACGGGCAGGAAAATTCCGGAAATCATTACGGTGTAGACGAATTGCGCCAGCCTGCCGCCCTGGCTCACGGCGTAAGCCGCCATGGAAGCAATCAGCAGGCAAAGGAGGACCGAAAGGGATGAAACGATGACCGAATTGACGAACAGCTGGTCAAGCTGTGCCACGAGATACGCTTTTTTGTAATTGGAAAACATCCATTGCTCCGGAAGAGTGAAAGGGGACCGCATGAGTTCGTTGTTGGTTTTCAGCGAGCCGATGATGATCCACAGCAGGGGAACGATCGTGACGACGAAAAAGAATGCGATGACTCCGTACGCGAACAGTTTCCAGGACAACGGCTGCCTTCTCAATCCGGTCACCCCCCTCGCTCCGCTTTCTCCCGAAACAGCATCCGGACCGCAATCACCATGAAAGCCCCGATCGCGACCAGCATGAGCGCCAGCGTGTCCGCATACCCGTATTGGTAGGACACCATGCGGTTGTAGATATGAAGCGACATCACCATCGTCTGGTTGGCGGGACCGCCGTTGGTGAGCAGAAACGGAGCTTCGAAATTTTTCAGCGTATCCGTCAGGACGAGCAGAACCGCGACCGCAACGGCGGGTTTCATGAGCGGCAGGGTGATGTGCCTTTCCTGCTGAAAAATGCCGGCTCCGTCGATCTGGCTGGATTCGTACAGCGACGGATCAATGGTGGAAATGTGCGCCATGAAAATGACCATGTAATATCCGATGTAAAAAATCCAATGGGCGATGAGCGCGGGAAACGCCGTATCCAGGTTCCCGAGCCAGTTGCGCTGCCAGGATTCCAGGCCGACAAGCCGCAGCACCTCGTTCAGCAGGCCGAACTCGCCGTTGTAAATAAACTGCCACAGCATCGCCAAAGCGAGAGTGGAGATCAGGTTCGGCATGAAGAAGATGGACCGGAACCATTTCCAGCCTGCGATTTTTCGGGACAGAATCATCGCCACCAACATGGCCATCGGGATGTGGAGGAACACGCCGGCGAGGCCCCACAGCAACGTGTTGCGCAGGGCGAGGTGAAACACGCCGTCTTCCGCCAGGCGCCGGTAATTGGCCCAACCGACATACTCCATGGGCGTGATGGAATCCCATTTCATGAAGCTGGTGTAAACCAAAAAACCGACGGGATATACGTAATAAATGATAAAAATGACCACCGCGGGCAACAGGAAAAGCAGGATGCTCGTTTTGTGCCGAAAGCTTCTCACGTTTTCGAACCCCTCTGAAAGAGCGAACTGATGGCATTCGCACAGGACCCGGAGAAAGGCCCCCGAATGCCATCAGCCGGCCGTCTTTCGCGTGACGGCTTATTGCATGTTGGCGTTCCGCAGATTTTCGGCGAACTTCTCGGGAGTCAGTTGATCCAGCACCAATGCCGAGAGCGAGGCCGGGAATTCGATTTTGACGGCGGAGCTGGTCATGCCCTCGAAATAATCGTAGGTTTGTTCGGCTTCGCGCAATTTGCTTAGAATCTCCCGGGAGATCGGATCCACTTCGGATTCGTCGACGGTGTAATTGGTCGATTCAAACACTTCGCCGCTTTCCAGAAAGATTTGCTTGGCGTTGTCCGGATGCGTGAAAAATTCGATGAACCGGGCCGAATATTCCGCGCGCAAGGGATCGTCCTGTTTTTTGGCGGCCATCATCCAGCCGATGCCGGAAATCAGCGCGCCCTGTTTTCCTTTTCCGCCGGGGGCGGCGGGCGACGTGCCGACACCGATCTTGCCGCGCAGCTCTTCCGGGAATTCCGAGATCATCCAGGGACCGTTGACGATGATTGCGGCCCTTTCGTTGATGAAATGGCTTGCGTATTGCTGGTAAGTCGCCCCCACCGCGTCGTTGGGAGCATAATTGAACAAGGTTTTCAGAATTTGCGCGGCCTCCGCGTACGCGGGGTCGTCCAATCCTTTCCTCATCACGTCCGGTCCGCCGATGCTCGATACGATATAGGAATACAGCAACATGGCCGACCACGCGTTTTCCCCGGTGCCCATCGCCAGGGCGTGGATTCCCCGGGATTTCAAAGCTTCCGCGGCTTCGATCAGCCCGTCCCATGTTTCCGGGAAGGAAGAGATCCCCGCCTGTTCGAACAGCTCCTTGTTGTAAAAGAACGGCGTGATCATCTGATCCAGCGGCACCGCCAGCGTTTGCCCTTCGTGTTGTCCCGCGGCGAGCGTGTCCGGGTTCGTGTTCCGTTTCCATTCTTCGTTCATGTACGGCGCAAGATCCAGGAGCTTGCCGGAAGAATAGTAACGCAGCGATTCCACCGGATTGTAGTAGAACGTGAAAATATCGGGCAGGCTGTCCGTCGCCAGGTTGGTTTTCATTTTGTCCTGGTAGACGTCGTCGTCCGGAATGGCGTCAATGACGACTCTCGCTTTTTCGCCGTATTTGGCGTTGAAATCGTCCACAATTTTTTGAACGATGCCGGCTTTTCCGTCCTCGCCCACCCAGTGGGTCGCAAACGTCAATTCGACGGCTTTTTGGTTCCCGCCGGCCGTCGCCGTCCCGGCATCTTCGCCCCCCGGTTTCCCGTTTCCGGAGCTGCCGCTGCAAGCCTGCAGGAAAAGCGCCAGCGCCAAAAAGAGCGTGAAGAAAGCGATTACCCGTTTCTTGCCTGTAGGCTTCATATGCTGATCCTCCTTGATTTCAGGATATCGGGCTCATGAACGGCAAATCCTTCATCAGCTGCCCGAGGGTCGGCACCCCGGTATATCCGCCAACGGCTTCGACACATTTGCTTCCACAGTAGCTGGCAATTTTCAAACATTCCTCGATGCTCCTGTTTTGCAGCCAACCGTACAGAAACCCGGCGACAAAACAGTCTCCGGCTCCGGTCGAATCGACGACGTTGGCCGCGAAAGCCTCGGTCGAATATACCTTGCCGCCCGCTTTGCAGATCGCTCCGCGTTCCCCCATTTTGACCACGACCACGGGCGCCAATTGCGCCAGTTCTTCCAGCGCTTCGTACGGGTCTGACTTTCCGGTGATCACCTCCGCTTCTTTCCAGTTGGGCAGAAAGATGTCGGCCAGACCGATGATCGACCGCAATTCGGGATTTTTCAGCCAATCTTCGTCCCAGGCGACGTCCAGACTGATCCTTTTGTTCAGCTTTTTGGCTTCCCTGATGGCCTCGATGTATTCTCGCTGGGCGGAAAAATGGTAGATTCTCGCCTCCGACTGGCGGACCATTCTGGTCAGGTGCTCTTTGTACGCGTCCTGCCGATGCTTGGCCGCATACGAAACAAACGAGCGGTCATTTTGATAATTGATGGCCACCGTAATTTGCGGATACGGGCCCTGGTGGACCTGGAGAAACTGCGGATCGACGCCTTCTTCCCGCATTTTTTCGGCGATGATGTTTCCCCAGATGTCGGTTCCCGTCTCCGAGATCAGTCCCACTTTCAGTCCCAGTCTGGAGAGGGCGGCGGCGGTATTCATCATCCCGCCGACCGTAAGTTCCATGCCCTCGGCCCAGACTTCCTCGCCCAGCCTGGGCATGGAAGGAAGTCCGCTGAAAATGAGATCGCAGCACGTCCCGCCGACGACAATCACGTCATGTTGTTTCCGCATCCGCCGTTCTCCTTTTCCCGAACTGTGGCAAGTACGGTTCGTGGTGGATCAGATACTCGTCCAAAATGCGTCTGGCCAGCGATTGGGAATGCACCAACGGATGCACCGTAAGCGCCATGAGCGCGTCCCCGTACGATCCGTGCACCGCCGCGGAAATGGCATAGCGCTCATACTGCTTGACGCTCTGGATCAGGCCTTTCACCGCATCCGGCACTTTTCCGACGGAGAGGGGGATCGGCCCGTTGCCGTCCAGCATGCACGGCACTTCCACGATATCGTCGTGTTCCAGCCCCTCCACCGTTCCCCGGTTCGGCACGTTGATGATGAAGCACGATTTCCGGTGGTGATAAATGGATGACATGATGCCCATGGCCAGGCCCGCGTAGCCTTCATTTTCAAACATTTCCTGCGAACCGGCCGGCTGCGCCGCATGCGCGGTTCCCGTCTCCGCGGACATGTAGCTGCTTTGCCTTTCCGCCATTACGCGCGAATACGCCTGCAGGGCTTCATCCATTTTTCCGCTTCGCACCAGAACCTGCAGTTCGTCCATGAGCTTCCGGTTCAATCCGACGATTTGTTCGCCCCGCGTGCGCCCGCTCCTGCGGATGTTTTCCACCGCCTGGTCGCGATAGTAATAGTAGTACAAATACTCGTTGGGCAGCATGCCGAGCCGCCGGATCAAATCCGTCGCAAAACCTCTCATGTGGGGGGACACTTCGGCAAAGCGATCGTAGTTTTCAATGATTTCGGGCAGCCGGTCTTTCCCCCGGACCAGCACCCGGTTGATCCAGCCGAGGTGATTGAGCCCGAAATAGTTGACGTAGACGGATTCGGGGAGCTCTCCCAAAAACTTGGCGATATCCAGCTTCAGGGCGGAAGGGGCGTCGCAAATGCCGACGACTTTGAGACGGGTGTGCCGATGCAGGGCTTCGGTGATGAGCCCCGCCGGATTGGTAAAATTGATCACCCAAGCGTCGGGCGCTTCTTTCTCAATGATGGCTGCATATCGCAGCATGACCGGAATGGTGCGCAGCGCCATCGCAAAACCGCCCGGTCCGGTCGTCTCCTGGCCCAGAACGCCGTGGCGCAGGGCGACTTTTTCGTCGATCACCCGCCCCTCCTCTCCGCCGACGCGAATTGCCGTGTAAACAAAATCCGCGCCGCGGACCGCTTCCGCGACATCCGCGGTCAGCCGGACGGAAAAGGGAGCGCCGTGTTTTTGCGCCAGATACCGGATGAGCCCGCCGATGACCTCCATTTTCGTCTCGTCCGTATCCTGGATGCGGAGCTCCTCGACCGGAATCTCCCGGTGTTTCCGGATCAGGCTGTAGACCATGGTGGGCGTTCTTACGCCCGCGCCCCCGATGAGCGCCAATTTCATGCCGGTAATTCCTCCGGGTACGTTTTTATTTTTAAGTTTAAGAATCCGGCCGCCCCAATTCTAAGGATTCTTTGATCAAATATTTAGATTCTTTTACCTGTCCCCGAAATCAAAAAGGCCAACCGGAAATTCCGGTTGACCCCATCATGCGAAAGCCGCCGGCGGGCCGGCGATCATTCGCCCATGATCGCCCGTCGCATCCGCTCAAACAGCGATTTCTGCCGGTCGTGCGTCTCTTCGCCCAGGGTTTTGGCGAATTCGCGGAGCAGTTCCTTCTGGTATTCCGTCAGATTGGTGGGCGTCACCACCGTCACCCGGACATGCTGGTCGCCCGCCCCGTACCCCCGCAGCCGGGGCACCCCTTTGCCCTTCAGGCGGAAATAGGTGCCGGTCTGCGTGCCGGGCGGGATTCGCAGCTTGACCTTCTCCGTCAGCGTCGGCACCTCGATTTCGTCGCCCAGCGCCGCCTGGACGAAGGTGAGCGGCACCTCGCAGTAGATGTCGTCGCCTTCCCGCTCGAAAAAGTCATGGGGCTTGACGCGGATGATGATGTACAAATCCCCGGGCGGACCGCCGCGCAGGCCCGCTTCGCCTTCGCCGCTGATGCGCAGCTGGGACCCTTCGTCGACGCCGGGCGGAATCCTGACGTTGATCCGGCGCATCCGGCGGACCCGGCCGCTGCCGCCGCACGATCCGCAGCGCTCCCGGACGATCCGCCCGCGCCCGCCGCAGGCCGCACAGGTCCGGCGGTTGACGATGCGGCCGAAGGGCGTGTGCTGCACCGTCTCCTGCTGGCCGGTGCCGCGGCAGACGCCGCACGTCTCCGGCCTGGTGCCGGGCTTGGCGCCGCTGCCGTGGCAGACGTCGCACGTCTCCGTACGGGGAATCTGGATCTCCGTTTCCTTGCCGAACACCGCTTCCTTGAATTCGATGGTCAGCGTATACCGCAGATCCTCGCCGCGCTGCGGCGCGTTGGGATCGCGCCGGGGGCCGGTGCCGAAAAACATGTCGAAAATGTCGCCGAAGCCGCCGAAGTCGGCCCCGGTGAAACCGCCCATGCCCCCTCCCCCGAATCCGGCGGTCGGGTCCTCATGGCCGTAACGGTCGTAACGGGCGCGCTTCTCCGGGTCGCTGAGCACGTCGTAAGCTTCCTTGACTTCCTTGAACTTCTGCTCGGCGTCGGGCGCCTTGTTCACGTCGGGGTGGTATTGGCGGGCCAGTTTGCGGTACGCCTTCTTGATCTCTTCCGGCGAGGCGTCCCTGGACACGCCCAGCACTTCGTAGTAATCCCTTTTCTCCGCCACTTCTCCACCTCCTCAAAAAAGAAGCCAAAGCCGCGCCGGACGCCCAAGGGCGCCGGCCCTTTCGCTTTGGCTTCCGCCGCAAGGCTCATTGGGCCTTGTTGTCGTCGACCACTTCATAGTCGGCATCCACGACGTTGCCTTTCTGGCCGCCGCCTCCGGATGCGCCCTCCGCGCCGGCCGATCCGGTCTGGCCGGAGGAAGACTGGGCAGCCTGTTGGTACAGCTTGACGGAAAGCTGCTGCACGATCTGCGTCAATTCCTCGGTGGCCTTCTGGATTTCGTCCTTGTTGTCGGTTTCCATGGCCTTTTTCACTTTTTCCTTGGCCTCGTTCGCCCGCTGGACCTCCGACGGGTCCACCTTGTCGCCGAGGTCCCGCAGCGTCTTTTCCACGGTGTACACCAGGTGGTCGGCGGCGTTCTTCGCCTCCGCCAGCTCGCGGCGCTTGCGGTCTTCCTCGGCGTACATCTCGGCTTCCTTCTGCATCCGCTCGATCTCTTCCTTCGAGAGGCCGCTGGAAGAGGTGATGGTGATGCTCTGGCTCTTGCCGGTGCCCTTGTCTTTCGCCGAAACGTGGACGATGCCGTTGGCGTCGATGTCGAAGGTGACCTCGATCTGCGGCACGCCGCGGGGCGCGGGCGGAATGTCGGTCAAGAGGAACCGGCCGAGGGTCTTGTTGTCCTTGGCCATGGCCCGCTCGCCCTGCAGGACGTGGATTTCCACCTGCGTCTGGTTGTCGGCGAAGGTGCTGAAAATTTGCGTCTTGCTCGTCGGGATGGTGGTGTTGCGCTCGATCATCTTCGTCATGACGCCGCCGGCCGTCTCGATGCCCAGCGAAAGCGGCGTGACGTCGAGCAGCACCACGTCCTTGACCTCGCCGGTGAGCACCGCCGCCTGCACCGCGGCGCCCAGCGCGACCACTTCGTCCGGGTTGACGCCCTTGTGCGGCTCCTTGCCGATGAGGCGCTTCACCGCCTCCTGCACCGCGGGAATCCGCGTGGAACCGCCGACGAGCACCACCTTGTCGATGTCGGCCGGCGTCAGGCCGGCGTCCGCCAGGGCCTGCCGCGTCGGACCCATCGTCCGTTCCACCAGGTGGGCGGTGAGCTCGTCGAACTTGGCGCGGGTAAGGGTCATCTCCAGGTGCTGTGGCACGCCGTCCACCATGGTGATGAACGGCAGCGAGATCGTCGTCGACATCATGCTGGACAGCTCTTTCTTGGCCTTCTCGGCGGCGTCCTTCAGCCGCTGCTGGGCGGCACGGTCCTTCATCAGGTCGACGCCGTGCTCTTTCCTGAACTCCTCGGCCATCCATTTCATGATGCATTCGTCAAAATCGTCGCCGCCCAGGTGGTTGTCGCCGCTGGTCGCCTTGACTTCGAAGAAGCCGTTGCCCAGCTCCAGGATGCTGACGTCGAAGGTGCCGCCGCCCAGGTCGAAGACGAGGATGGTCTGGTCCTCTTCCTTGTCGAGGCCGTAGGCCAGCGCCGCCGCGGTGGGCTCGTTGATGATGCGCAGCACTTCCAGCCCCGCGATGGTCCCGGCGTCCTTGGTCGCCTGGCGCTGGCTGTCGTTGAAGTAGGCCGGCACGGTGATGACCGCCTGCTTGACCGGCTGGCCGAGATAGGCTTCCGCGTCGGCTTTCAGCTTCTGCAAAATCATGGCGGAAATTTCCTGGGGCGTGTAGCTTTTGCCGTCAATGGTCACCTTGTGGTCGGTGCCCATGTGGCGCTTGATGGAGATGATCGTACGGTCCGGGTTGGTGATCGCCTGGCGCTTGGCGACTTCGCCGACCAGACGCTCGCCGTCCTTTTTGAAGCCGACCACCGAAGGCGTCGTACGGCCCCCTTCCGCGTTGGGGATGACGACGGCTTCGCCGCCTTCCATCACCGCCACGCAAGAGTTGGTCGTACCCAAGTCGATTCCGATGACTTTGCTCATATTGCCTGAGTTCCTCCTCACCGTTTCGGGGCTTGCGATTTCAAAAGGTGACGCCCCTTCAGCCGCTAACCTTGACCAGGGCGGGGCGCAGCACCTTGTCCTTCAGCCAGTAGCCCTTCTGCACCACTTCCACCACGATGCCTTCTTCGTATTCGTCCGAGGAAACCTGCATGACCGCCTGATGCAGATTGGGGTCGAACGGCTGGCCGACCGGTTCCATCGCCTTCAGGCCGTCGGCTTCCAGCACCTGCACCAGCTGCCGGTAAATCATGTCCACGCCCTTGCGGAACGCTTCGAATTCGGTCTGGCCGGCGCCGGGCGGCGAGCCTTCGGCCCTTCCCCCGTCTTCCGGCCGGGCCTGGTTTTCCGGGTTGCCGAGAGCCTGTAAAGCTCTTTCAAAGTTGTCCAAAACTGGAAGAAGCTCGCCGATCAGCTTCATGGACGCGTAGCGGGTGAGCTCTTCCTTTTCCCGCAGCGTCCGGCGGCGATAGTTTTCGAAATCGGCCTGGACGCGCAAATAGCGGTTGTACCATTCCTGCACGCGGGGGTCCTCTTCCTGCCGTTCCGCCGGCTCTTCTCCGGCTTCCGCCCCGCTGGCGCTTTCCGCCCCCGCGCCGGCTTCGGCCTGCGTGCCGCCTTGTGCGTCGCCGGACCGCGCCGCGGCGTCTCCGGCTTCATCCGGCGGATTTCCGTCGTCCGGCCCGCCCCCGTCCGCCTCCGCCGCCCGGCCGCCCGCGGCGTCCGCGGATGCCCGGTCCTCCGGCTCCGGCGCGGACCGCCCACCCGCGTCCCCGTCCGGCGCAGCCGCCTTCCGGCGCAAGGGTTCCGTCTGACGATCCATTGCCATATCCAAGCTCCTTTGCTTCCATCGTGTAGAAAGGCGGACACCTTGACCGGTGTGCCGCCTGGCGCGATGTTCCCAATACGCTATGTCACTTGTACCAACGGGCCAGAAGGGTGGCCAGGTCGCCGGACAGATAATCCAGCAGGCTGATCACCTTGCTGTAATCCATCCGGGTCGGCCCCAGAATGCCGATGGTCCCGAGCGATTCGCCGTCCAGCGTGAACGAGACGGAGATGAGGCTGCACTGGTTGATTTCCTCGACGGCGTTTTCGTTTCCGATCCGCACCTGGATGCCTTCCGTCTGGGTCGGGAACAGCTGCATCACCTTCTTCGACTCTTCCAGGATGCCCAGAACGGTCTGCAGCTTGGTGACGTCCCGGAATTCGGGCTGGGACAGCATGTTTTTCGTGCCGCTCAGCGTCACCCTCGGCTCGATCCGGCTGCTCAGGGACGATTCCAGCATCGCCACGATTTTCTCGCAGCGGTCGATATACATGCCGAGTTCCTTCTGGACCTCGCTGTTCAGCCTCGCGCTGACCTGGTGCAGCGGCAGGCCGGTCAGCTTGCCGTTGAGCATGTTGACGACCCGGCGCACGTCGCCCAGGTCGACGCCGTCCGGCACGGAAACGTTGCGGTGCTCCACATGGCCCATGTTGGTGACGATGATCGCCACGGCGGAATCGGCGTTGATGGGCACCAGATCGAAATGCTTCAGCGTCGTGGTGAAAATTTCCGGGCCGAGCGCGATGGACGTATAGTTAGTGAGCTGGGACAGGATGGCCGCCGCTTCATTGAGCACTTCCTCCCAGCGGCTTACCTTTTCCGCAAACAGCTCCTTGATCTTCTGGATGTCCCGCTCATCGATCTCGTAGGGCTGGATGAGATGGTCGACGTAGTAGCGATACCCCTTGTTGGAGGGGACGCGTCCAGCGGATGTGTGCGGCTGTTCCAGCAGTCCAAGCTCTTCCAGATCGGCCATTTCGTTGCGGATCGTGGCCGGGCTGAACGCCACCTCTTTCCGCTTGGAAATGCTGCGGGAACCGACCGGTTCGGCGTATCGGATGTAGTCGTCCACAATGGCAGTCAGAATCCTCCGCTGACGATCGCTCAACATCCGACGCCCCTCCTTATTGAGTTGTCGTTAGCACTCACCACAAAAGAGTGCTAACCGATATTACAAAAATACCAGAGTACGCCTGCCATTGTCAAGGTTTCCGCGTCAATCCGGGCGATTGCGGAGTCATGGCACATACGGCATATATAATTGAAAAACCGCCCCGTTCATCCGGTGGCGGTGCGCAGAACCGCGGGCGGTTCGCTCGGGATTTCCGCTTTCGCTTCGACGTCGAGCACCCGGAGCATGGCGATTTCGTCGCATCGGTCGCGTTTGGGGCAGTGGATGCAGTCCGTCCACACCTTTTCCGGGAAAATGCTCATGTCCACCACTTCGAAGCCGTTTTTCCGGAAAAAATCCACGGCATAGGTCAGCGCCATCACCTTGGGAATTCCCAGGGAGCGCGCTTCCTCGATGAGCAGTTCCACCAGGCGGGTGCCGACGCCCATCCCCTTGTAGCCCTCGGCCATCCCGAGGGATCGGATTTCCGCCAGGTCGCTGCCGAGGCGGAACAGGGAGCCGCAGCCGATGAGCCGTCCGTCATCCACCGCCACGTAAAACTGGTGGATATGGCGCCGCAGCGCTTCATGCGAACGGGGCAGCATAATGCCCTGTTCGGCGTATCCCCGGATCAGGTCGTGGAGCGCATCCACGTCCTCGAGGGTGGCCTTGCGATAGACAATGGCCATCGATGAAGTCCCTTCTCTCTTCGCGCATCTCACGTCTATGATGAATAAATATATATGATTCTGAATAAAAGTCAAGAACCGTTTGCCGAATTTCGAAAAAAAATACAAAGGCCGTCCCTGCATGCCCAAACAAGGACTTCCTTATGAGACAAAGGCGCCGAACGCCACGTTCCCGAGCATGAGGCCCCGTTCGGTCAGGCGATAGCCTTCTTCCGCGCCCACGGGTTCCAGAAGCCCTTGCTCCGCCAGGCGGGCCAGCGTGCCGCCAAACACGTCCTCCAGGCGCAATCCCCCGAACTGCGCGGCGAAATCGGCGGAACGGACGCCCGCCAGCATCCGAAGGCCGACCATCATGAAATCCTCCATCGCTTCCCGTGCGCCGACCCTGGATTCGCTGCGTCGGGGCAGTCCCCGCGAAGCCGCTTCGATGTACGCTTCCACGCCCCTGACGTTGACGTGCCGCACGCCTTTGACATAGCCGTGCGCGCCCGCCCCGACGCCGTAGTAGGGTTCGTTGCGCCAATAGGTGAGGTTGTGGCGGCTTTCGAAGCCGTGCCGGGCGAAATTGCTGATCTCGTAATGCACGTATCCCGCTTCCGTCAGCCGCCGGCGCAGATGCTCGTACATGTCGGCTTCCGTATCCTCGTCGGGAAGACGCAGCTCGCCGCGCCGGTAAAGCTGGTAAAACGGCGTGTTCTCCTCGATTTTGAGGCTGTACATGGAATAGTGGGGCAAATCCAGTTCCAGGGCTTTCTCCACGCTGTCGGCTAGTTGCCGCAGCGTCTGGCCCGGCAGCCCGAACATCAGGTCGATGGAGATGTTGCCGAACCCCGCGCGCCGGGCTTCCCGGACGCTGGCGGCCACGTCCCCGGCCGTATGGTCGCGGCCGATGGCGGCCAAGAGCCCGTCGTCGAAGGACTGGGCGCCGAAGCTGATGCGGTTTGCGCCGCCCTCGCGCAACGCTTCCAGCTTGGCCGGATCGGTGCAACCGGGGTTGGCTTCCACGGTGATTTCCGCTTCCCGTTCCAGGGGGAAATGCCGCCGCACCGCCTCCATCAGGCGCCGGAGCTGCTTCGGCGACAGGATGGTGGGCGTCCCGCCGCCGACGAACACGGACATGAGGGGCGCGGGCGGGAACTGCCGGGCGGTCAGCTCCATTTCCCGTTCCAGCGCGTCGAGATAACGGTCGACCGGCTGCCCTTCCGCTACGTAGGAGTTGAAATCGCAGTAAGGGCATTTGCTGGCGCAAAACGGAATGTGGATGTACAGCGCCCGCGGCGGCCACCGGTGAAGCGGAATGTCGCTCTCCGCTTCCGGTTTCGCCGTGGACGCCCCCTTCGCCACCCGCCCATCGTCCGCAGCCGTAGTTTTCGCCATCGTATTCACCAGGGGACACATCCTTTCCGCCGGACAGGTGCACCCTCAAAGGCCGACAAAGACAGAAGTGCGCTTACGAAATAGAGACAAAAGTGCACTTGTTCCTATTTGTCGTCGATTTTCAGCACCGCCATGAACGCTTCCTGCGGCACTTCCACGCTGCCGACCTGCTTCATGCGCTTTTTGCCTTCCTTCTGCTTTTCCAGCAGCTTCCGCTTGCGCGTCACGTCGCCGCCGTAGCACTTGGCCAGCACGTTTTTCCGCAGGGCCTTGATCGTTTCCCGCGCGATCACTTTCTGGCCGATGGCCGCCTGCACCGGCACCTCGAACATTTGCCGCGGAATGAGGTCCTTCAGCTTCTCGCACAGAACCCGCCCGCGGGCGTAGGCACGGTCCCGGTGCACGATGGACGAAAGGGCGTCCACCTTTTCCCCGTTGAGCAGAATGTCCAGTTTCACCAGATTCGACGTCCGGTAGCCGGACAGCTCGTAGTCGAAGGAAGCGTAGCCGCGGGTGCCGGATTTCAGCTGGTCGAAAAAGTCGTACACGATTTCCGCAAGGGGCAGTTCGTAGGTCAGCGTCACGCGGCTGGTGTCCAGGTACTGCATGTCCTTGAACTCGCCCCGCCGGCTTTGGCACAGCTCCATGATGGCCCCGACGTAGTCGTTGGGCACGATGATGGTCGCTTTGACATAGGGCTCTTCCACGTGGCCGATTTTGCCCGGCTCCGGATATTCGGAGGGGTTGGAAACCTCGAGCACCTGGCCGTTCGTCAGCGTCACCCGGTATTTCACGCTCGGCGCCGTGGCGATGAGCGTCAGGCCGAATTCGCGCTCGAGCCGCTCCTGGATGATTTCCATGTGCAGAAGGCCGAGAAAACCGCAGCGGAAACCGAATCCGAGCGCCTGGGAAGTCTCCGGCTCGAAATGCAGGGCGGCGTCGTTGAGCACGAGCTTCTCCAGCGCCTCGCGCAAATCTTCGTAATCGGCCGAATCCACCGGATACAGGCCGCAAAACACCATCGGGTTGACGCGCCGGTAACCGGGCAGGGGCTCCGGCGTCGGCCGGCGGGCGTCGGTGATCGTGTCGCCCACGCGGGTGTCCCGGACGTTTTTGATGGACGCGCAGACGTATCCGACATCCCCCGGGCCGAGCTCGCCCACCGGCGTCGGATTCGGCCGGAACGTGCCCAGTTCCGTCACGTCGAACTCGGCGCCCGTGGCCATGAAGCGGATGCGCATGCCCGGCCGGAGCGTCCCGTCCTTGACGCGGACATAGCAGACCACGCCCTTGTAGGCGTCGTAGTGCGAATCGAAGATGAGCGCCTTGAGGGGCGCGTCCGGATCCCCCTGCGGCGGCGGCACCTTCGCGACGATCTGCTCCAGGATGTCCTTGATGCCGATGCCGTTTTTGGCCGAGGCCAGGACCGCCTCGCTGGCGTCCAGCCCGATGATGTCCTCGATTTCGCGTCTCACGCGTTCCGGATCGGCGCTGGGCAAATCGATCTTGTTGATGACGGGGAGAATCTCCAGGTCGTGGTCAAGGGCGAGATAGACGTTGGCCAGCGTCTGCGCCTCGATGCCCTGCGACGCGTCGACGACAAGCAGGGCTCCCTCGCACGCCGCCAGGCTGCGCGACACCTCGTAGGTGAAGTCGACGTGCCCGGGCGTGTCAATCAGATGCAAGGTGTACGTCTCGCCGTCGTCCGCCCGGTATTCGAGCCGCACCGCCTGCAGCTTGATGGTGATGCCCCGCTCCCGCTCCAGGTCCATTTTGTCCAGCACCTGTTCCTGCATTTCCCGCTCGGACAGCGCGCCGGTGAACTCCAGGATGCGGTCGGCGAGGGTCGATTTGCCGTGGTCGATATGGGCGATGATGCAAAAATTCCGGATTCGCTTTTGGCGTTGCTCGTCGGACATGGGGATCCTCCAAAACGTTCGGCGAACTTTAACATAAGGATCGATTTATTATAACAAGATCGAACAAGACCCTTCAACGGAGCGTTGAAACGCCAAACCGCACGGGCCGCCGTCGGACGCGGCGTCGGCATGCGGTTGGGGGGCGGACTTTCGGTGGGGGTTGACTTGCGGTGGGGCCTGCTTGCAGTGGGGCCTGCCTGCAGTGGGACCAATTGCGGCGGAAGCAGACTTTCGGCGGGACTCGCGGCCAAACGCGCGGGCGGAAGGGTCGGGCGAATCGGTTTTGACGATAAAAAAATGCCGGGCCGTCTCGACCCGGTGTTTTCCTTGACAGCCCGACGGCCGAACGGGACCCGGACCGGCGGCGTCACGGCAGCCAACCCGGGTTGCGCTTCCGCACACGCGGCCCTACCTCAGCCCGTCGTCCCTCTCCGGGGCCGGCTCCCGCCATTCCGTCGCCCGCGAAAACACCGTGACGATGGTCCGGATGCCTTCCCGCGAAAGCCGGCTGAGCGCCTGCGCCGCCTCGCCCGCGATTTTGTCCACGATCGGCCGGCGTTCTTCCCAGGCCGTCACTTCCCAATCCTCGCCGGCGCCCGACGGCTCCGGTTCGCCGCTCCATTCGCCGGCCCCTTCCGCGGCGCCGCGCCGGTCCACGCTCCGGACCGGCAAATCCCGCATCGAGCGGAGCGTGTTTTCCGTCTGCCGGTAAAGCGCCCGGTCCTGTTCGTCCAGCGGGCCGTAGACCCCGGAGATGCCCCCGGACGCCAGCTCCATGCCGTACAATACCGCCAGGCCCACCAGTCCCGCCAGAAGCAGCAGCTTCATCAGATCCCGGCCCACGATTCTCCACCTCCGTGCCTACCCGCGCGTTTCGGCGTGCGCCACCGTCGCGCCGGCTTCCACCGCGTCCCGTTTTTGCCAGTACAATTCGGCGATCACGTCGGCCAGCACGTCGGCGGTCCGATAGCACTCCTCCAGCGTGTTGTCGACGCCGCCGATTTCGATGAGGACGCTCTCCGGCGCGATGGACTGGTTGTATTCGCCGTTGCCGTTTTTCGCAGTTTTGCCCCAAATGCCGCGGGATAAACCCGGATGGGTCCGCTCGAGGGCCTCGTGGATGGAATGGGCGAACGCCTCGTTTTCCCGCCAGTTGGGGTTGCGCTGGCCGATGATGAAGTACACCTGGGCGTAGGTGACCCCGTCGATGGTCGCGGTGGTCTTGGAACGGCGGGACGAATCGCGGTGGATGTCGAAGAAAAACTCGAGATCCCCGTAATCCGCGATGGCCTGCTTGACCGTGCTCAATGAATATTGATAGGAGCGGTTCCAGTCAAAGTTTTTCACGGACGTGGCGTAGTCCTTGTCGGAATGGACCGCGCCGATGCCGTGCTCCTCCAGCCGCTCGGCCAGACGCCTGCCCACCAGCGTGATGTTGATGTCTTCGTCGTTGGGATCGCGCTTTCCCTTCAGCTCGGGATAAAAGGATTCCCGGTTGTGGGTGTGATAGATGAACACCGCTTTCCGCCCCAGCGTGGAGCGTACGGCGACCGCCGGTTCCGGCCGGATTTCCGTCCGGTAGTCGGCGGCGGAATCCGGCGGGTCCGCCTTCGGCCCGTCCTCCGTCCCCGCGGATTCCCCTTCGCCCGCCTCGTCCGAGGCGTCTTCCGAAGGGAACGGCGCGGCTTCCGTTGCGGACGGATCGTCTTTCGGAAACATCGGCAGGCCCAGATCCAGCGGAGGGTAAAGCCGCGGCCCGAGATCCACCGGAGACGCGGCCCGGCTTCCGCCCGAACCGGCCCGCAGCGGGACGGCCCGTTCCCGGTCGGCCCCGGGCAATTCCCGGGCCAGAAGAACGGCCGGATCGTCCGGGTCCAGGCCGGCGACAAAGCGCATCAAAAAAGAAGCCACCCGCGCCCCGTCCAGCGGCGCATCCGCCCGCTGCGCCGGCTCCATGCCCGGCAGCTCCATGCCGAGCATGGCGGCGAAATACGAGGAAGGCACCGACGCGGCAAGTCCCTTCATGGTTTGCGAGGGGGAATCCGCCCAGCGGTTTTGCAGCATGCCGCCCAGGCCCAGGGCAACGAACAGCGCGGCGGAAAACAGGCTGAGCGTCGCCAGGACGCGCACGGACGCGAGCAGGTGCCGCCATTGGCTTCTGAGTCCGTACAAAAATACGTGGCCGGCGTTCCGATTCATGCTTCATCCTCCCCGACACCCTGGCGGGTCATTCTATCTTTCTTTTGCTTTCGCTAAAAAGCATATGGGAGGATGATAGATCATAGAACCGCCGGCGCGAAATTTGCCGTGTTTCAGCGCGTGTACGCGGCCACGTTGTCCTTGCCCACCGCCTCGTGCAGCGCGGCGTTCAGCCCGCTGGCGACGATGTTGGCCATGGCCTCCATGAACTCGTCTACTTCCTTCGGCGTGACCAGCAAATCCTGGCCGAGGGGGTCCAGCACTTCCTTGACCAGCTGCAGCCTTTCCGGTTCCCCCAGCAGGCCGATGGATCCGATGATCGGCTCGCTCTGCGGAGCATGCTGCTTGATGTGGTTGAAAATCATATCGAGGGCGTTGTTGACGATGGTCGAGGCGTACACGACGGTGGGCACCCCGATGGCCAGACACGGCACGCCCAGAATCTCTTTGGTCAGGCCGCGGCGCCGGTTGCCGATGCCCGAACCGGGGTGAATGCCGGTGTCGGCGATCTGGATCGTCGTGTTGACCCTCTCCAGCGACCGCGCGGCGAGGGCGTCCACGGCGATGAGCAGATCCGGCCGGGTGCGTTCCACCACGCCCTGCACGATTTCGCTGGTCTCGATGCCTGTCGTGCCCAGGACGCCCGGGGCGATGGCGCTTACCGGACGATACCCCGGATCGACCTGGTCCCTCATCAGTTCAAAAAGATGGCGGGTGACCAGCAGGTTTTCCACCACCAGCGGTCCCAGCGCGTCCGGTGTGACGTTGCCGTTGCCCAGGCCGACGATCAGCACGCTGGCGGATTTGGAGATGCCCAGCCGCTCGAGAAACGCTTCAAACTCGCGGGCAAAGCAATCGGCGACCCGGTCGTACAGATCGGTGTCGCCGCCGCGCAGTCCGGGCACTTCCAGGGTGACGTAATGCCCCTTCATTTTTCCGAGCTTCCGGGACGCTTCCTCGGTCTGGATTTCCATGCGGGTGACGCGGATGCCATCCCTGGATTCCGTTTCCGACCAGACGCCGGGCACGGCGTCGTCCGGGGAAGCCGCCATGTCCCTCGCTTCCAGCGCCAGGTCGGTCCTGACGGCGTACGCTCTCAGATCGGGTTCCGGCATGGGGTCCACTCCTTCTTGCGGGCGGTTTCGAGGTTCATCATTATTTTCCCGGAAAGGAGCGAAACCATGCCACGAATCCGCGGATGGCCGTCACCACTGCCGCAGGCGGCGGGAGCCGTGCAGCAAGGCACGGCTCCCGCCTTTGTCACCGCTTACATCTTGCTGTTTCTTACATGATGCCCAGCGCCGAATCCAGCGACCAGCCTCCCGCGCCGGTCAGGGCGACGCCGACGGCCGCCGCGATCAGCACCAGGGGGTATTCATATCCCCCGTTCGTATTCCAGAAACCCTTGGAGATGTGAACCTTGGCGGACGCCACGATCATGACCAGGGCCAGCAGCACGCCGGCCACGGGCGTAATCAGCCCCGCCGCAAAGCACAGGCCGCCGGCAAATTCGATGAGTCCCGCGATCACGGCCATCGCCACGCCGGGTTTCAGCCCGATGGATTCCATCCAGCCGCCCGTCCCCTTGGGACCATTAATATATTTTGAATTTAAAGATTTTTCGCAAAAAATCTCCCTGTACAAAAAAGAAACGGCCGGCAAATCCGCCAGCCGTTTCCGTCTTGTCATGAGCATTTGCTGTAGCCGCAGTTGGCGCACGTCTTGCAGCCTTCCGCGTTGATCAGGGAAGCGGAGCCGCAGGACGGGCACAGATCCGCGGGCGACGCGTACGGCGCCATCGAACCGTAATCGCCTTGCAGGGCCTGGCCTCCGGCGGAAAACGGGACGCTTCCCGCCGCCGCGGCGGCCATTTCCTTGCCGGCCGCGGAGTCATGGCCGTTTCCGTTGCCGTTGAGGCCGACGTGCATTTCCAGAGCCTTGGCCACGGCGTCGGCGATGGATTCCACGCGGTTGGCGCCAAAGCCGATGCCGCCGGTGCCGCCGATGCCCTTCAGGTGCTTGATCAGCAGCTTCACCTTGTTGCCGTGGTCGCCGTAGCGCAGGAACAGCGAGCAGACGCGTCCGAGCGCCTCGGACATGGCGAACACGTCGGAGCCGGCCTTGCCGACGTTCAGGAAAATTTCGCCCGGGCTGCCGTCCAGATCGTTGATGGTGATATATGCCATGCCGAAGGGCGTGTTGAACTTGTACGTCGCACCGTGCAGCACTTTCGGCCGGGATTTGTATTGGCGGTCAAGCACCTGCTGTTGCTGCGGCTGTACCGCCGGGGCGCCGGATTTGGCCGCGCCGGCGGACGGCGCCGCCTGGGCCTGGCCGGCCGCGGCTTCCGCATTTTCTTCCTTCTTCTCGTCTTTGGCCGTGTGCAGCACCTGCATGTCGCGACTGCCGTCGCGGTAAATGGTGACGCCCTTGCAGCCGAGCTCGAAGGCCAGTTCGTACAGCTTTTTCGTCTCTTCGACGGTGAAGTCCGCCGGGCAGTTGGCCGTCTTGGAAATCGAGCTGTCCACCCAGCGCTGGATGGCCGCCTGCACGCGGATGTGGTCTTCCGCGGTCAGGTCCATCGCCGTGACGAACCACTCCGGCAGTTCCTCGCCGGGGTGGGCGTCCTTCCATTCCTGCACGATGGGCACGTATTGCTTGTCGAAGCCGAGGCGGCTTTGCCGGTAATATTCAAAGGCAAAGTACGGCTCGATACCCGTGGAAGTCCCCACCATGGTGCCGGTGGAGCCGGTGGGCGCCTGCGTCAGCACGGTGACGTTGCGCATGCCGCGCTTGCGGACCGCCTCCCCGACTTCCGGATACACCGAAGTCATGTTGCGCATGAAGCCGCTTTGCAGGAACTTCTCGGCGTCGAACATCGGGAACGAGCCTTTTTCCGCGGCGATTTCCGTGGACGCCAGATACGCCTCCCGGGCGATGAACCCGTACAGCTTGTCCAGGAATTCCAGGCTTTCCGGGCTGCCGTACCGGATCTCCAGCCGGATGAGCAGCTCGGCCAGTCCCATCGTGCCCAGGCCCACGCGGCGCTCGTTTTTCTGGTTGCGCTCGTTTTGCGGGAAGTGGTAGGGCGTTTTGTCGATGACGTTGTCCAGGAAGCGCACGGCGTACTTGACGACGCGGGACAGGTCGTCCCAGGCGACGTCGTGCTTTTCCGCGTCGTAAAACTTGGACAGGTTGACCGCCGACAGGTTGCAGACGCCCCACGCCGGCAGCCCCTGTTCGCCGCAGGGGTTGGTGCAGATGATCGGATTGAAATACCAGCTGTTGGACATCTGGTTGTAGTACTCCATGAACACGACGCCCGGTTCCGCCGATTTCCACGCCGATTCGATGATCGTGTGCCAGACGTCGCGGGCGCGGACGGTGCGGTAGTGGACGACTTTCTTGCCGTGCCTCTTCCACTTTTCCAGGTCGCCGTCCCACAGCTCGTTGTACTCCGGATCCGTCGTGTCCGGGAACACCAGATCCCAGTCAAGGTCTTCCTTGACCGCCTTCATGAAGGCGTTGCTGATGCAGACGGACAGGTTGGCGTTCGTCACCTGGCCCATCGTCTGCTTGACCGTGATGAAGTCCAGAAGATCCGGATGCCAGTCGTTGATCATCAGCATGAGGGCGCCTCTCCGGCTGCCGCCCTGCTCGATGAGGCCGGTGGTGTAGCTGAACAGCCCGCCCCAGGACACGGCGCCGCTGGAAGAGCCGTTCACCCCGCGCACCACGGCGCGGCGCGGCCGGAGCGACGACAGGTTGATGCCGACGCCGCCGCCGCGGGCCATGATTTCGGTCATTTCCGAAAGCGTCTCCATGATGCCGCCCCGGCTGTCGTGCGGGGACGGGATGACATAGCAGTTGAACAGCGTCAGCTCGTCGCTCGCGCCGGCGCCCGCGGCGATCCGTCCGCCTGGCACCAGCTTCCAGTCATCCAGCATCCAGCGGAATTTCTCCCGCCATTCCTGCTGCTTCTCCGGCGTCGCTTCCACGGACGCCATGGCCGCCGCGAGCCGGTCCCACATTTCCTCGGGCGTTTTCTCCACGGTCAGCGTCAGCTTGTCGATGGTGGATTCCACAATTTCGCCGTCGCGGAGCCGAACCTTCACGTTGCGGCCGTTCCGCTCGATCACTTCCCCGACTTCCTTGGCGGGAAACTTCGGGTCGTCCTTGGTCAGCACCAACACCGTGTCGCCGACCTTGGTGGCCGTCGTGTCGGCGTTCTTCCATGCGTAGCGGTCCAGAAAAATCTTTTCGCTCAAACCTTCCAACCGTTTCGTTTTGGTCGTCGGCTTCAAATGGGCCCCTCCCGCTTCGCCAATTTCAAGTAACGGCATGTATCATTTTGCCATATTTCACGCCGGATTACAACATCTTGTGGTAACCAGCCTAAATACTACACAACATCTTGTGAACCAGCCATGACGAAAAATGACGAAATTGATCGTACAAACGCGGCCAAACTTTCGATTTCTCGTCCATGCTGCAATTTTTATCTTGCCAAAAAATGATTCCAATGACCCATTCCGAACGCCCCGCCGGCGGGCCAGACAGGGAGAAAAGCACCATGCCGTCCCGCCCGCTGTTTTGAAATGTTTTCCCTGCGTCCATACTACAAATGCGCTTTTTGTTTCCATCGGAAAAAAACGGCATCGGGAGGAGGGAACGATTCGTGCACACCCTTCACGGTGTTCCGCCCGCGGCGGAGGCCGGACGGCGCATTCATCCCCTGGTGGAACTGCGCATTGACCGGTCCGCTTTCGAAGAGCTGGAGCGGCGCCTGGAGAACAACGGGCCGTGGGACAACTGGACGCTTTACCGGCTCGCCTGGGAAGCCGAGCAGGCGACCCGCATCGGAGACTTTCACGAGCTCCAGTCCCTGCGCATGCTGCCCCGCTTCACGCCGCTGCCGCATCAGACGGAAACGGCGAAGCGGGTGCTGCACGAAATGCACGGCCGGGCCATCCTGGCCGACGAGGTGGGCCTCGGCAAAACCATCGAAGCCGGCCTGGTGCTGAAGGAATACATCGTGCGCGGCCTCGTCCGCACCGCCCTGGTGCTCGTGCCGTCCTCGCTGGTGCTGCAGTGGGTGCGGGAGCTGAACGACAAGTTCGGCATTCCCGCCATCGCCCAGAAAAAGCCGCACCACTGGGACAACGCCGTGGTGGTCGCCTCCATCGACACGGCCAAGCGCGAGCCGCACCGGAGCCTGCTTTTGGAACGGGAATACGACATGCTGATCATCGACGAGGCCCACAAGCTGAAAAACAAGCGGACCGGCAACTACAAATTCGCCTGCGAGCTTCGCAAGAAATACTGCCTGCTGCTCACCGCCACGCCCGTGCAGAACGACATGAGCGAACTGTACAACCTCATCACGGTGCTCAAGCCGGGGCAGCTCGGCGGCGAGTCGGAGTTTTCCGCCACCTTCGTCGCCGACCGGCGGGTGCCGAAAAACCGGGAGCTGCTGCAGAAAGCCCTGAACCGGGTAATGATCCGCAACCGCCGCGAGGGCAGCGACATCCGCCATCCGCGCCGGATCGTCACCACCGTGCCGCTCGCCCTGTCCCCGGACGAGCAGGCCTTGTACGACGGCGTCACCGAATTTGTGCGCAGCAGCGCCCGCGAGGCGGGCATCGCCACCGCCGGCGCCCTGGCGCTCGTCACGCTGCAGCGGGAAGTGTGCTCGAGCCGCGACGCGGTGTTCCTGACCCTGTTCAACCTGTTCAAAAAAGCCGAAGAAGGCTCCCTGATGCACGAACGGATCCGGCATCTGGTGGAGCTCATCAAGGCGGTCAAGGCCAACACGAAGGCGGAAAAGACGCTGGAACTGATCCGCGGCATGAACGACAAGGTCGTCGTGTTCACCGAGTACCGGGCCACGCAGGATTATCTGATGCGTTTTTTTGCGGAGCACGGCCTGGCGTCGGTGCCGTACCGCGGCGGCATGAACCGGGGCAAAAAAGACTGGATGATGGAGCTGTTTCGCCGGCGCGCCCAGGTGCTCGTGGCCACCGAAGCGGGAGGCGAAGGCATCAACCTGCAGTTTTGCCACCACATCATCAACTTCGACCTGCCCTGGAACCCGATGCGCATCGAGCAGCGGATCGGCCGGGTGTACCGCCTCGGCCAGACCGAGGACGTGCACATCTACAACCTGTGCACCCTCGGGACCATCGAGGAGCACATCGTGCGCCTTTTGCACGAAAAAATCAACATGTTTGAAATGGTCATCGGCGAACTGGAAGAAATCATCCACACCCTGGAGCGGGAAGAGACGCTGGAGCGCCGGCTGGCTCGCCTGTTCCTGGAAGCGGAAGGAGAAGGCGATTTGCGAAGGGGCATCGACCGGCTGGGCGACGTCATCCTCGGCCTCAGCCGCCAAAGGAGGCAGGAAAGGTGAACGGCGGGGAAGTGGCGCGGTTCGTCGTTTCCTTTCTCGAGCAGACGGGCTGCCACATCATCGAGCGAAGCCCGTCCCACGTCGTCGTGAAGCTGTCCCCGGAAGCCGACCGGGCCCTCACGAACCGGCCGTTTTACTGGAGCTTCGTGGACCGGACCGGCGCCGAACCGGAAACGATGACCTTCGCATGGTATTTCGAACCGCCGGGGAACGCGGCGCAAGCCGGAGCGGCGGAAGCGGCGCCGGAGGCACTGGCCGCCGCGGGGGGGACCGGCGTCGCGACCGCGGCCTTTCCCGCCGCATCTCCCGCATCGGCGCCCGCGGCGGCCGGCCCGCTTCCGTCGGCGTATTCCCTGCCGGGCGTCCGGGTCCTGAGCGAACACCTTCATTTCGGTTCCGCCCGGCTCCATCAGCTGTTCGAATACGTCCGGCAGCGCGGCCGGAACGTGTTTCTTTTCGCGGAACCGCCCCGGGGCGGCCGCGCCGCGGACCCGTTTTCCCATGCGTATACCGCCTGGCTCGGCGTGAACTTCAAAGTCAGCAGCGAATGCGACATGAAACGCGAAGACCTGTACAGCTGGGGCATTTCGCTGGCGACCGGCGTCATCGACGAAAAATTTGGCGAACGGCTGCAGGCGTCCAAAATGACCACGCGCCTTTCCCCGGAAATCCGGCTGCTGAAAAGCACGCTCACGCCCCGCAAGGCGATGGCCCGGCTGGAAGCGCATCTGGAACGCAAGCTCCGGCGCGGCGACTTCACCTGGGCCGTCGAAGCGGAAGCGCGCCGGCAGGAGGAACGGGAACGGGTGGCGAGCTATTACCGGCCGCTGATCGAGCGGGCGGACAGCGAGGAGCAGAAACGGGCGCTGAGAGAGCGGCTGGCCAGGCGGGAGGCGGAAATCGACTGGCAGTACCGCCCGCGGATGACGGTATCCGTCACGAACTGCGGCATCTTTCATTTCCCCGGCATCGACTGACCGCTTCAGACGCCGGAGCCGCCGATCCGCCAAAAATAGAACCGCATCCGGAGCGCTTTCCCTGACACGTTCCAACAGCATTTCCGGCCGCTTCGCGCTAAACTGGAGTTCCGGACGCTTGTCCGCCGAGATCCGCTTTTATGGGGCCGATCCATCAAAATCCAGGCAGGTGAGACGATGCCACGCATCCCGACAGCCGAAAAAATCGTTCGCGCAGCCGCCGCAAGAGCGGAAGCCGCCCGCGAGCGCATCGCCCGCACGGCGGCTGCATCCAAAGCCTTGCACGCCTTTGCGGCGATCCCGCTCGCCATGGCGACGGCAGCCTACCCCGCGCCGCAGGGAGCCGTTGCGCCCATCCCCGCGGCCGATGAAGCGGCCCTGACCGCTTCCCCCGCCCATATGCCCGGCGGCGGGGAAATCGCGGCAGAGGCATTCGCGGACATGTCCCTCCGCGCGGTTCCCGCGGCCGGAGCGCCCGTTGCGGGGATATCCGCCGCCGCCCTGGCCGCCATGGTTCCCGCCGCCGGTGTCCCGGCGCATGCCGCCGTCGCGTTTGCACCGGCTTCCGCCGCCGGCGATGCGGGCCGGGAGGCGGCCGTTCCGGCGGACAAAAACCCGGCGCTGCAGAAACAGCTCAAGATCTGGATCGACGCGCTGGCGAAGCAGGAGCCGTTCCGGCGCTGGTCCGGCGCCGAAATCCGCCTGGACCCGCTGGGTCCCGGCACCCACGGATGGCTGGCCACGCTGACGGATCCGGACGCGGGCGAGCCGGTGGGATATCTGGTCGTCTACGCGGAAGACGGCCCGGACGGCGGATACCGGCTCGGCGAATACGGCCTGGGCGCGTATCCCCTGTTCGCCGACGCCGTTGCGCTCCGCACGCTGCGCGAAAACGGCTACCTTCCCCCGTCCGGCGAATATGCGATGACCAGGATGTACCGCCATCCGCTTGCCGCGGCGTGGAAAGTCCGCGCGGACGGCAGCCTGTACTGGCTGGACGCGAAAACCGGCGAAGAACTGCCGCTGGACGACCGCGACTGGGAACGGACCGCGCAGGCGCCGGAGCAAGTCCCGCCTATCGAACCGGGGGAAACGGTGTCCCATGTCCGTCTCCACGAAGCTTTCGATCCCTATGAGCGCCTGCCCTGGCTCATGGGAGAAGCGGCGCTCCCGGCGGATCCCGCCGATGCGATCCTCAAGCGGCTGCGCGACGGCCTTCACGTCCGCTTCGTGTCCGAGCCCTTCGGCGACCCGGTGCTTTACGCCCTGCCGGTCATCGGCTACGTCGCCTGGTCGGGCGGACGGATCGATCTGGCCTTCGACCAGAACGGCCCCCGATTTGTCCCGCTGGCCCTCATGAGGGAACTCGGCAAATTTTACAAATAAGGCGGTTACGGCCCCGGCGCGCGCGCCTTGCGCCGCTTGCGGCCGCGCCACCAGAGTTTCAGGCCCAACGGGATGATGCCAAACCACCTTTGCGGCCAGGGTTCGCCGGCAGCCCGCCGGACCCGGCCGCTTTGTTCGTTTCCCCAGACCGACAGCGTCCGCTCCACCACGTACCGAAACCATTCATCAGCGCTCATATTGGCCAAAAACGGTTCACCCCTTCCAACCTTCCAGCATATCCCAACCTTCCCCGCGCCAAACCATCGAAGTCTTCCGCATGCGATTTCGCCTTCCATGCCACGCTAAGTGTTCGGAGGGATTTCGCACACCATGAAAAAATGGATCATCATCCCGCTGCTTGCGCTTCCGCCGCTCCTTTGCGCCGCGTGGACGGCCGCCGCGTCCGCATTCGCCGCGCCCGCCCGTCCCGCCGTCCGTCCGCCCGAACACGCCCGTCTCACCCTGCCCGCGGCCGGCGTGCTGATCGACGCGGGCCACGGCGGCATCGACGGCGGCGCGCACTGGAACGACATCAAGGAAAAGGACATCAACCTGGCCATCGCCCGACAGCTTTACCTCGTCCTGAGGGGGCGCGGCATCGTGGCCACGCTCAACCGGACGGGCGACTACGCGCTGAGCGACGAAAATCGCTGGCACCGGGCTTCACGCCACCGGCGCGACCTGGCGCAGCGCGGCGCCCTGCCCCACGAGATCGAGACCGTCCTTTTGGTCAGCATCCACGCCAACTGGTCGCCGGGAGGCGGCAGCCGCGGGCCCATCGTGCTTTACCAGCCGGAGGGGCGCAGCGTGCTCCTGGCGGAATGCGTGCAGGACAGCCTGAACCGGCTGTTCGGCACCCGGAAGCGGATCAGGCCCGGGGAAGACTATTACCTGCTGCGCAAGGCGGATGTCCCCAGCGTGATCGTGGAAGCCGGATTTCTGAACGACGCCGGCGACCGCCGGATGCTCACCTCGCCGGCCGGACAGACGCGCATCGCGTCGGCCATCGCCGAAGGCATCCTTCTCTATCTGTGCATCGCGGGATGAAGCGCGCCCATCGGTCGGATATAATAGATGGAAGGAAAAACGCCTGGAGTTCGGGTGATGGCCGTGAACCAGTTTCCCAAGCTGCTCATCATCACGGGAATCGTTCTTGTCGTCGTCGGCCTGCTCTGGATGTTCGGCGGACGGTTTCTCAACCTGGGGCGGCTTCCCGGCGACATCGTGGTGGAAAAGGAAAACTTCAAGTTCTACTTTCCCGTCGTCACCTGCATTCTGATCAGCGTCGTGCTGTCGCTGGCCTTTTCCCTGTTCCGCTGGCTGGGCAAATAACGCTTGCCCATGCCATCACGGTTTCTTGAAAAAACGGTCGGCCCCAAACGGACCGACCGTTTACATTTTTTATCAAATATGATATCATACAAATATCAAAAGAATATCCGAATGGAAGGGGAAGAAATCATGCGGGAAGAAAAAGCCTTTGCAATGAACGGGTTTCTGGGTCTGCTATTGTCCTTCGCGGCGCTGGGAGGAGGCGTCTGGCTGCTGGCGGCGAATGAGGAAGAAAACGTGGCCGCCGTCATCGGCGGCGTGCTGCTGATCATCCTCGGTCTCATTTTCCTGATGTCCCTGACCACCGTCCAGCCGAACCAGGGTGTCAACGTCATTTTCTTCGGCAAGTACAAGGGAACGATCCGCGACAGCGGCTTCTACATGACGGTGCCCCTGGCCAACCGCAAAAAGATTTCCCTGCGCGTGCGCAACTTCAACTCCGCCACGCTGAAGGTGAACGACGTGCGGGGCAATCCCGTCGAAATCGCGGCGGTCGTCGTCTTCCGGGTGGTCAACATGGCCAAAGCCCAGTTCGACGTGGACAACTACGAAAAATTCGTGGAAATCCAGAGTGAAGCGGCGCTCCGCCACGTGGCGAGCCGTCACCCGTATGACAATTTCGCCGGCGAAGGCGTGTCCCTGCGGGGGAATCCGGTGGAAGTTGCGGAGGAACTGACGCGGGAACTGCAGGACCGGCTCTCCGTCGCCGGCGTGGAAGTGATCGAATCGCGCCTCACCCATATCGCCTACGCGCCGGAGATCGCCTCCGCCATGCTGCAGCGCCAGCAGGCCGAAGCGATTGTCGCCGCCCGGCAGAAAATCGTCGACGGCGCCGTGGGCATGGTGCAAACCGCCATCGCCCAGCTGCAGGCCGAGGGCTTCGTGCTCGACGAGGAACGCAAGGCGGCGATGATCAACAACCTGATGGTGGCCATCGTCTCGGACCGCTCCGCCCAGCCGGTCATCAACGCGGGAACCCTATACTGACCGGGACATGAACCATGGCCTCCAAAAAAAGCTTCCTGCTGCGCATCGATCCGAAACTGTACGAGGCGCTCGAACGCTGGGCGGCGGACGAACTGCGCAGCGTAAACGCCCACATTGAATATCTGCTGAGAGAAGCGCTCCGCAAAAGCGGCAGGGCCGCGGAACCTCCGCGCCCCCCCGCGGCCGGCGGCGGGAACGGGGAAGGCGTCTGACCGTGGGACACGCCCCGCCGGCTTCACTCCGGCGCTTCGCTTCCCCTGTACGGCTCGGTGACAAGCCGAACGCCGGTGACCTTGCTGGTCCACTCGTCCAGGGCCACCAGGTCGTCGGCGTTCACGTCTTTCAGGGACGTTTTGCCGAGGGCGCGGATGGCGACTTTCATTTCTTCCACGTACGACGTAAGGAAATTGGCCAGATGTTTCGCCGCCAGATCTTCGTCGAACCGGTCGGCCAGAATGCCGTTGCTCCAGGTAAGCTGGGTCGGCGGTTCCCAGGGAATTGCCTTCAGCACCTGGTCGTGGGTCATCGCCCACAGCAGCGACGTCCCCATGTACACGCCGTCCGCTCCCAAAGCCATGGCCTTGAGACACCGTCCCGGCGTGGAGTATCCGCCGCCGCTCAACAGGGTGATCCTGTCCTTGACCCCGCGCTCCCGCAGATAGCGCACCGCCCGCACCAGCCCGAAAATGGTCGGCAGCGCAAAATCGTCCTCCAGAATCGGCGCGCCCGCCTTCGTGCCCGCCTCTCCCCCGTCGAGGCTGATGAAATCCACGCCCGCCTGAATGACGTATTCCAGCTCTTCTTCGAGCCTGCCGCCGGGGGCCATTTTCACGCCGATGGGCACGCCGCCGGTGATTTCCCGCAGCTTGTCCACCAGCCTCGCCAGATCGTCCGCCCGCTTGATGTCGGAATGCCGCGAAGGAATGATCAGGTTTTGATTGTCCGGCAGTTGCAGCATCTGGCGGGCTTTTTCCTCCATGGATATCGGACGGATCTGTCCCACCGAGCTGACGATGGCCCCCTGTCCCAGGCGGATTTCGATGGCGTCCGCCTGCCGCAGCGTCTCCGGTTCCTTGGACCAGTGGCCGGAATGGTATTGCAAAATGAAATAACGCGCGTAGGTCCGTTCCTCCGGCAGAAACGGTCCTTCCCCGGAGTTGGCGGCCGTCCCGACCGCGGCCGTTCCCTTGGCGATGGCGAGCTTCACTTTTTCGCTCAAGCCGATGCCGTACGCCATCCCCGCCGCCAGGATCGGAATCTCCAGCTGCAGCGGTTTGTCCGCCGCCGGTCCGATGACCAGGCGCACGTCCACGTGGGCGGATTCCGGCGCGGGCAGGACGGAAAGCTGCGCCGGAGAAAACACCAGCCCGGAGAATTCCATCCGTTTCACCGGGCTGCCGAACGGACGCTCGAGCACCCCGGGCGAGCTGGCCCTGAGCGCGTTTTCCACCACGATCCGGGGCGGATGATGCTCGAGGGCGGTAAACATCTCCCACAGATTTTCATTGTAGGGTTCGCTCATGAAGAGTTTGACGATGCGCCGCACCATCCAGGCAAAAATCCGCCTGAAAAAAAGGAACGGGAGCGGCGCAACCAGCAAAATCGCCAGCAGCGCGCCGGCCAATGCGGCAAAAAAAGCGGTCAGCCCAGGCATGCGAGCTCGCACCTCCACTCCCAGTATGGGCCTGCGAAGGCGCGTCCAATACCTGGCGCCGGCCGCTTCAAAGCCGTGACGTTTATTGCTTCAAAAGGAATCCCTGTTCTTCCAGATAATCGCGCAGATAGGCGCGCTGCGGACGGGCGAACTTGGCCGCCATCTCCTGCGACCAGGTGGTATCCCGCCGTCCCCCGGTCCGCTCCAGATAGTAGCGCCGCATGACCTCGTCGTACGCCTCGATCCCTTTCGCCGCCTTTGCGGGATCGTACGCGTTCCGGTGCAGAATCGTCTCCAGCGGCAGCCGCGGACGCTGCCCGGGATCATGGTCGGGATAGCCGACGCACATCCCGAACACCGGATAAACCAGCGGAGGAAGCTTGAGCAGCTTCGTGGCTTCCCGCAAATCGTTGCGCAGGGAGCCGATGTACACGATGCCCAGGCCGAGGGATTCCGCGGCGACGGCGGCGTTCTGCGCGGCGAGGGCGGCGTCGATGGAGGCCACGAGAAAATTTTCCGTCGTCCAGTTCACGAGTTCCACGCCGTGCATATCGCAGGCGACGCGGTTCCGGTACAGGTCGGCGCACCAGACCAGAAACAGCGGGCACTGCTCCACGTAGGCCTGGCGGCTGGCCACCTCGGCCAACCGGCGCTTGAGCTCCGGATCCGTCACCGCAATGACGCTGTATGCCTGCATGTTGCTGGATGTCGACGCCATCTGCGCCGCCCGCACGATGGCTTCCAGCGCCTCTTCCGGCACCGGGTCCGGCTTGAACTTGCGGATGGAGCGGTGTCGCAACATGACCCCGATGGTTTCGCTCATGAAGTTTTGCTGCCCGCCCATGATGCCCACCTCCGATTTTATTCGGCAGCCGTCGGGGATACGGCGGCGCGGGAACCGGAAACGCGCATGATGGGCGCAAGCACCGCCGTTCCCGCCAGGAACAGCGCGCCCGCGAAGGAATAAATGATGCCGAGGGCCAGCGCGCTTTTCAGGAAGCCCGCGCACGACATGCCGATCACCATCATGCCCATGAACATCGGGTTGAGCGTGCCGATCACGCGGCCGACAAACGCCTCTTCCGACTGCTGCAGGATGATCGTGTTGATGCCGATGTGGATGCAGGGGAAAAACAGCCCGTTCAGCGCCTGCAAGGCCAGCGTCAGCGGGATGGACGTCGACCAGCCGATGCCGAAGGTGCAAACGGCGCCCACGGCCATGCCGAGGATGAGGAGCTGCGCCGGTTTGATTTTCCGCGCCATCGCCATCGCCAGGGAGCCGCCCGCCAGCATGGCGGCGCCGTTCACCGCCAGCAGCCATTGCAGGAACGCCTCGTCCCGGCCGAGATTTTCCGTGGCAATAAAAATCCCCATCGGCTGCAGCAGCCCGACGGCCAGCCCCGCCGCCGCAAACGAACCGCCCAGGGAGATGAGCACCCGGCTTTTCGTCACGTAGCGGAGTCCGGCGGCCAGTTCCCGGAGGAAGTCGCCCTGATGTTCCGACTTCTCCTTCACATCCGGGGGAAGGGACGCGAGTACGGCGGCCGAGGCCAGGAACATGACGCCCATGACCGCGATGGAGACCTTAATGCCCCACTGCTCGTACACATACGTTCCCAGCACCGGGCCGAGGACCATGAAAATGGCCATCAGCGTCTGGAACGCCGCCATGACGCTCTGGAACTTCTCCGGCTCCACATGCCGCTTGAACAGCTTCATCCCGGACGGCTGGGAGAACTGCGACAGCACCGCCGACACGAACGTGGCCAGAAACACCGCCTGCCACGACCCGAACATGATCGTGAGCAGCACGACGAACACCGAAACGGCGGACAGGATGTCGCACCAGACCATCGTCCGCTTCGGTCTCCACCGGTCCGCGAAGGTGCCGCCGATGATCGAGAACACGAAGATGGGCGCAAATTCGACGATGGAAATCAGCGAAATATAGTATGGATCCCGATTCGTCACGTCGGATACATACAGCAATATCGCAAAATTCCTCACCCAGATGCCCAGCTGCAAAAGTACGTTGGACAACAGGATCGTCCGCACGTACCGGTTGGCGAGCAGTCCGGGTGAGGACGCGGAAAACGTCAATGATTTCAAGTGTCAACCTCTCTTCGCGTTGATTCCGGTCATCCGGTTTGCCGTCCGGCGAGGGCTTCCGCCGCCCGCGCGAAACGCTCCAGCGCTTCCTTCAGCGTCGCCCGCGGACAGGCCAGATTGATGCGGACAAAACCTTCCCCTTCGCTGCCAAACACCGATCCCTCGTTGAACGCCACCTTCGCCCTCCGGAACATGAGGTCCTTGATCCCTTCCGCGTCCAGGCCGAGAGCGCGGCAATCCACCCAAAGCAGGTACGTCCCTTCCGGCCGCATCGGTTTCAGCCCCGGCAACCGTTCGGCGAAAAAGGACATGGCATATTCGACGTTGCCCCGCACATAATCCAGCATCGCGACCAGCCATTCGGCCCCGTGCCCGTACGCGGCTTTCACCGCCGTCGGGGCAAAGAACGACGTCATATGCAGGGAAAGCGCCTTGAGCCGCGCGGCAAACCGGCGCCTCCGTTCCGGGTCGGGGATGACGGCGAAGGAAACCGGAATCCCGGGCAGATTGAACGTCTTCGTCGGCGCAAGGCACGTCATCGAGTTTTGGGCGAACGCCTCGGAAAGGGAAGCGAACGGGACATGGCGATGGCCGCGGAACACCAGGTCGCAGTGGATTTCGTCGGAGGCGATGAACACGCCGTACCGCCCGGCGAGCTCGCCGAGGCGGGCCAGCTCTTCCCGCGACCACACCCGGCCGCCCGGGTTGTGCGGGCTGCAGAGCAGCATCATGCGAGCGCCGTCCCGCATCAGCCCCTCCAGCTGGTCCCAGTCGGTCTCGTACCGGCCGTTCCGGATGACGAGGGGGTTTTTGGCCACTTCGCGGCCGTTCATCCGGATCACGTCGTAAAACGGATAGTACACCGGCGACTGCAGGATCACCCGATCCCCCGGATCGGTGAACAGTTCCACCGCCAGGCTGAGCGCCGTGACCACCCCGGGGGTGTCCACCAGCCAGGCCCTGGGGATGTCCCAACCGTGCCGGTTCCGGAACCAGCCGAGAATCGCTTCGGTATAGTCATCGTCCCGGATCGTGTAACCGTAGACGCCTTCTTCCGCACGGCGCCGGATCGCCTCGACCACGGCCGGCGGACTCGGAAAGTCCATGTCGGCCACCCAGAGCGGCAGCACGTCACTGGCGCCGAACAGTTTCTCCAACTGGTCCCACTTGTAGGACAGCGTGCCGCGCCGGTCCACCGGGCGGTCGAAATCGAACCCCATATTCTCACATCCATCCGCATCGTTCGATGCACTATTTTAGCACAGTCGGCGCGGGTTCTCATCCCAAACCGCGGCCGGAAACAAAAAAAAACTACGACTGACCAATTAACTAACAAGGATTTCCAATCCCTCTGTCGAAGTAAATGAATAGCCAATTGCGACGGAGGTTTTTCATGATGCCGTTACCCAAAAATCGAGTGGTACCCGAAAAGAAAGTTTATTTCCGGACGGAATTGCAACATTGCCCACATTGCGGAACCAGGCTGAAGCGGCATCACACCGCCTGGAAGAAAAATATCATTACACTTGGCGGTGTCATTCAGGCCTGGAACATGGCGTATCGTTGTCCCAATGAAACATGCCCTTATCCCAAAGCTTACTACAGATCGGTCGAAGCCGATTCGCTGTGCATGAAACACACTTCTTACGGTTTTGATGTTCTGGCGTTGGTTGGCCAGTTGAGGTTCCAATATCACATGACCATTGGCGAAATTACCGAGGAACTGAACCGCCGTGGCGTGGTCACTTCGGAGCGTAACTCGCAAAGACTGTACGAGCGTTATTTAACCTTACTGCGCGCCAGCGTGACGGATCATGTGAAAACCGTCCTCAGGCAGGTCGTTCAAGACAACGGAGGCATCATGATCTCCATGGACGGCGTTCAACCCGAAAAAGGAAATGAGACGCTGTATGTCATTCGGGAAATCTTCAGCGGCACCATTCTGGCCGCCCAAAACCTGAAAAGCAGTTCTGCCGAGGAACTGAAGAACATGATTCTGCCGGTGATTGAACTCGGTTTTCCGATCATCGGGATCGTAACAGACGGCCAGCAATCGATCCGGATGGCCATGGAGTCGCTTTTGCCCGACGTTCCGTATCAATACTGCCAGTACCACTACCTCAAGGACATCGCCAAACCCGTTGTCGATCTGGACCGCAAGCTGAAAACCGGGATGAAGAAAAGCCTGCGCGGAATTCGCGAGATCGAACGGAAAATCGAGAACGATTTATCCGCGGAAGCGGAAGTGGCCAAAGATTACGTTGCCGCGATCCGATCGTTGCTGCTCGAAGATGGAAACCCGCCGCTGGACCTGCCGGGAATTCGCATTTACGAAAATGCGCAAGCGATTCAGGCCTCATTGCAAAGATGCCTGGATAAAAAGGGGGACTCCTTTGCTGAAAAACGTTATTCGAATTTTCAGTAAAATTAACGATTTTCAGCAAATGTACGAGCAGGTCAAGCGCTGGACCCTTCCGATCCGGCACGCTGCGGATATTCTGGAACCCGAAATGGACAAAAACAGCGATTCGGTACGGTTTCATCTCCACCATTGGCTGGAGTGGGTGAAGCAAACTTATACCGAAGAGCATGACAAACCGATGGTCGAAAACCTGATCCGCTACACCAAAGGGTTCTGGCAAGGACTTTTTACGTGTTATGACCATCCGCATATTCCACGAACCAATAACGATCATGAAAGGTTTTTCCGCCAAACGAAGACCCGTCACCGGCGCATGACCGGACGAAGAAGCTGGAATGAATATATCCTCCGCAGCGGCGAGATGGTCGTATTCGTGGATGATGCGCTCCAACAGGACGACATACTGAAAAGACTCCAACGTGTCGATTATCAAACCTTCCGGGCAGAACGCCAGCGTTGGGCCTCCCGATTGGCAGAAGGAGCCAAACGGAGACGGTTTAGAAGCAATCCCGAAAAGTATCTACAAGAAACGGAAAACAAATATTGTATGTTAATTGGTCAGTCGTAGAAAAAAAA
>Ga0207768_100061_pt1 | contig 141853 bp, 119 predicted proteins | sample CeladaPassaB1F01_FD_187478 | JGI IMG/M metagenome (GOLD analysis project Ga0207768, IMG submission 187478) | Cellulose-adapted microbial communities from the Joint BioEnergy Institute, USA - Passage B1F01 (SPAdes) (version 2) | ecosystem: Engineered > Bioreactor > Continuous culture >...
TTGGAGAACTACCTTGAGACCCGCAAGCGACTACAGCAGGCGGACCAGCGCCTCGCTGACCTGTCGCAGAGGGAGAAGGCCACCGCATGAGCCAGACCACTTTTTACAGACAGAATGGGACTTGACCCCGACCTCCCGCCGATCCCGCCGGTCGATGAGTCGAAGCCGGGTCGGGCATCCGTCCAGCTCTCCCAGTACCGAACACGGCTGTCGACGCACCGGACCGAACTGTCCATGCGCCGCACGGGCATGTCGTTCCAGCGCACGCGACTGAGCGCCGAGCGCAGACAGATGGCCGAGCAGGGACTGATCCACGCCGAGATGGCTTTTCCGGTGTCGTTCACGCTGATCACCGCCGTGCTCCTGCTGCTCCTCGGCGCCGCGGCGATCATCAGCATGGCGTTCAACATCGGGCCGCTCGGCTGAGGCACGCTGGAGGACTCATGGATCATCCGGTTCGCACCGATCCCTCGCGTGAGCAGACCGCAACGGCACGGCTCGACGGAATGGTCTGGATCCCGGGCGGCACGTTCCTCATGGGCTCCGACAGACACTACCCCGAGGAGCGGCCGGCCCACCGCGTGAGCGTGGACGGCTTCTGGATGGATGCTCACGCCGTGACGAACGACGAGTTCGCACGCTTCGTGGCGGCGACCGGCTACGTCACCTTGGCCGAGCGCACGCCGGACCCCGCGGACTATCCGGGCGCCAAACCGGAGCTGCTGGTGCCTGGATCCGCCGTGTTCCGCAAGCCGGCGCACCGCGTGGACCTGCGCGACCCGTACCAGTGGTGGGCGTACGTCCCGGGCGCGAACTGGCGGCACCCGTTCGGCCCGGACAGCTCGATCGAAGGTCTCGGCGACCATCCCGTCGTGCACGTCGCCTACGAAGACGCGCTGGCGTACGCGCGCTGGGCCGGCAAGGACCTGCCCACCGAGGCCGAATGGGAGTTCGCCGCGCGCGGCGGGCTCGACGGCGCGACCTACGCCTGGGGCGACGAGTTCCTCCCGGGCGGGCGCTTCATGGCGAACACGTGGCAGGGCGAATTCCCGATCCAGAACCTCGCCCTGGACGGCTTCGAGTGGACCGCGCCCGTCGGCTCGTTCCCGCCCAACGGGTACGGGCTCTACGACATGATCGGCAACGTCTGGGAGTGGACGCGCGACGAGTACCGGGAGTACGGCGCGGCCGTCCGCCCCTGCTGTGCGAGCACGAAGCCGCGCGGTGGAGAACGGGGCGCGAGCGACGACCCGCGCACGCCGGGCAGCCGCATCCCCCGCAAGGTGATCAAGGGCGGCTCCTACCTGTGCGCGCCGAACTACTGCCGGCGGTACCGTCCCGCCGCCCGCCTGGCGCAGCCCGTGGACACCTCGACGTGCCACCTCGGGTTCCGGTGCGTCGTCCGGCCGTGACGCGGCCAGGGTGACGCGCTCGCCGCCAGGGGCGGGGAGCCGTACTCGTCGCTGCCTGCGAAAGCGGACCGAAGCGACCCGCGGGCGGTACCCGGCGCCCGCGTCTCGCGGGATCGGCGGGGCTCTGCCCGAGTCGGCGCCTCCGCGGGTACGGGGCTTGCCCGCTATGTCGTTGGATCGTTGGGAGTTCCGACTCGCGAGGAGGGGCGGATGACGGAACGGGGATCGAACGGGATCGGCGCCGGCAAGGCGCTCGCCGGCGTGTCGGCAGCGGTGCTCGGGACGGCGGTGGCCGGCAACATGCTCACCCGTGGCAAGCCGAAGACCATGCGCTGGTACCGGCGGCTGGACAAACCGGGCTTCATGCCTCCGCGCGCGGTCTTCCCGATGGTCTGGACGGCGCTGTACGCGCTGATGGCGGCCTCCGCGTGGCGCGTGGCGCGGCAGCCGTCGTCGCCGGAGCGCAACCGCGCGCTCGGGCTGTGGCTGGTGCAACTGGCGCTGAACGCGGCCTGGACGCCGCTGTTCTTCGGCGCGCGCCGGCCCGGCGCGGCGCTGGTGGACATCGGGCTGCTGCTCCCCGCGATCGGCATGTACACGGCGGCGAGCGCGCGGGTCGACAAGCCCGCCGCCTGGATGATGGCGCCGTACCTCGCGTGGGTCGGCTTCGCCTCGGCCCTCAACGCGGAGATCGTCCGGCGCAACTCGTGAGCCGGGACGGTTGACCCGGCCGCCCACCGCGCATAGGTTACTCGCCGTACGCGAACACGGGGGGATGCGGCCGGCGGGGGCAGAACGCCACGGGCGTTCGCCCCCGCCGGTTTTTCTCGCCGGGTCGGCAGGTGGAGGATCCGAGGCGACGCGGCCACGAACGAACCGCTCCTGCCGCTTCCGCCAGCTCCACGCTCCAGCACCGGAGGGACGCCGCCATGCCCGAGACGCTCATCCCCGTCGACCTGACCATAGCCCCCGCAGACCAGCCCGTCCCGCTCCACAACCGCTGGCACCCGGAGATCCCGCCCGTCGTCTCCGTGCGACCCGGCGCGGTGTTCCGCGTCGAGTGCCTGGATTGGACCGGCGGGCAGATCGGCAACAACGACAGCGCGAACGACGTCCGCGACGTCGACCTGCTCCAGGTCCACTACCTCAGCGGCCCGATCCGCGTCGAGGGCGCCGAGCCGGGCGACCTGCTCGTCGTCGACATCCTGGACATCGGCCCGCTGCCCGGCGCGCAATGGGGGTTCAACGGCATCTTCGCGCGAGAGAACGGCGGCGGCTTCCTGACCGACTACTTCCCCGAAGCGCGCAAGGCGATCTTCGAGTTCGAGGGCATCTACGCACGCTCGCGCCACCTCCCGGGCGTGCGCTTCGCGGGCATCCCGCACCCGGGGCTGATCGGCACCGCGCCGTCCCAGCAGTTGCTGGACCGCTGGAACCGGCGCGAACGCGAGCTGATCGCCCGCGACCCGGAACGCGTGCCCCCGCTCGCGCTGCCGCCCGACCCGGCGTCCGCACTCCTCGGCCAGGTCAAGGGCGCGGCGTTCGACCGGATCGCCCGCGAAGCGGCGCGCACCGTGCCGGGCCGCGAGAACGGCGGCAACTGCGACATCAAGAACCTCTCGCGCGGCTCCCGCATCTACCTCCCCGTCTTCGTCCCCGGCGCCAACCTCTCCCTGGGCGACCTGCACTTCTCGCAGGGCGACGGCGAGATCACGTTCTGCGGCGCGATCGAGATGGCGGGGTTCGTGGACCTGCACGTGGACGTGATCAAGGGCGGGATGAACAAGTACCCCAACGCGAACCCGATCTTCGAGCCCGGGCCCGTGGAGCCGCGCTACACCCGGTACCTGGTCTTCGAGGGGATCTCGGTGACGGAGAACGACCAGCAGACCTACCTGGATGCGCACGTCGCCTACCGGCGCGCGTGCCTCAACGCCATCGACTACCTGCAGCAGTTCGGCTACACCGCCGAGCAGGCGTACATGATCCTCGGCACCGCGCCGGTGGAGGGGCGCATCAGCGGGATCGTGGACATTCCCAACGCGGTCTGCACGCTCTACGTGCCGATGGAGATCTTCGAGTTCGACATCCGCCCGTCCGCGGACGGGCCGCGGGTCGAGGACCGCGGTCAGCTCGCGGCGACGACGTAGCGCACAAAACCGTCGCTTCGACCTCACGCTCGCCGACGATGCGCAGCATCGGCACCGCCGCATCGACGCCGAAGCCGCCGGCCGGCAACGGCGCGATCGCAGCTCGATGCATCAGGTCTCCGCGGCTCGGTCTTCTCGCTCCGCCAGCGCCAGCATGTCGCGGAGCGAGCGCCAGTCGCGCGCGGTGCCCTGCGCGCCCAGGCACTTCTCGATCTGCGCGAACAGCTCCGATCGGCCCACGCCTTCGGGCGCGTGCAGGTAGAAGACCCTGCCCTTCAGAGCGAACCGCTCGCCCGGCTTTCGCAGCCGTTCGAGCGCTTCCAGGTCGGGATTGTCGGGCATTTCCGCCAGGAACGTCAGGTAGAGCGACGCCGGCGCTGCCTCCGCCTCGGGGAAGGGGTTCGCCGCGATCACCGCCGCCAATTGCTTCGGCGTCAGGATGATCACGCGCGGCGCGGAGCCGTGGCGCTCCTCGAGGGCGGCCATGATGCGCCGCTCGAGGCGCGGCACGTCGATCCGCCTGCCGCGGAATACGATGTCGCTCTGGCCGTGCGTCTGCACATCCTCGAACCCCAGGTCCCGGAGGAGCGCGACCAGCTCCTTCGTCGAGAACGTCTCGTCGTCTCCCAGGCCGCGGATCAGCGCGATGTAGCTCTGCATCGGCCCGTCGAGGTCGCACGTTGTCGTCGCCGATTGACCGGCCGCGCTCACACGCTCACGTGAGATCCAGCCGCATCACGTGCCGTCGGCTGCCCGCACGCCCCACCTCGCGGAACCCGGCCGCCTCGAAGAACCGGACGAAGCCCATGAACCGGTAGCTCGGCGAGTCGGGATCCACGGGGTGGAACTCGATAACGCGGGAATCGGGCTCTGCGCCGGAATCCGTCCGCTCGCCCCGTCGCGTCACACGACGCCCCTGGCGCGCCATCCCGCGGGATCCTCCACTCGCGGCGCCACACGACGCCTCTCCCGCGCCTTTGCCCGGGCGACCTCAGGGCTCGCCACGCGACTCCACGCCCGGCCGGTTCCGGATCCTCGCCACACCGTACACCACCTCCTCGGCGAGCCGCCGCCCGATCCGGTAAAGGGCGAGGATGGCGACGGCGTAGAGGATCTGGAGACGGACCGACGGCGGCCGCACGCCGAGCCCGATCCAGATGGCCATGGCGGCAGCGCCCGCGAGCGCGCCGATCCGGCCCCAGCGCGCGGCCTGCCGGCGGGCAGACGCGCGACACTCCTCGCACCAGAACATGCGGTCGAGGTCGGCGAACGGGCGGAGCCGCAGACAGCGGCGGCACTGCACTTCGGCCGCATCGGCAGCGGCCCCGAACCTGAACGGCGCGCGATCCTTCAACATCGTCAGACCTGCTCCAAGGGTGCGCCCGCGGGCGGTTGCGCCGCCTCTGCCGCGGGCTCGGGCGTGGGTACGGCCAGCGTCGGCGGCACGGGACACTCCAGCGCCTCGGCGACCGCGCGGAACAGCTCGACCTCCTCCGGCGTGAGGACACGGTCGCCTGCGATGGCATGGCCCGCCGCGACCAGGAAGCGGCGGCGCACGCCGGGCGAGCCGTGCGCGAGCCGCTCCAGCGCGCGGTCCACCGCGTCGAGCCCGGTCTCGGCCGCCGGCAGGATGCTCAGCGGCCCGACGCCGGACGGCAGACTCCTCACCGCGTGATCGAACGACGCACGCGCGTCCGCCTCATCGCGGGCGCCCGCATACGCGAGCGCGGAGAGGACGACGGCGCACTCGTCACGCAGCGCGGCGAGTGAGTGGATCGCTCGGGCGCCCGCGGCCGCACGCGCTCGCGCACCACCCAGTTCACGGGCGAGGGTACGGTAGACGGCAAACTCCAGCGGCTTGATGCTCCCGTCCGCCAGGATCAGCGCGTGCACGGACCGGAGCAGCGCGGCCGCACGCTCCGGCGTGAGCCGGCGCAGCGCGGGCAGCGCCATGTCCAGCAACGGCAGCCGCACGCGCGGGCCGGCGCTCCGCACGAGCGGCACGAGCGATTCCACTCTCGCGGCGACTCCGTCCCCGCCGAAGGCGACCACCGCGTCCCGCTGCGTCCCGGCCAGCTCCGCCCCCGCCCCCGCCGCGACCAGGAGCGCGAACACCACGGCGGGCGCTTCTTCCACCGAGTACACGGCCTCTCGCAGCCCGGCGGGCAGAGTGTCCACCAGCCCGCGCGCGAACTCGAGGTTCCTCGAATCCATTGTGCCGACCGACGCCACGAGGACGCCGAGCTCCGCGGGCGACCAGATCGGGGGCGCGGGCCTCCTCGGCTCGGCGAGCGGCCCGGCGGCCTTCCGCTCCCGCGCCCCGCCCACCGCCGCCGCGCCGACGAGCACACTCGCGAAGTCGCCATCGAACGTCGGGTCGATGCGGCGGATGCGCTCCTCGAGCGGCGGGTGCGTGGCGAACAGGCCGGAGAACCGGGACCCGAACCCGCTCGCGAAGTAGAGGTGGCTCAGCTCCTCCGCCCGTGGGTGCTGGATGCGCGACCCCGCACCCAGCGCGCCGATCTTCTTCAGCGCGCCCGCAATGCCGTCGGGATTCCGGGTGAACTGTACGGCCGCCGCATCGGCCAGGAACTCGCGTTGCCGCGAGGCCGCCGCCTTGATCAGCTTGCCGAACAGCACGCCGATGTAGCCGAGGATGATGAGCGCCAGCCCGATCAGCACGGTGTGCGCGCTGCCAGCGCCCTTCTTGCTCCCGCGGCTGCGCGAGCTGCGGGTGCCGCTGCGTACCAGCACGCGCCCGACGAGCGCCAGCACCAGCAACCCGTGCAACAGGCCGATCAGCCGGATGTTCAGCCGCATGTCTCCGTTCAGGATGTGGCTGAACTCGTGGGCGATCACGCCTTGGAGCTCGTCCCGCGTCAGGTGGCGCAGCGCGCCCTGCGTGACGGCGACCGCCGCGTCGTGCAGGCCGTAGCCCGCCGCGAACGCGTTGATCCCGTCCTCCGGCAGCACGAAGACGGCCGGGACAGGCACGCCGGACGCGATCGCCATCTCCTCGACGACGTTCAGGAGCCGCCGCTCGTCGGGGTCGGTCGTCGCCGGGTCGACCAAGCGGCCGCCGAGCATCGCCGCGACGTATGGCCCGCCCTGCCGGAGCTGGAGCGTGCGGTACGTGCTGCCGCCGCCCACCAGCAGCGCCACACTGGCGACCACGGCGAGGAACACCTCCGGGATGAACCGCAGGCCGACGCCTGCCACGAGGACGACCGCGAGGTAGACGCAGACGACGATCGCGACGATCGCCGCGGCGAACAGCGCGATCAGCACCCGCGTCCGGCGACGCGCGTCCTCCTGTGCCTGGAAGAAGTCCATGGCCGGCCCCGTGGCGCGCGGGCCGCACCTCCGTCACAGCGGACGCACGGCCCGCGGCGGCTCAGCGGAACGAAACGCGAGGCGCCTCGCGCTGCTCCGCGTCCTCGATCACCAGCAGCGGCGCCTCCTGGAAGTCGAACGCGTTCGCGATAATGCTGGCGGGGAAGACCTCCCGGGCCGTGTTGTACTGTGTGACCGCGTCGTTGTACGCCTGACGCGCGAACGCAATGCGGTTCTCCGTCGAGGTCAGCTCCTCGCTCAACTGCATCATGTTCTGGTTCGCCTTGAGATCCGGGTACGCCTCCGCCAGCGCGAAGAAGCGCGTCAGCGCGCCCGTCAGCGCCTGCTCCGCGCCCGAAAGGTCCCGGATCGCCCCCGCGTCCGCCGGGTTCGCGGCGGCCTTCTGCTCCGCGGAAACCGCCGCGTTGCGAGCCCGGATCACCGCTTCGAGCGTCTCCCGCTCGTGCTGCATGTACGCGCGCGCGGTCTCGACCAGGTTGGGGATGAGGTCGTAGCGCCGTCGGAGCTGCACGTCGATCTGCGCAAACGCGTTCTTGAACCGGTTACGCAGGGAGACGAGCCGGTTGTAGGTGCGCATGACCCACAGACCGATCAGCGCCACGATGACCAGCAGCACGATGAACGTCACGGTAGCCACTCCTGCGCGGGTGGAAGCGCGGTGGACACGCTCGAATGTAAGACGGCGGCGCCGGGAACACCAAACCTCCCCGACCTGCGCCGCCGCGCCCCCTCCCCGGGTAGGCCGCCCGGGCCGGCGGGGCGCCCTACGACGCGCCTACGGGCACGCCGCACCGTACGCCTGCGGGCGCGCCGTGGTTTCCGCGACCTTCACCAGGCGACCGCCGCCCTCACGCCACGAACTCGAGTTGCGCGGCCTTGCGCTCGATCCGCGGCCGCATCAGGCGGCTGACCAGGAGGTTCGCCCCGGCCAGCGCCGCCAGGATCGCGGCCAGGACGAGCGGGCGCTTGTGCACCGGCTCCACGAGCAGGGTCAGGATCGCGGCGAAGCCGCCGCTCAGCGCCATCAGGAGCGCCACACGCCACGCCCCCGCCGACTGCTTGGCCCGCGGCTTGGAGAACGGCAGCTCGGGAGCCATCAGCGTCACGAGCAGCAGCACCAGACTGCTGGTCAGCCCCATCATGCTGACGTAGGCGAAGACGCGCGCAGCGCCGTACCCCATGATGAGCAGGGCCGCCGCGATGAAGACGAGGTAGGGGACCAGGCCGAACGCGAGCAGCAGGTCGCATGTGGCGCGGACGAGCCGCGTCCGGTCGGCCGGCGTCACGAAGTAGATCCAGGACGCGCGATAGGCCTCGCTCTGCGCGAGGTTGCCCTTGAGGAGCACCGGGGAAATGAGAATGGCGATGCTCAGGAACCCGAGATCGGGCTCCCGGCCCGGGCTCGAAGCGCCTTCGCGCAAGCCGAGGACCAGGTAGAGCAGCGTGAGTGGCAGGACGGCGAGCACGCTCATCCGGAACACGAGATCGTTCCGGAAGTGGCCGCGCAGCAGGATCGCGACCGCCCGGACCTCGGGGCTGCGGAACCAGCGGCCGGGCCGCAGCGGCGATGCGGGCGCGGGATCGGCCGCGCCGGCGGCGGTCAGCGCGCCGATCCGTTCGGCGTACTCGAGCGTGAGTCGCCCGCGGAGCCCGCGGGCGAGCGCGACCGCCAGCGCGACGGACGCCACAACGCCCGCCGCCTGCAGCCCACCGGCCGCGCCGGCGGCCAGCTCGATGTAGCTCGCGAACCAGGTGCCCGGGTAGAGCAGCAGCCAGGGCGACCACGGCAGCGAGAAGTTCGCCAGCGCGTTCCTGTCCACGAAGTCCGAGATGAGGATGAACCCGCCGTAGACGAAGAAGCTGATGCCGAACTGGACCCACGAGAGGACGCCGCGCAGCCGCCGCGAGCCGATGGCGCGAACCAGCCACGTGTACCCCGAGACGATGGCCAGCGTCGTGCACAGTGCGCTGGCGTACACCGCGGCCAGCGCGGCGGCGCCGACCGCAGCGCCGTGCTTCATGGCGAACGCGATCACCGGCGGGAGGCCGACCAGCGTCGCCAGCCCGAGCGTGTACACCAGCACGTTGGTCAGCTTCGCCGCGAAGAACGTGCGCGACGACACGGGCCGGAACGCGAGGACGGCGTGGTCCGTGGGCGAGAGGATCACGCCGTTGAGGTCCAGGAGCATCGTCGTCGCCACCAGGAGGACAACGTAGCTGACCACGAGCATCGCCGCCGCGAAGCGGTCGCCCAAGAAGGCGACGGCGACGGCCAGCAGCAGGCCGAGGCCGCCGTAGAAGATCACCTGGCCCACGAAGGCGCCGGCGCCCCTCTTGCTGCCCTGCGCTGTTGCGCCCACGACGCCGCCCGCACGGACATCCAGCTTCAGCGCCGTGAGGGTCAACGCCTTCCACTGGATGTAGTCGACGCCCAGCGCCTCGAACAGACGCCTCATGCCCGTTCCAGCGCGGACAGGAGATCCGCCGCGACCAGGCCGACGTCCCGCACGCCGGTTAGCCGGCTGAACGCCTCCTCCAGCGTCGCGGCCCCCGCGGACCGGCAGATCTCCTCCGCCGTGCCCCCCGCGATCTGGCGGCCCTCGTTGATGATCACGATGCGGGAGCAGACGCGCTCCACCACCTCGAGGATGTGCGAGCAGAAGAGGATGGCACGGCCCTGTTCCGCCAGCCGCTTCAGCAGCTCCTTGGCGACGGCGACCGTGTTCGCGTCCAGCCCGTCGAACGGCTCGTCGAGGAAGAGGACCTCCGGCCGGTGCAGCAACGCGGCGGCGATCACCACCTTCTGGCGCATCCCCTTCGAGTACTCGGCCAGGCGGCGGTGCTGGACCTCGCCCAGGCCGAACAGCTCGAGGAGCTCGCTGCGCCGCGCCGCCGCCGTCTTCGCGTCCAGGTGGTGGAGGCACGCGACGAGGTCCAGGTACTCCGCCGCCGTCAGCGCGTCATAGAGCGCCGGGGTCTCCGGCACGTAGCCGATGCGCCGCTTGACCTCGAGCGGCTGCTCGACGACGTCGAACCCCGCAACCATCGCACGGCCCGACGACGGCCGGATCAGGCCGGTGAGGATCTTGACGGTCGTGGACTTGCCAGCCCCGTTCGGGCCCAGGAAGCCGACGATCTCGCCCGGCTCGACGTGCAGGTCGAGATCGATCAGCGCTCGCTTGTCGCCGTAATTGCGCGAGAGCTTCTCTGTCCGGATCATTGCCGTCACCCCCGTGGCTCACGCGGGGGCGCAGCGTTCACCCCGGGAGAAACGTCTTCACTCGTTGCACGCGCCGAGGGCGATCCCCGCCGAGCGCGCACGGGCCAGGGGATCGCCTCCTGCAGTACCGCCTGTGGGGGCCATCCCCGCGCGAGCCGAGGCGGGCCGGGGCAGGCGGGTCGCTATCCGCCCAGCTCTCGGACCAGGATCTCCTTCGCCTTCTCCGGGTTGGCGCGCCCCCGTGTGCGCCCCATGACCTGGCCCATGAAGAAGCCGAGCAGGCCGGTCTTCCCGGCGCGGTACTCCGCGACCTTCGCGGCGTTCGCCGCGAGCACGTCCCGCACGACGCGCTCGAGCTCTGCCGCGTCGCTGATCTGCGCGAGCCCCTTCTCCTCCACGATGCGCTCCGGATCACCGCCGCGCGCGGCCAGCTCCGCGAGCACCTGCCGCGCGGCGGTGCTGGACACACGCCCCTGCTCCACGAGCCGGACCAGCCCGGCCAGCTCCTTCGCGCCGAACGGCAGCTCCGGGATGGCGCGGCCCGCGCGCTCCCGCGGCAGCTCGTGGATCACCCAGTTGGCCACCGCACGGGCCGACACGCCGCCCTCCGCCACCGCGCTCTCGAACAGCTCCGCAGCCGCGGGGTCGCGGGCAAGGAGCTCCGCCTCTTCCTCGCCCAGGCCGTACCGCTCGGCGAGGCGGCGGACGAGGGCGCTGTCCGCGGAGGCGGCAGCCGCGGGGCCAGGGCGTGGGCGCGGGCTAGGAGCCGCGCGCGTCGCACTTTCGGCGCGCGGCGCCGCCGTCGCCCCCCGGCGCGCAGCACGGGCGTGCGAGGAACCCGCGGTCTCCTCCGCCTTCGCGCCGGCCCCTGCCTGGGCCCCTGCCTTCTTCGCCCACGTATCGCGCAGCGTCACCACCCGGTTGAACACGAGCGCGCCGGGTGCTGAATCCACCGGGTCCGTGAAGAAGTAGCCCAGCCGCTCGAACTGGAAGTGTGTGCCGGGCGCCGCGTCCCGAACCGACGGCTCGATGCGCGCATCCTTCACCACGACCAGCGACTGCGGGTTCAGGAACTCCGTGAAGTCCCCATCCTCGCCGGCCGCGGCCTCCGGGTCCGGAACGGTGAACAGCCGGTCGTAGAGCCGCACCTCGCACGGGACCGCATGCGCGGCCGAAACCCAGTGGATCGTGCCCTTCACCACACGGCCGTCCGGCGTGGCGCCGCCGCGCGTCGCGGGATCGTAGCTGCACCGCAGCTCCACCACCTCGCCGCGCTCGTCCTTCACCACTTCGTCGCAACGGATGATGTAGCCGTAGCGCAGCCGCACCTCGCGGCCCGGCGCGAGCCGGTGCCAGCCCGGCGGCGGGTCCTCGGCGAAGTCGCTGCGCTCGATCAGCAGCTCGCCGGAGAACGGCAGCGGACGCGAGCCCTCCTTCGGCACGTCGTGCGGCCAGTACGGCGCGTCCAGCATCTCGACCTGGCCCGCCGGCCAGTTCGTGATCACCACGCGCAACGGATCGAGCACGCACAGCACCCGCGGCGCCCGTGTGTTCAGGTCCGCCCGGATCGCGTACTCGAGCTTGCCGATGTCCACCCGGCTGTCCGCCTTCGTGACACCGATCATCTCGCAGAAGGCGCGGATCGCCTCGGGCGTGACGCCGCGCCGCCGCAGACCCGCGATCGTCGGCAGGCGTGGGTCGTCCCAGCCGTTCACGTAGCCGCCCTCGACGAGCTGGAGCAGCTTGCGCTTGCTCATCACCGTGTAATCGAGGTTCAGCCGCGCGAACTCGTACTGCCTCGGCCGCGTGCCGAGGTCCGCGTTCTCGACGACCCAGTCGTACAGCGCGCGGTTCGTCTCGAACTCGAGCGTGCAGATCGAGTGCGTGACGCCCTCGATCGCGTCCTCGAGCGGGTGCGCGAAGTCGTACATCGGGTAGATGCACCACTTGTCGCCCGTGCGGTAATGCGGCGCGTGACGGATGCGATACAGGACCGGGTCACGCAGAAGCATGTTGGGCGACGCCATGTCGATCTTCGCGCGCAGCACGTGCGAGCCGTCCGGGAACTCGCCCGCACGCATCCGGCGGAACAGGTCCAGGTTCTCCTCGACGCTGCGGTCGCGGTACGGACTCGGGCGGCCCGGCTCCGTGATCGTGCCGCGCTGCTCGCGGATCTCTTCCTCGGTCTGGCTGTCCACGTAGGCCTTGCCCTTGCGGATCAGCGCCTCCGCGATCTCGTAGAACTTCTCGAAGTAGTCCGACGCGAAGTAGAGGTGCTCGCCCCAGTCCCAGCCGAGCCACTTCACGTCCCGGATGATCGCCTCGACGTACTCGGCGTTCTCCGTCTCCGGGTTCGTGTCATCGAAGCGGAGGTGGCACACGCCGCCGAACTCCTGTGCGATGCCGAAGTTCAGCGTGATGGACTTGGCGTGCCCGATGTGCAGGTAACCGTTCGGCTCGGGCGGGAAGCGTGTGACGACCCGCCCGCCGTGCGTGCCCTTCCGCACGTCCTCGGCGACGATGGCGCGGATGAAGTCCTGACCTGCGGCCCGCCCTGCCGGGGCGGTTGTCGTGCTATCGCTCATGGATTCCCGGATTCGTGCCCCTGATCACCCGTCGCAATCCTTCTAATATAGCACGTTTCAGTGCGTTGCGGGGGCGTCGCCCGATCCCGCTGTTCTCCCATCCCGGCCCGCCGCACGCCTCGGGGCCGTGGACGACGTCTCTCGGCCCGCACCGACGGCCGGGGCGTGCTGCGCCGCCTGCTCGGCCTCATCCGCCTCGCTCCGCCGCCCCCGCCCCGGCGGAGCTGGCGGGTGGAGCGGGCCCTGGATCCAGAGGAACCGATCCACGAACGGGAGCTGTGGGAGGAGGCTCGGGGAGGTCGAACCATTGCTGGCGCGAGCCCAACACGGCTCCGCTGCGCTGGTGGTTGGACGCTGAACCCGACGCCCCGGTCACAAACCCGCCATACACGCGGCAAACAGATCGAGCTGCGACTCGGGCGCGCGAACGAGCACCCCATTCGCGTGCTCCATGCCCGGAGCCGCCGATCCCCCTGCCTTCGGGCGGTCCACCCCCGGACACGCCTGCACTGCGGGACGCGGCCCTGGTTCCGGCTCCGGCTCCGGCAGCGGCGTCCCGTCGGGCAAGAACCGCTCCGGCGGCGGCACGCGCGTGACGGGGTCGGTGCGACGGCGGCGGCGCGCGATGCGGACGTCGCTGCACGCCCGCGGCTCGCAGCCCACCCGGCGGGCGATCCGGCGCCAGCGCGGCCCGTGGCCGCGTTCGCCGTACAGCAGGTACGCCTCGGCGTGGGCCATCTCGTGGAGCATCGTTTCGAGGCGGTGCTCGTCGTTCGCGCGCAGCATGAGGTCCACGTTGAGCGCGATCTCGAGCACCGCGCGCTCGGGTCCGGCGTCGTCGTACCGGATCTGGCCGAGCCGGCGCCGCATGCGGTTGCTGAGCCGGATCCGGATGTCCGGCGGGAGCCGGCCGCCGAAGCACGCCTGGTTGAGCCGCGCGTAGAGGTCCCGCAGGTAAGCCTGCTGCTCGGGCGTGCCGCAGCAGGGCGCGAGCCGCGGCCCCACCCGGCGGCCGCCGTTGGCCGCGTGACGGGCGCGGGCGTTCTCCAGCGCCTCCACGAGCGGCGGCCAGTTCCGGATCGCATTCACCGCGCGGTCGTACGCCTTGGTGCGCCGGGCGCCCGTCTTCGCGACCACGGCGAACGCGTCCAGCAGCTCCGGCGGTGCCGCGGCGAACGCCGCGTTCAGGTTCAACACCCGCCCGTAACGGGTGAGCGAGAAGATGGTGCTGCGCGTGTCACGGAAGACGACACGGCGCACGCGGTCCGCCCCGCGTGCGTGGAGCTCCACCAGGAAGTCGTGCGGCGTGAGCAGCATCATATCGGGAATGATAGGGCCAGGGTGCGGGTGCGGGCGAGGGCGGGGCAAAGGGCGCCGGTCGGCCCGAGCAGGCGTCTCGGTGGCGCCGGGCGGAGCGCGCCGGGAACCGGACGCCGGGAGGCTCCGGTCCGTCCCGAACCGGACGCCGAGAGGCCCGGGTGCGCCCTCGAGGCGGCGAGCGGGCAGCCGCAGCGGCTCGACGGGTGCCCCCTGGCCCCGGGCCGCGCAGCCGCTCATTATTGCGCCGAGCCCCAACCTTTTCCCCCAAGCGGACAGGAGGCCGGAGATGAGTGGCAACCGAATGGTTCGGCGCCTCGACCGGACGGTCGTCCCGATACTCCTCGCCGCCACGCTGGCGGCTGCGTGCGAACGCGGCGGCCAGCCGGCGGAGGAGCCGGCGACGGAGAGCGCGGCGGAGACAATGCCGACGCCCTCCTCCATCACCGTCGCGGAGGTCGGCCTCCAGACACCGGAGTCCGTGCTCCACGACCCCGTGGCGGACGTCTACATCGTCTCCAACATCAACGGCAACCCGACCGACAAGGACAACAACGGGTTCCTCAGCCGCATCACGCCGGACGGCGAGGTCGCGGAGCTGAAGTGGGTGGAGGGCGGCCGGGACGGCGTCACCCTGCACGCGCCCAAGGGCATGGCGATCAAGGGGGACACGCTGTTCGTGGCGGACATCGACACGGTCCGCATGTTCCACCGCGAGACGGGCGCGGTCCTGGGCGCCCGTGGCGTGCCCAACGCCACGTTCCTGAACGACGTGACCGTCGGGCCGGACGGCACCGTCTACGTCACCGACACGGGCGTGCGCCCCGGTCCCGCGGGCTTCGAACCGGCCGGCACGGCCGCGGTCTACCGCTTCGGCCCCGACGGCCAGCCGGAGGTGGTCGCGCAGGGCGATGTGCTCTCCGGCCCCAACGGCATCGTGGCGGACGAGCAGGGTCTGATCGTGGTGCCGTTCGGCGGCAACTGGCCGGTGCGCATCGACGCGAGCGGCAACATCACGCTCATGGACAGCCTGCCCGCGGGCGCGCTGGACGGCGTGGTCCTCCTCGATGACGGCTCGCTGCTGGTCTCGAGCTGGGACGGCCGGGCCGTCTACCACGTGATGCCCGGCCACACCGTGGTCGCGGTCGACGACGTCGAGTCCCCCGCCGACATCGGCTTCGACCGTCAACGGAACCGCGTGCTCATTCCCATCTTCAACGGCAACCGGCTGGAGATCCGGTCGGGGATGTGACGCGAGCCGCCCACGGGAAGACACGTCCTCGTACTCGTGCACGGCGCGCGGGTGCGAGGACGTGGTCAGCACGAGCTCACGAACGCGCGGACGTGAGCGACAGCGCCCACGTCCGCGCGTTCGTTCAGGCACTCGAGGAAGCTGCCATCACGCCGCCCGCCGCAGCCCGCCCGCGCGCATCCCCTCGATGATCCACCGCGCGGCAGCGCGGCCGCTCGCCATGGCGCCGTGCACAGTGCCGATCTCCGACGGTTCCGCCAGCGCCTCCCCCGCGAAGAACAGCGTGTCGGCGACCGGCCGTGCGAGCGTCGCCCGCGCATCCTCGCCGCCGACCGGCACGTAGGTGTAAGCCCCGCGCGCGAACGGGTCGGCCGACCAGTCGTGGTGGTGCCAGGCCTCCAGCCGGGACTCGACCACGCGCCGGTCCACGCCCAGCGTGTTCGCCAGCGAGACGACGGCGCGCTCGACCCGCTCGTCCAGCGAAACCGCCTCCAGCCGCTGCGCCGGCGGCCCGCCGGCCCACGCCACCAGCACGGGCGCGCGCACCGGCAGCATGGTCCACCAGGTCGGCAGCGCCTGGTCCGTGACGATGAACTTGATGCGCCGATACGGCCCGCCGTCTTCCGCCACTGCCTCACCCGCAGCTCGCTCCCAGAACGCCTCGCGGAAGCGCAGCACGATCTTGACGACGCTGCCCATCTCGAGCCGGCGGGCGGCATCGAGCACTGCGCCAGGCGCGGGGTCGAAGCGGATGCCCCCGGGGGCGTCCGGCCCGGCGTTCAGCACACCGAGCGGCACGGTGACCAACACGCGGCGTGCGCGCAGCGGCTCGAGCTCCGCGCCGGCCGCAGTGCGCGCCTCGACGATCACGTCATGCGGCCGCCAGCGGATCGCCGTGACGACCGTGTTGAGCCGCAGCGCGTCCCGGGCGACGACGTCCCGCGCCAACCACTCGGCGACGCGGGCGTAGCCGCTCAACACGTGGAAGCTCGGCTCGGCCGGCGCGCCGTGCGCCACGTCCTCGACCTCGGCCAGCGCGCGCAGGCTGATCCGGTCCACCGGCGCCGCGTGGAACCCCTCGACGTACGCGGCCGCCAGCTCCCGCGACTCCGCCCACTGCTCGCCGCTGCAGCAGGCCGCGAGGTGGTCCGCGAACGAGCGGCCCGGCGGCACCCGCGGGCCGATGCGCCGGATCACCTCCATGAGCCGCGCCCGGAAGTGCGGCATCGGCCACAGCACGCCGTCGCGCGAGCGCCAGAACCGGTCGCTCGCCTCGCACACCAGCAGCCGTGCCGCCCGCACCGCGTCCCACACCTCCGGGGAGGTGCCGTGGATGAACTCGGCGCCCAGCTCGATCGGCACGGGCGAGAGCGGGTCCCGGTACGTGTGCACCCGCCCGCCCACGCGCCCGCGTGCCTCGAGCACCCGCACCTCCAGCCCCGCCTCCAGGAGCGTCTGCGCCGCGGCCAGCCCCGCGACGCCCGCCCCAACGACCACCACGTCCATGCCGAGCCAGTGACGCAATTGCAGCGCCGCTGGCGCGGGCCGGCGGTGTCCCGGCCCCGGGTCGCACGCGGCGCCGCGCTGACCTCCTCTCGCGAGTCGCGCAGCCGCGCACACTGCGCGCCGGCCGTCCCGCCTCGCCGCCGGCTCGCCCGCCGCCTGCGTGCGCCGGACCCAGATGTGGGACCGGTCGTCGACGAAGAGCATGCCGTGCGCCGGCTTCGTCGAGGGGACGCGCGGTTCGCGGTCCGGCGTCGCGCCCGCCGCTCGCGCGGCCATCTCCCGGAAGTCGCCGATTGCCGAGTCGCGCTCCGCTGCGGTGACCGGGACAGGCGCGCGGTCCACCTCGATGGCCAGCACGGTGTCCCCGCGGAAGTCGATCCGGTGCAGCCGGTACGCGTGTCCGACGCCGACCACGATGCCGCCGTCCGGATGCGCCGCCCACCAGGGCGCCGGCGCGAACGGCGTTCGATCGGTCGAAGCGGCCGGGCCACGGAACCATCGCGAACCCCGCGAGCCGCCTCGCCTCCTTCACGAGCGCGCCGGTGTTCGGGTCGAAGCCGCTGTAGCGCCCGTTCCCCCAGTCCATGACCCAGAGCGGGCCGTGCGCATCGAACGCCATCCCGGTGGGGTTCTCGAGTTCGCCGGGGCCACGGCCTCTCCGGCCGAGCGTTCGCAGGTGCGCCCCGTCGCTGCCGAACACGCGGACCTCTGAGGCCTGCGCGTCTCGCACGTGGAGCGCGCCGTCGGGCCCGAGCTCCACGTCACCGATCTCGCCGAAGACGTCGGCGCCCTCGCCCTCCGTCGCCCCGAGCCGGAACTGCTCGCGCAGCGCCCACGCCTCACCCGGCCGCTACAGCGGCGCGTCCGGGTTGCGGACGATGATCCGGCCGGATGCGGGCGTGTCCATTGTGCCCGCCCATTCGCCGGCATCGGCGGGGGGCGGCGAGGCCTGGCAGGCGAGGAGCGCGGCGGCTGCGAGAGGCGTGGATGAGCACAGTGAGTCGGTCCACGATGCGTCGCTCCGTTCGGTCCGTTCGCGTGCGCGCCGGTGCCCAACGACAGCGATGACGCCGGGCAGGAGATCCGGTGCGGAGCACGACCGCCGAGGCGCGAACCACGGCGCCAGCCCGCACTCCGCACAAGGATGAGAGCGAGCGGCGGCGGATGGCGTTGCATCGGAGACCCACCGGCGCCGCCGTCACGGGTCGCCCGGTCTCAACGTGCGGGCGAGGAGTTCGGGCAGCGCGTGGAGGTGGTCGATGTGATCCGGCGCCGAGTTGCCCGCGAAGGAGAGCAGCTCGAACCCGCCCGCCCGCACTTCGCCCAACTGCTGCATGCCGCGAGGGCCCCAGCGCAGGACTGGCGTGCGGCGCAGGCCCAACGCGCCGAGGAGCCAGTCGGCCGTCTCCGTCGTGCTCGCGAACGTGCCCGGGAAGATCTCCGAATGCGTGACGACGAGCCGCTTCTCCCCGCGCATCGCCGCGCGCGCGAACTCCGCGAACGGGACCAGGTTCGTCGTGTCGAGCACGCCGCCCTCGGCGATGACCGTGCGCTCCGGGATGTAGGAGGTGTGCATGCCGTCGAGGAGCAGGATCGCCCGGACCGTCTCGAAGTGCCGCGGCGCGCGCAGGATCGCGCGTACCGCGCCATGCCCCGCGGAGAAGGCCGTCAGGATCACGGTGCCGGACCGCGCCGGCGCGCCGATCACCGCCGACACCTCGCGCTCGATGCGGGCGAGGAGCGAGTCGAACGCCGCCGGGTCGCTGAAGGCCCGGTCGTAGACCGCCGAGCCGGCGCCCAGGTGCACCGCCGCGGACACCATCCCCGCATCCAGATCCGCGACGGCCTGGTGGACCAGCCAGGAGGGTCCGTGAAAGTGGACGACGAGGTCGAACGGCGTCGTCCTCGGGACGTTCGGCGGCACCAGCAGCTCCACCGGCTTGCCGTCGGGGCCCGCGAAGGTGCGCACGGCGCCCTCGAGCGGGCGCTGCGTCAGCCGCTCGTGCGCGCGCGTGTTCTCGACCATGGGCGAGGGGTTCTGCGGCATCGGCTGTTGCGCCGCAGCTGGAGACGCCGCGGCTGCGAACAGGGCGCCGAACGCCGCAACCGTGAGGCGCACGGCGCATGGAGAACGCAAGGGTCTGTCGGGCTTCAATTCGATCGGACCTCCGTTCGCGAGCGATGCCGTGGGCGACGCCGGCTGGCGCGTCGTCCACGCGTCACGACGCCGGTGAGATCGCCGCGGGCTGCCGGCGGGACCAAGGTCGGGCCCACGGGAACGGTGACCTCCCCGAGCAGGCGCCCGACATCGCCGGTCACGTCCCAGGCCGACGGGCTCGTCCCGCGCCTGCGTGCGTCTGATCCAGTACGTGGCGCCGATCACGCTCCAAGATGGCGTCGGCCGGTGATTCGGTCGAGGTGTGGCGGCGACGAGCAGCGGCGCTGCGCGGCTCACGGCCGGGCGTCGCGCCGCTGCCGAACACTCGACATCGAATCCGGATCCGGGATCGTAGAATGGACGAAGGGCGCGGATCCCGGCGCTCCCGCCGTTCTTCGCGCCCCTCGCGTCTCCGTGTGATCTTTCAGTGCGAGCGCCGCTCTGCCGCGAACGCGGGCCACTCGCCCCGAGCCCGGCCGACCCGCCGCGTCCCCTCCCTACTTCACGAACAGCATCTCCCGGTACCGCGGCAGCGGCCACAGGTCGTCCGGCAGCACGCGCTCCAGCTTGTCCACCACCGCCCGCACCGCGTTCATCGCCGGGATGATGTTGTCCCGCATGTGCTGCGCCTTGGAGTACACGTCGTCGCCGCCGAGCTCGGCGTTCTGACGGACCAGCTCGTCGAGCACCTCGCGAAGGTCGTCGACCAGCTCGCTCACTTCATGGAGCGTCGCGGCAACGCCCCTGGCATCGATCCCCAGCTCGCGCGCGCGAGTGGCCGCGGCCAGCAGGTCGTTCATGTAGTGCACCGCCGCCGGCAGGATCATCGTGCGGGCGATGTCCGCGGCCGTCTCGCCCTCGATGTTGATCGTCTTGAAGTACTGGTCGACGGCGATCTCCTCCCGCGACTTGAGCTCGCGGCGCGTCAGCACGCCGTACTTCTCGAACAGCGCGGCGTTCTTCTCGTCCGTCAGCCGGCAGATCGCATCCAGCGCGTTGCTCAGGTTCAGCAGGCCACGCCGCTCGGCCTCGGCCCGCCACTCCGGCGAGTAGTTGTCGCCGTTGAAGATGATGCGCTTGAACTTCGGGATCTCGCGGGCCAGCACCGCGCTCAGCGCCACGTCGAGGGACTTGCCGCCCTCCATCTCCTGCTCGAGCATCGTCGCCAGCTCGTCGATCGACTCGGCGACGATCGTGTTGAGCACCGTCGCCGGGAACGAGATGGACTGCGACGCGCCGAGCGCCCGGAACTCGAACTTGTTGCCCGTGAACGCGAACGGCGACGTCCGGTTGCGGTCGCCCGAGTGCAGCGGGATGTGCGGCAGCACGGGCACGCCGAGGCCGAGCAGCCCGCCCCTCCGCGAGGACTTGCCCCTCGTCCCGTTCCCCAGCCGCTCGAAGATCTCGGTCAGCTCATCACCCAGGAACACCGAGATGATCGCCGGCGGCGCCTCGTTCGCGCCGAGCCGGTGGTCGTTGCCCGCGTAGGCGACGCTCGCGCGCACCAGGTCCTGGTGCCGCTCCACCGCGCGCAGCACCGCCGAGCAGAAGAACAGGAACTGCAGGTTCTCGTCCGGATCGTTGCCGGGGTCCAGCAGGTTGTGCGTCGCCGTGCCGAACGACCAGTTTAGGTGCTTGCCGCTGCCGTTCACGCCCTGGAACGGCTTCTCGTGCAGCAGCGCCACCAGCCCGTACTTCCGCGCGATCCGCTGCATCAGCAGCATCGTGAGCTGCTGGTGGTCCGCCGCCAGGTTCGCGTTCTCGTAGATCGGCGCCATCTCGTACTGACCCGGCGCCACCTCGTTGTGCCGCGTCTTCACCGGCACGCCCAGACGGTAGAGCTCGCGCTCCAGCTCCATCATGAAGGCGAGCACGCGGTCCGGGATCGCGCCGAAGTAGTGGTCCTCCAGCTCCTGGCCCCGCGGCGGCTTCGCGCCGAACAGCGTGCGGCCGGTCGTCACCAGGTCCGGACGCCGGTAGTAGAACTCCTGGTCCACCAGGAAGAACTCCTGCTCCGGCCCCAGCGTCGCCCGCACCGTACCGGCGTCCACGCCGAACAGCTTCAGCGCGCGCCGCGCCTGCACGTCCAGCGCGTGCATCGACCGCAGGAGCGGGATCTTCTGGTCCAGCGCATCCCCGGTCCACGAGGTGAACGCCGTCGGGATCGCCAGGTAGGACCCGCCCGCCGTCTCCATGATGAACGCCGGCGACGTCGGGTCCCACGCCGTGTAGCCCCGCGCCTCGAACGTCGCCCGCAGCCCGCCCGACGGGAACGACGATGCGTCCGGCTCACCCCGGATCAGGTCCTTGCCGCTGAACTCCGCGACCGCGCCGCCGCCCGCGTTCGGCGTGATGAACGAGTCGTGCTTCTCCGCCGTCAGCCCCGTCAGCGGCTGGAACCAGTGGGTGAAATGCGTCGCCCCCTTCTCCGTCGCCCACTCCTTCATGGCGATCGCGACCGCGTCCGCCACCCGCGGGTCCAGCTCGCGGCCGTTCTCGATCGTCTCCACCAGCGCCTCGTAGATCGGCTTCGGCAGGCGCGACTTCATCTCCGCGAGACTGAACGTGTTCTCGCCGAAGATCTTCTCGATGTCGAACGGCCGGGGCGCCCGCTTGGGCTGGAGCGCCTGCTGGAGGGTGCCGTTGAGGGGGGTCTGCGTCCAGGACTTGGCTGCCGCCAACGTGTCGAACCGCGAAGTACGCGTGGGCATGGGTTCCTTGATCGGGGCTGAGGTGGACCTGCGCCGGGCGAGCGCGCCCGGCTCTCCCGTCGCGCCGACGCGACCCCCGCGCCGCGCGACACGCAACAGTAACACCGGGAAATCCAGGTGTCAACGTCTGCTGTGACACATGGCACGATTTCCGGGTCAGAACCGCGGCCGCGACCGCTGTTCCGTGCAAACTGTCACAGCGATCGTGATCACTCGGCACCTTTTCCAGTTACACTTTGCACCCGCCATCCGGCCCGCCGAACGCCCCAGAGGCCGCCCGGCGGCCGGGCCGGCGGCGCCGGCCGCTCGGCGACGGACGGGGCCGGCGGCGTCGGGGGGACTGTCGCCAGGCGCGGGCCGACCCGCCCCGCTGGCGGGCGCCCGATCGTGGCGGGCGGCCCGCGGGGGCGCGCCGGCGGCCGCCCCGGGAGGGAGATTGCACGCCGGCGCCGGGGCGCGTTATGCTGCCCCGTTCACCACGGACAGCGGCAGCTCGTCACAGCCGGAGGGGCGACGTGGATCGACGCGCGTTCGTGAAGCAGGCCGCGCTGGGCGCGGCGGGAGCCGGGGCGCTGGGCGCCCTCGGCGCGTGCGGCAACGCGGGGACCGCGGGCGGCGGGGCGGAGGCCGGCCAGGTCACGGTGGACGGCCCGGAGATCACGTGGCGGGTCGCATCCAGCTTCCCCCGCTCGCTGGACATCATCTTCGGCGCGGCGGAAGCGCTGGCGCAGCGGGTGCGGGACCTGACCGGAGGCCGGTTCAACCTCCGCATCTATCCGGCGGGCGAGCTGGTGCCGGGGCTCCAGGTCATGGACGCGGTCCAGAACGGCACCGTGCAGGCCGGCCATACGGCGGGCTACTACTACACGGGCAAGCACCCGGCGCTGGCGCTGGACACGGGCGTGCCGTTCGGCCTCACGGCGCGGCAGCAGAACGCGTGGCTGTACGAAGCGGGCGGCCTCGACCTGGTGCGTAGCGTGTACGCCGACTTCGGCATCATCAACTTCCCGTGCGGCAACACCGGCGTGCAGATGGGCGGCTGGTTCCGCCGGCCGCTCGGCTCGCTGAGCGACCTGCGCGGGCTGCGCATGCGCATCCCCGGCATCGGCGGCGAGGTGATGAGTCGCCTGGGTGTGTCGGTCCAGCTCCTGGCGGGCGGCGAGATCTACCTCGCCCTCGAGCGCGGCGCGATCGACGCGACCGAGTGGGTCGGCGCGTACGACGACGAGAAGCTCGGCTTCCACCGGATCGCGCGGTACTACTACTACCCCGGCTGGCAGGAGCCCGGCGTCACCCTGTCGCTGCTCGTCAACCGCCGGGCGTGGGACGAGCTGCCCGACCTGTACAAGCGAGTGCTGGAGACCGCCTGCCGCGCCACGAACGAGGACATGCTGATCCGCTACGACGCCGCGAACCCGTCCGCGCTCCAGCGCCTGATCAACGAGCACGGCGTGCAGGTCCTCCCCTTCCCGCAGGACATCCTGCGCGCCGCGTGGCGCGAGTCCAATGCGTACCTCGAGGAGGTGGCGGCCTCCAACGCCGAGTTCGCCCGCGTCTACACCCCATGGAAGCGGTTCCGGGCTGAGGCGTTCCGTTACTTCGCGGGCAACGAGCAGAGCTACATGACCTTCGCGTTCGCGGAGGGCCTGAGCTGAAGCCGACGGCGTCGCGCAGCCACGGCCCCGGGCGTTCCCTTCCGGGCGCGCGCCGGGGCCGCGTTCATCGGACTCACCGCAACGCGATCATCGCGATCACGACGGCCGCCTGGATGATGATGAACGGGATGACGCCGCGGTAGATCGCGGCGGTCGGGATGTGCCCCGGCGTCACGCCGCGCAGGTAGAAGAGCGAGAAGCCGAACGGCGGCGTGAGGAACGACGTCTGGAGGTTCATCCCGAGCAGCACGCCGAGCCAGACCAGGTCGATGCCGAGCAGCGCGGCGGGCGCCGCGATGAGCGGCACGACGATGAACGCGATCTCGAAGAAGTCCAGGAAGCAGCCGAGCGCGAAGACGATCAGGTTCACCACGACCAGGAACCCGATCGCGCCGCCCGGCAGGTTGGTCAGCACCCCCTCGATCCACAGGTCGCCCCCCAGCCCGCGGAACACGAGCGCGAACGCCGTCGAGCCGATCAGCAGGAACACGACCATGATGGTCAGCCGCGCCGTCTCGTTGGTGGCGGCGACGAGCCCGGCCCGGTCCACCGAGCGGTGCATCGCGGCGAGGACCGTGGCGCCCACCGCGCCCAACGCGCCCGCCTCTGTCGGCGTCGCGACGCCGGCGAAGATGCTGCCCAGCACCACGAGGATCAGCACCAGCGCCGGGAGCATCGAGCCCGCGACGCGGCGGGCGAGCGCGCCGGCGCCCAGTGCCCGCGCCTCGGGGGGCAGCGCCGGCACCGCCCGTGGCCGCGCCACCGCCACGGCGAGGATGTACAGCGCGTACAGCCCCGTGAGCACGAGACCCGGCACGAGCGCACGCCGGAACAGCGCGCCGACCGAGACGCCGAGCTGGTCGCCCAGCACGATCAGCACCACGCTGGGCGGAATGATCTGCCCCAGCGTGCCCGCGGCGGCGATCACGCCCAGCGACAGCTCGCGCTGGTAGCCGTAGCGCAGCATCACGGGCAACGAGATCAGGCCCATCGCGGTGACGGACGCACCCACCACCCCCGTCGCCGCGGCCAGCAGCGCGCCCACGAGCACCACGCCAAATCCCAGCCCGCCGCGGTAACGGCCGAACAGGATCCCGATCGTCTCCAGCAGCCGCTCCGCCAGCCGCGACTTCTCCAGGATCGCGCCCATGAAGATGAAGAACGGCACGGCCAGCAGCGTGTAGTTCGACATGGTGCCGAAGATCCGGTCCGGCAGCGCGCGGAGCAGCACCCAGTCGAACTGGCCGGCGAGCGAGCCCAGCAGGGCGAAGATCAGCGCCGTGCCCGCCAGCGCGAACGCGACCGGGAAGCCGCTGAAGATCAGCACCAGCACGGCCACGAACATGGCCGGCCCCCACACCCCCTCCATCACACCCCCTCCGTCCGGTCGCGCCGCGCGGACTCCGCATCCGTCGGCGTCATGCCCTCCCCCCCGCCTGGTCCGCCCGGAGCAGCGCGATCTTCTCGATCACGATGGCCACGCCCTGGAGCAGCAGCAGGATGAAGCACACCAGGATCACCGTCTTGATCGGGTACCGCGCCAGCCCGCCCGGATCCGACGATGCCTCCCGGATCGCCCACGAGTTCCGCACCGCCGGCCACGATACGACCAGCGCCACGATGGAGAACGGGATGACGAACAGCGCGGTGCCGAAGAGGTCGACCCACGCCCGCAGCCGCGGGCTCAGGCGGGCGTAGAACACATCCACACGCACGTGCACGTCGTGCTTCAGCCCGTACGCGGCGCCCAGTAGGAAGACCAGACTGAACATGTACCACTGGAGGTCGTACAGCGCGTTCGGCGCGAGCTGTACATCCGTCCACCGGTTCGCGTACCGCGCCAGCGCGTTGTACGCGCCCACCGCGATCATTGCGAGGACCAACCAGCGGATCGCGGCGTAGATCCAGTCGTTCAGCCGATCGATGCCTCGGGCCAGCCGCAGCCAGTGGCGCATCGTCCCCTCGCGGTCTCCGGGATCAGTCTCGGTTGGGGAGGCGGACCGCTTCGCGCCCTATGTTACTCGACCCCGGCCCGCCGCGCACGGGCGGCGGGCGCGGTCGCACCGCGAGCAGCAGCGTCTACGGCGACCCGCAGGCGCCGCCATCCGTTTCGACCCCGGTCTGGCCCGCGGACGGAGCAGGCCGCGCAGGGCGCGCCGCCCCTTCCAGCCCCGCGCGCCGCGCGTTAGCTTGCCCGCCCGCCGCGGCATGCAGCCGCGACAGCCCAGCGCAAACGCCGGGATCCGGGGGCAGCAGGCCCGTGTCTGTCATTGCAGCACTCATGGCCACGCAGATGGCCGTGGCCTCGCCGGTGGTCGTCGAGGGTCGCGGCCGCCCGGAGGTCGTAGTCCCGCGCATCGAGGCGGCCATCGTGGTCGACGGCGCGCTGGACGAGCCCGCCTGGGCCCAGGCCGTGCGCCTCGCCGGCTTCTCGCAGCTCGAGCCGGTGGACGGCCGCCCGGCCGTCGAGCGGACCGAGGTGCTCGCCTGGTACTCGCCAGACGCCATCCACTTCGGCATCCTCGCCTACGACCGCGAGCCGGGCAGCATCCGCGCGACGAACGCCGACCGCGACGCGATCAGCGGCGAGGACCACGTCGTCATCTACCTGGACACGTTCAACGACCGCCGCCGCGCCTACGTCTTCGCCGTCAACCCCCTGGCCGTGCAGCAGGACGGCGTGCGGACGGGAGGCGCGGGCAGCGCGGATCGGATGTTCGGCGGCGGCACGGACCCGAGCCCGGACTTCCTGTTCGAGTCGAAAGGCCGCATCACGCCGGAGGGCTACGTCGTCGAGGTCCGCATCCCGTTCAAGAGTCTCCGCTCCTCCAACGCGGCCGAGCAGACCTGGGGCCTCAGCATCGAGCGGATCACCCGCGAGCGGGACGGCTCCGAGTTCGCGCGCACGCTGATCCCACGACTCGAGGTCGAGATCCAGCCGACGCGCGCGTTCTTCTTCCGCGCCGTTGCCGAGCAGCGCGCGGAACGGCGGGCCGCGCTCGCGGACGCGCGCACCGGGGCGCCGCTGAACGTGGACGGCGAGCCCGTGGGCCGCGCCGAGCTCGACGCGCTGCGCGTGGACCTGCTCGCGTCGTACGAGCCGGCGCCCGGCACCGCCGTGTACGTCGGCTACGGCGGCTCGCTGGAGCGCAGTCCGCTGCTCGGGCCGGCGGTACTACAGCGCACGAGCGACGGCTTCTTCATGAAGCTGGCGTACCGGTTCCGGCGGTGAGCCGCGCGCGGGCCCTCCCCCACGAACCGGCGACCGTGTGAACCCCAAGCCCCGAACCGCCATGCCGACACGCTGCGACTGGGCGGAAGGCAACGACCAGCTCCGTCACTACCACGACACCGAGTGGGGCGTCCCGCTATGGGATGACCGCGGGCTGTTCGAATACATGGTGCTGGACGCGTTCCAGGCCGGCCTGAGCTGGGCGATCATCCTGAAGAAGCGGGAAGGGTTCCGCGCCGCGTTCCACGACTTCGACCCCGAGGCCATCGCGCGCTACGGCCCGCGCGACGTGCAGCGGCTGCTGAAGGACGACGGCATCGTGCGGAACCGCCTGAAGATCGAGGCGACGATCGCCAACGCGCGGGCGTACCTCGACCTCCAGCGCGAGTTCGGCACGGCCGCGGAGTTCCTGTGGAGCTTCGTCGGCGGCGAGCCGAAGGTGAACGCGTGGACGGCGGCGAAGCAGGTCCCTGCGACGTCGCCCGAGTCGGACGCCATGAGCAAGGCGCTGCGGCAGCGCGGGTTCCGCTTCGTCGGCAGCACGATCTGCTACGCGTTCATGCAGGCGGCCGGCATGGTCAACGACCACCTCACGGGCTGCTTCAGGTACGACCAGGTCGCGCGCCTGCGGCGCTGAGGCAGGTTGCCGCGGCTGCGTGCCCCGGGGCTTGCGCGCGCCGGGCGAACCCGGCATATGCCGGTGGACGCAGCCCGACCGACTGACGAACGGAGCCGAGCACCATGCCTTCCTACAAGTACCTCATCATCGGCGGCGGGATGACCGCGGACGCGGCGGCCGCCGGGATCCGCGAGGTGGACGCCGACGGCACCATCGGCATCATCTCCGCCGAGTCGGACGCGCCCTACGACCGGCCGCCGCTCTCCAAGGCGCTGTGGAAGGGCGAGCCGCTCGAGAGCGTATGGCGCCGCACGGATGAGCGCGGCGTCGAGCTGCGGCTCGGCCGCACCGCCGTGTCGTTGAACCCTGTCGCCAAGGAAGTCCGCGACGACACGGGCGAGGTCTACCGCTACGAGAAGCTGCTGCTGGCCACCGGCGGCTCGCCTCGGCAGCTCCCCGGCGATCCGGACGGCGTGCTCTACTATCGCACCCTCGAAGACTACCGCCGGCTGCGGCGCTGGACGGAGCGGGGCCAGCGGTTCGCGGTGATCGGCGGCGGGTTCATCGGCTCCGAGATCGCCGCCGCGCTCGCCATGATCGGGAAGGAGGTCGTCATGCTGTTCCCCGAGGACGGCATCGGCGGCCGCCTCTTCCCGCCCGAGCTCTCGCGCTTCCTGAACCGGTACTACCGTGAACGCGGCGTGGACGTACGCGCGGGCACCAGCGTCGCGGACGTGGTGGACGAGGGCGATCACTTCGTGGTCGTGACCCGCGGCGGCGAGCGCATCGAGGTGGACGGCGTGGTCGCGGGCCTCGGCATCCAGCCCAACACCGGGCTCGCCGAGGCCGCGGGGCTCGAGGTCGCCAACGGCATCATGGTGGACCGCTGGCTCCGCACCAGTGACCAGGACATCTACGCCGCCGGGGACGTCGCCGTGTTCTTCAACCCCGCGCTGGGCCGGCGCATCCGCGTCGAGCACGAGGACAACGCGAACACCCAGGGCCGCGCCGCCGGCCGCGCCATGGCCGGCGCGCCCGAGCCGTACGACCACCTGCCGTTCTTCTACTCCGACCTGTTCGACCTGGGCTACGAGGCCGTCGGCGACCTGGACTCGGACCTCACCATGGTCGAGGACTGGAAGGAGCCGTTCGGCGAGGGCGTGGTCTACTACCTCGAGGGCAAGCGCGTGCGTGGCGTCCTGCTGTGGAACGTGTGGGGCAAGGTGGACGCGGCGCGCAAGCTGATCGCATCGCGTGGCCCGTTCCGCCCCGAGGACCTGTTGGGGCGGATCACGAACGGGTGAGAGGAGGTAGACCGGCGCCGGCCCGCCGGCCCGGAGCCGGCGCCGTGACGCTCGAGATCGTTTCCCCAAACGACCTGCGCGCCGCGCGATCGCGCGGCGCGCAGACGTGTCGGCCGGATCCGGTCGCCCGGAGGATGCGTTCGCCAGGATCCGGATCCGCCCGCCGGGACCCGGATCAGCTCCCCAGGATCAGGAACGCGACACCCGCGGCACACACCGAGGCGCCCGCCAGGCGCACCCAGACCTGCTGTCGCTCGCGGAGCCCCCGCTGGAGCGCGATCCCCAGGAACGCCCCGGCCAGGTGGAGCCCGGCGGTCGCCGTCGCGAAGCCGGCCGCGTAGGTGAAGCCCCCGACCCCGACAGGCATCTCCGCGCCGTGGGCGGCGCCGTGGAACGCGGCGAACAGCGCGATGAGCGCCACCGCCGCCGCGGCCGGGACCTTCGCCGCCAGGGCGATCAGGAGACCCAGCACGAAGACCGAGGCGAGGATCCCCGCCTCCACGCCCGGGAGGCCGACGCCGCTCATCGCCAGCGCGCCGGCCACGACCATCGTCGCGACGAAGGTGAGCGGCAGCGCCCACACGGCACGACCGCCGCGCTGGGCCGCCCACAACCCGACGGCGAACATGGCCAGGAGGTGATCCCACCCGGAGAACGGGTGCTCGAACCCGTGCAGGAACCCGTGCGGAATCGTTGTATCGGGATGGGCTGCCGCCACGGATGGGACAGCGGCCAGCAGGAGCGCGGCCGCACCGATCGATCGAACGGCTGCACGCATGGTTCAGTCGACTCCGTGAAGAGAAGAGATCTCAGGACTCGCGCGCGAGCATTCTGCGGCCCGGACGGCGGCCGCGCAACTCCCGGAGTCGCCTGGCTGGAGCAACACCCCGCAGAGGCCCTGGGCGACGGAACGCGCCGCCGCCACGCGGCCCGTGCTGCGCCTCACTCCACGATGAGCCGGTAGGCGACCACCGCCGTCTCATCGAACCCACCGGTCTCGAACGCCCACACGCGGTCACCCGCTGCGGCAACCAGCACTGCCCGGGGGGCGCCTGGGCCTCGCCCAGGTAGCGGCCGTCCGCATCGAAGACGTCGGAGCGCGCGCCGCGCGGGCCGTGGAGTTGCCCGACCGCGAACGGATCGCTCCGGTCCCGCCGCACCCATAGCCAGCCGTCGGCGCTGAAGAACAGGCGTGCGTAGGGGGCGGGCTACTCGGGTCGCGGCGCGTTGCGCAGCGCGACCGCCAACTCCTCCATGCGCTCGGGGACCCCGGTCTCGAGCCGCTCGGCGGCCGTGAGCGGCAGCGGCGGCGCTTCGCGGCAGATCCGGAGCAGCGGCGCGCCCGTCGTATCGAGCACGGTGATGCTGGACGACGCGTCCTCGCCGCCGACCGCGATGCGCCCGTCCGCCGCGAGCGCGCCGACCACGCGCGGCACGCCCGGGAGCGCCCAGCCCTCGTAACGCCCTTCACCGACCACGGGGATCGGCGCGATCGCAAGGGCGTCCGGCTCGTCTCTCCCTGGCGGCAGGGACAGCAAGGAGGTGAAGAAGAGCTCCGGCGCCTGCGGGTCCGGCCGCGCGCCCGGCGCCAGCGCGACCGCTCCGCGGGCATCCACGCCCACCCACTCGAGCTCGCCGGAGAGCAGCACCGGTGCGGTCAGCGCATGATGCACGGGGCTGTCCGGCGCGACCGCGCCCTCGGCCGAGCGGAAGACCACCTTGCTGTTCTCGATGTCGAAGACGGCGAGGTGGCCCTCAGCGGTCCACGCGGCCGCGGCGGGCCGCAGCGTCTCTCCCGGGCCCCGCCCCTTGCGTGTCCATGCGCCCAACCACTCGCCGTCGGCGTCCACCACCGCCACCTCGCCCAGCACCCAGTCGGGGATGGCGATGCGGCCGTCACGGGATGCAGCCACGCCGATCGGGAACGCGAGATCCTGGCCCTCCTCCAGCCCGCCCGCGCGCCACAGCTCCACCAGGCGGGGCGGCCGGCCGTCGCGTTCCCAGAGGCCCGGGCCGGCATTGGCCACCGTACGGACGCCCTCAGCCCGCGACTCGCACCTCGGGAGCAGGCGGTCCCCCGCGCAGGCGGCCAGGGCGGGGAGCAGGACCGCGACCGGCGCGGCAGGACGCAGCGACGTCGCCGTGCATGAGCTCTGATGGCGACGCATGCGCGCAAAGCTACGAACCGGCGCCCGACGGTACACACACCCAAGGGCCGCCGCGGTTGTGCTCGGCTGCGTGTCGCTCGCGCCGCTACGGCGCCTGCTGCAACGCCGCCGTCCCTCGCAGCTCCTCGTGCCGGATCAGCCCGCCCAGGTGGGCCGTCCAGCCCATCATCCCGCACGCGATGATGGCGAGCACCAGCGTGAGAACGGCGAAGCCGCGCGGCACCCCCTGGGCACGCCGGTAGCGGATCAGCCCGACCAGCGACACCAGCCCGACGATCGTCAGGACGACGGTGGCCAGGAACGAGAACTCCTCGTGCGCCTCCATGGTGTCGTGCTCCACGCCCGGCAGGCGCCGGACCATATGCTCCACCGGCTCGCCCGTGAGGTAGACCACCACACCCGAGAGCGCCACCAGGACGAGCAAGCCGAGGCTGACACGCAACACGTCCCGGCTGCGCATCACGAGGCCGACCGCCAGGAGCAGCGTGGCGATGATGACGCCGATCACCGGAACGTGGTTGAGCATGAGGTGGATTTGGGCCGCGTTCATGACGTGACTCCGCGTCGAGGGGCGTATCGTGACGAACAGCCCGACGCCGCCTCCAGCCCGCACCACCGGCACACATCCTGCTCCGCTGTCCCTCAACCCCAGAAGGAGATCGGACCGATGGCCAGCACCGAACCGTTGGCGGGAACGGCGGCGGTGGATCGGACGTGGGTCGAGGTCGCGGACGGCGTTCGCATCACGCGCGCAGGCTGGACGGACCAGGCGCAACGCGTGCTTCCCGCCGACGCGCTGGCGCTGGTCGCACGCCTGCACCGTGAGCTGAGCGGAGAGCGGAAACGCCTGCTCGAGCTCCGACGGCAGCGCCAGGCGGAATGGGACGCCGGCGCCGTGCCCACCTACCTGGATGACCCCCAGACCGCGGATGCGCGCGGCGACTGGCGCATCCCCGACCTGCCTCCGGACCTGCTGCGCCGACGCGTCGAGATCACCGGCCCGATCTCCGATCCGAAGATGGTGATCAACATGCTGAGCCGCACGGAGGACGGGGCCCGGGCCGACGCGGCGATGCTCGACTTCGAGGACGCGATGAAGCCCTCGTGGAGCAACGTCGTGCAGGGCATCGAGAACCTGATCGGCGCGGTGGACGGCTCGCTCACGTACATCAAGCCCGCGCAGGGCGGACAGCCGGGCAAGGTCTACCGCATCGACCCCTCGGACATGCCGCTGCTGATGGTGCGGGTGCGCGGCCTGCACCTGGACGAATCCAACGTGCTCGTGGACGGCGAGCCGGTCGCCGCGGGCCTGTTCGACTTCGCACTCAGCGCCTGGCACACCGCGCGCAAGCTGGTGGAGCAGGGCAAGACGCCCAAGTACTACGTGCCCAAGTGCGAGTCCCACCTCGAGGCGCGGTGGTGGAACCGGCTGTTCTCGCTGGTGGAGGACGCGGTCGGCCTTCCCGTCGGCACCGTTCGGGTGACGTTCCTCATCGAGACGCTGCCCGCCGCGTTCGAGTGCGAGGAGATCCTGTACGAGATCCGCGAGCACGCGGCCGGGCTCAACGTCGGCCGCTGGGACAAGATCTTCAGCGACATCAAGGTGCTGAAGGAGCACCCGGACCGGGTGCTGGCGGACCGCGGCAGCATCTCGCTGAACCGACCGTGGATGCTGAACTACGCCCTGCGCCTGATCCGCGTGTGTCACCGGCACGGGGCGTTCGCGATGGGCGGGATGGCCGCGTTCACACCCGGCCGCTCGCCGGAGCGGCGCCGCGAGCAGGTGCGCAAGGTGGTCGAGGACAAGCGGTTCGAGGCGGCCATCGGCCACGACGGCTGCTGGGTCTCCCACCCCTACTTCATCGGCCCTGCGCTGGCCGCCTTCCCCTCCGACAACCAGCTCGGGGTGATCCCCGGCCCGGAGTACGACCGGCCGGACCTGCTGCCGCTGCCGGAGGGCCCCCGCACCCTCGACGGCCTGCGCAAGAACGTGCGCGTCGGCATCGCCTACTTGCGCGGCTGGAACCAGGACATCGGCTGCATCGCGTGGGATGACCTGATGGAGGACCTCGCCACGCTGGAGATCTCACGTGCCCAGACGTGGCAGTGGCTGCGGCACGGCACCGTGCTGGACGACGGCACGCGCGTAGACCGCGCGCTCGTCGAGCGCGTGTTCGACGAGGAGCTCGCGCGCATCCGCGCCGAGCTCGAACGAGACAGTGGTGATGCGAGCGGCGATGCTGCCCGGGAGGAGATCCGCCGCTTCGAAGAAGCGGCCGAGGACGCGCGACACATTTTCACGGAACCCGTCTTCCGGCCGTTCCTGACGTGTCGGTCCGACCTGGCCGGCACGCCGGAGGCCGAGCGGCGGCGCGTTCTGCGGGAGGAAGCGGCGCGCACGTGACGCGGGTGCGGCGCGCCTGGAACCGGGTCAGGACCGTCACCGAAAGGGAGGCAACGATGCGCGAGCGCAGCGGCGGGCCGGGGGTCGGGGGCAACGGACAGCGCGACGGGCAGCGCGCGTCCAGAGGCGTCACGCCACGCACCGTCGTGAACGACGACGGCGCGGCAACGATCCACGTCCGCCACGTGTCGACGACGGGCGGGGCAGGGCAGACGGCGGGCCTGCCGGACCGGTGGGCCGGCATCGAGCGGCCGTACGCGCCCGAGGACGTGGAACGACTGCGCAACTCGTTCCACATCGAGTACACCCTCGCCCGCCGCGGCGCCGAGCGGCTGTGGGAGCTGCTGCACACCCGGCCGTACGTCGCCGCGCTGGGCGCGCTCACCGGCAACCAGGCGATGCAGCAGGTGAAGGCCGGGCTGGAGGCCATCTACCTCAGCGGCTGGCAGGTCGCCGCCGACGCCAACCTCGCCGGCCAGATGTACCCGGATCAGAGCCTCTACCCGTCCAACAGCGTGCCAGCCCTGGTGCGCAGCATCAACCAGACGCTGCTCCGCGCGGACCAGATCCACCACTCCGAGGGCGACGACGGCACGTACTGGATGGCGCCGATCGTCGCCGACGCGGAGGCCGGGTTCGGCGGCTGCCTCCACGCGTTCGAGCTGATGAAGGCGATGATCGAGGCGGGCGCCGCCGGTGTGCACTTCGAGGACCAGCTCGCGTCCGAGAAGAAGTGCGGGCACCTCGGCGGCAAGGTCCTGGTTCCGACGTGCCAGTTCATCGACACCCTCGTCGCCGCACGCCTGGCCGCCGATGTGCTCGACGTGCCCACGATCCTGATCGCCCGGACCGATGCGCGCAGCGCACGGCTGCTCACCAGCGACATCGACCCGCGGGACCAGGAGTTCCTCACCGGCGAACGCACGCCCGAGGGCTACTACTGCGTGCGCGCAGGGCTCGACGCCGCCATTGCCCGCGCCCTCGCCTACGCGCCGTACGCCGACATGCTGTGGTGCGAGACGTCCACGCCCGACCTGGACGAGGCGAAGCGGTTCGCCGAGGCGATCCACGAACACTTCCCCGGCAAGCTGCTGGCCTACAACTGCTCGCCGTCGTTCAACTGGCGGCGGCACCTGGATGCCGCGACCATCGCCTCGTTCCAGCGCGAACTCGCCGCCATGGGCTACCGCTTCCAGTTCGTCACGCTCGCCGGGTTCCACACGCTGAACTACAGCATGTTCTCGCTCGCGCGAGCGTACCGCGAGCGAGGGATGACGGCGTACGCGGAGCTGCAGCAGGCGGAGTTCGAGGCCGAGCACCTCGGCTACACGGCGACCCGGCACCAGCGTGAGGTCGGGAACGGCTACTTCGACCTGGTGCGCGAGACGGTGATGCGCGGCCGGACCAGCACCGCCGCCATGGCGGAATCCACCGAGACGGCGCAGTTCCTGTAGCCCCGTGGTTCGACCCTTGCAACACCCGGCCTTCGATGAGTCGGGCCGTGGCCCCCAGGACGAGGTGGAGCAGATGACCAGGGTTCAACGCACGGCGAAGATCCTCGGCTGGATCCTCACCATCGTGGGGATCCTCGGGTTCCTCTGGGGTGGGTTCACCACCGAGTCGAACATGGCTGAGGCACCCCATCTCCTCGGCCTGTTCGCCGTGAACGTGTGGCACAACCTGTTTCACCTCGCGACGGGGATCTGGGGCGTGCGCGCGGCGCGCACGTTCTCCTCGGCCCGGACCTACGCCCGCACGCTCGGGATCATCTACGCGCTGCTGATCCCCATCGGCCTGATCACGCCGACGCTGTTCGGCATCATGCCCCTCGGCGGCAACGACCTGTGGCTGCACGCCCTGATCGCCATCCCGCTGCTGTACTTCGGCTTCTCCGCCCGTGGCCAGGCGGCCGCCGGTCGGGGAGAGCGGGAGCGGTTCCGGCGCGCGGCCTGAGGACCACGGCCGCCGGGCACCGGCGCCGCGCAGCGATCTGCTCCTGAAGGGCGAGGACGTTGGCCAGGGGCCGCCGCGTCCGCCGGGCTGGTGCCCGGCGAGGCTCGGCGGCCCGGCCTTCGGGACCTGTCTGCGTGACACCCGTCCCCTCGACATACCCTGCCATAAGTACAAGTAGCGTTTGCACTTCTGGCACATCGGCCCGGCACGCCCGCTGCTTCCGCTTCCGCGGCGAGCGCGGCGGCCGCGTGGCACCGCCGGGACCCGAGTCGCGGCACGCGGCCACCGCCTCCACGGACGGCTTGGGAACGACCGATCCATCCCGAACGGAGGTGAGATCGATGCTGATCGCGAGGAATCGCAACCTTCTCTCGGATCCGGTTTTCGCGAGGATGGACGGGTTCTGGCGGGACTTCGACCGCCTGGTCTCGAACGTCTTCGCCACGGACTGGACGGACACCGGCGCGTGGATTCCGCCGGCGGAGATCGAGGAGACGGGCGAGCACATCCGCTACGTCTTCGAGGTGCCCGGCATCCGGCCGGAGGAGCTCGACGTCACGGTCGAGCGCAACGTCCTGACGATCTCGGGCGAGAAGAAGGCTGAGCGCTCGGAGGAAAACGCGACGTACCACCTGACCGAGCGGCGGTACGGCCGGTTCACGCGGAGCTTCCAGCTCCCGGCGCGCGTGGACGCGGATGCGGTGACCGCGCGCTACGAGAACGGGCTGCTCACGATCACGCTGCCCAAGGTCCCGGCCGCACGGCCGCGCCAGATCCGCATCGAGACCGGCACGGCGCCGCAGCTCGCCGAAGCGAGCGTCAAGAACGACTGAGGCAGCGGGTCCGGGCGCAGGGTTAGCGGGCCCGCACTCGGGCCGGTGCCCGGAAAGCGACGGGCGCCGGCCCGGTGTCGTTCACGGGCGGGCTGTTGCGTGGTCGCACGCTGTGCGTGCACATGGAGCGCGGATCACGCCGGCTCGCCCACTGCCCCCGTGAACCGCTCGTACCGCCGGACCGCGTCCTCGACCGCCGCGCGCTCCGCCGCGTCGAGCCCCGGCCAGAGCCGTGCCTCGACCCCCTGCGCCTTGCCGTCCGCCCGCGGCCGCCACTCGCCCGCGATGCGGCCATCCACGATGATCGGGTGCATGAACGTCGGGCCGAGTGTCGCCAGCACGTTGGGAACGCCAGCGATGTCGCGCGTCTCCGCATACGAGACGACGTACTCGTCGAAGAGCTGGAGCAGGTGTGCGCGCGGCGCAGGCGCGCGGGCGGGGGGCAACGGCGGCACGAACCAGTACGTCCGGCCCTCCGCGTCGATCTTCTCCAGCTCCGAACGGATCAGCTCCACACCCCGCTTCGCCTCGGCTGCCCTCAGGCTCGCCCACCAGCGGAAGTCTCTCAGCGTCGCCGGCCCGCGGGACCGGAAGTAGCGGCGCGTCAGCTCCGCCAGCGCTTCATCACGCTCGGGACGCCGCGCCTGCGGCGCCCGATCCTCCAGCACCGCGTCGTCCAGCTCGAGCCGGCGGTAAGCCGACGCGTTCATGCGCTGCACCCGCGGCCCGGTCAGCGCCTGCAGCCAGCAGGATGTCCTCGGGAAGGACGAAGTGCCACGTCGGCCTGAGCACGTGCGTGCGCAGGATGCGGCCATCCGCGAGCGCGTGCTCGATCGCGGCGTCGTCCTGCCGGCTCGCGCGCTGGGCGAGCGACCACTTCGCGATGCCGTACTCCTGTGCCTGCGACGCGCCCAGCCAGCGCAGCGCCTCTTCCGGCGAGGCGAACGGCCGGCCCGCCAGGCGGTGGTTGCGCAGCCGCTGTCGGGCAATGCGGTGCCCCTGCATGATTCTCGGATTCCCTCGGTGGCCGGGCGGTCAGACTCCGGGTCGCCCGCCAATGACGTTGATGTTGAAGTGCGGCGTGCCCAGGAGACCGTACAGCCGGATCCAGAGCGGGATGAACATCTCTGTCGCGCGTGCGGCCGTGATGTCGCCCAGGTCGATCACGTTGCTGCGCTTCCAGCCGAACCACTGCTCCAGCCACACGGCGACCTGCACCTTGCTCGTCGCGTCGTTGCCGCAAACGAACAGCACATGATCCCCGGGAACGAGCGACGGATCCACCATTACGCCGGCGTTCACCGTGTTCAGCGCCTTGACGACCCGTGCCTCCGGAAACGCGCGCTGGATCCGCTCCGCGAGCGAATCGGTGTTGCACACCGTCAAGCACGGCGGCATCCCCTGCGTGAAATCCAGCGGGTTCGCCAGGTCGATCAGGATCTTGCCGGCGAGGTTCTCGCGGCCGGCCTGCTCGAGCGCTTCGAGGGAGGCGCTCCCTGTCGTGCAGTTGAACACCGCCTCGCCGAACGCCGCGGCATCGCGGTGTGTGCCGTACGATGCGTTGGGCCCCATCGCCTTCGCCCAGGCAGCGGCGCGCTCGTTGTCCGGCGTACGCGAGCCCATCCGTACTTCGTGTCCCAGCTCCACGAGCTTGGTACCGATCGTCTTGCCGACGACGCCTGTGCCCAGGACCGCGATGCGCATCTCCGCCTCCGCTGCTGGTTCGTGCGAGCGACGGTTCCCGATGCAGACAATCGGCCATCGCCGCGGCGCTTGGGCAAGTCGGCGCCCCTCGCGCCGCCACGGCTTGCCCGTCCTTTGCCCTGATCCGTACCTTCGCCGACCGGCATCGAACGGCGAAACGCAGGAGACTCGCGCATGCGGTTGGAGCACGGAAAGGCCGGACCGGTCCAGCGTACCCTCCCTGCCATCCTCCTGGCGGTGACGGCCTGCGCACCGCGCAGCGCCGCGCCTCTACCGGAAGTGCCTGCGCCGTTGACCGCGGAACGCGCGGCCCGGGTGGCTGCCGCCGAGCCTGCGACGATCCAGATCGAACGCAGATACGCCGAGGAGATCGCCGCCCTCGCCGCGGACCAGCGCGTCCAACACGCGTTCCGCGTCGTCGACGAGCTGCGTGACCGGACCCGCGCGGACCACATCGCGCTGACCCAGATCCCGGCGCCGCCGTTCAACGAGCAGGCGCGGGCGGAACGTTTCGCGGAGCTCCTCCGCGAAGCGGGGGCCGACAGCGTCTGGATCGACGAAGAGGGCAACGTGCTCGCCCTGCGTCGGGGCACGGAGGGCGGCAACACCATCGTGCTCTCGGGCCACCTGGACACCGTGTTCCCCGAGGGCACCGACGTCACCGTCCGCGTGCGCGGCGACACGCTGTTCGCTCCCGGCGTCGGCGACGACACGCGTGGGCTCGTCGTCGTCCTCACCGTGCTGCGCGCGATGGAGGCCGCCGCTCTCGAGACCCGCGGCGACGTGCTCTTCGTCGGCACGGTGGGCGAGGAAGGCCTGGGGGACCTGCGGGGCGTGAAGCACCTCTTCCGTGAGGGCGGGCCCGAGATCGCCGCGTTCATTTCGATCGACGGCTCCGGCGAGGAGGGCGTGACGCACCAGGCGCTGGGGTCGCGCCGTTATCGGGTCACGGTGCGTGGCCCGGGCGGCCACTCGTGGGGCGCGTTCGGCACCGCCAACCCGGCGCACGCGCTCGGCCGTGCGATCCGGCTGTTCGACGAGCGCGCGGCGGCGTTCGTCGCCGAGGGGCCGCGCACCAGCTACAACGTCGGCGTGATCGGCGGCGGCACGTCCGTCAACGCGGTGCCGTTCGAGGCGTGGATGGAAGTGGACATGCGGTCCGTCAGCGAGGATCGGCTCCGCGGCATCGACGCGATCTTCCAGGCCGCGGTCCGGGAGGCCATCGCGGAGCAGAACCGCATGCGGGCGCACGGCGACTCGTTGACCGTCGAGCTCGAGCTGGTCGGCGACCGGCCGTCCGGCGAGATCCCGCTCAGCGACCCGCTGGTCCAGCGCGCCGCGGCCGCGATCGCCTACTTCGGGTTCGAGCCACGGCCCAACCGCAGCTCCACCGACGCGAACATCCCCATCTCGCGAGGAATCCCCGCCGTCACCCTGGGCGGCGGCGGCGTGGGCTCGGGCGCTCACTCGCTGCAGGAGTGGTGGCTGGACCGTGACAGCGAGACCGCGATCAAACGGACGCTGCTGATCGTGCTGGCGCACGCGGGGTTGGTGGGGGGATAAGGAGAACGCATAGGTAGGGAGCGCGCCGGAGCCCGCCGTCCCGCTCCTCGTCCGTGGGCACGCCGGCCGGCGGCGCCCGGGCCGGCGAGAGCCGCATGGGTGGCGGCGCCGCGCGGACCTTTCGGTCCGCACGGCCGCCGCCGCTTCTGATACGCCCCCTCCTGCACCTCGATGATCTCGTCCGCCACGAGCCCGCCGCGCGAGCCCGCGCCCTCGCCGGCACCGAGACCTCCGCTCCACCAACACCGGCTGGCGCGCCCCCTCGCCGGGGTCCTCGCGCTCGGGGCCGTACTCGCCACCCTGTGGCTGGCCTGGCCCGAACGGGAAACGACACCCCCGCCGGCGACAGCCCCATCGTCGTCGCCATCGAAGGTGCGGATCGCGGTGCTGCCGCTCGCGAACCTCACCCCGAACGAGGAGAACCGCTACTTCGCGGACGGCGTGACCGAGGACGCTCTCACGCACCTCGCGCGCGTCCCGGACCTGTTCGTCGTATCCAGCGCGTCCGTGCTGCCGGACACCGGCCTGAAGCGGCCTGTCGCCGAGATCGCTGCCATGCTCGGCGTGGACGACATCCTCCGCGGCAACGTCCGGCCCGACGGCGAACGGGTGCGCATCACCGCGCAGCTCGTGGACGCCAAGCAGAACCCGCGGTTCGAGCGACTGGCGGAGAAGGTGGGGGTGTAGGCCCTACCGTTCGTGTAGCGGCTGCTGTTCTCGGATCTGCTGACCCGGCCACCACCCGTGCCCGAACGCGGCGCACGGCCAGCGCTGGTCCTCGTCGTGCGACGCGTCGCGGCAGCCCGGCCGCCGCCTCACCCACGACAGCCCGTCAGATCGAGCGCCGTCCGCCCAGCGCCTCACGCTCCGCCCATGCGCAGCAGCTTCTTCCACAGCCGCTCCTCCACCGGCACTACGCTGAGCCGCCCCTGCCGCACCAGGGCGAGGTCCTTGAAGTCGGGGTCCGCCTTGATCTCCGCGAGCGTGACCGGTCGCGGAAGCCGCTCCCCCACCTCCACGTCCACGACGACGAGCGCATCGTCGTCCGCCTTCGGGTCCGGGTAGGGGTCGGACACGACGCTCGCCAGCCCGACGATCTGCTTCTCATCGCCGGTGTGGTAGACCATCACGGCGTCGCCCTTCCTCATCGCGCGGATGTTCTTCAGCGCGACGGCGTTCTTCACGCCATCCCACACCGTGCGCCTATCCCTCTCGAGATCGCCGAAGCTGTACGACGACGGCTCCGTCTTCACGATCCAGTAGCTCGGCATCCTCACCTCGCCTGCGGATTGTCGACACGTCGGCGAGGGAACACTTACGGGCCATCGGACCCCGAGGCAATCCCGACGGGCCCCGACTCCAACCCCTGGCGGCCCTCACCGCTCACCCGGGCTGCGTACCGGGGCCACCCCACCGGGAGGGATCCGCCGCCGAGAGCGAGCGGCTGGGCCGTGCGGCCCCGGGCATCAGTGATGCCTGGATCGACGGACCGATCGGCGATCCGAACGCCGGCGCTGTCGCGCACGGCGAAGTGGACGGCGGGGCTGCCCTCGCCGCTCTCGCTCTCGCACGCAGCGAGTCCCCCGACGACCACGCGCGCCGACGACACGGACGACTCAGAGGGCACCCCCAGAGGAGGCATGGAGGACCAGGCATCGATCAACGGCCCTGACCGCCGGTCCCCAGCCCGGGCTCACGACACCGCTGTCGCAGGGCGCGGGGACGCGACGCCCGGCGGAAGGTGGGTCAGCACCTCCTGCGCGATGTGTGCGCCGATGCTCAGCGAGGCCGTCGCGGCCGGGGAAGGGGCGTTCAGGACGTGGACGGACCGCTCGCCGTGCACGATGACGAAGTCGTCCACCAGCTTGCCCTGCGCGTCCACCGCCTGCGCCCGGACGCCCGACTTGCCCGGCACCAGGTCGGCCGCCTGCACGCGAGGCACGAGCCGCTGGAGCTCGCGGACCAGCCGTTCCTTGCTGAGCGAACGCGCGAACTCCGCGACCCCGGACCGCCAGTACTTCCGGGCGAGACGCCAGAAGCCGCCGTAGCCGAGCACCTCCGCCACGTCCCGGAGCGAGACGTCGCGGTGACGGTACCCCTCCCGCTTCCAGGCGAGGACGGCGTTCGGGCCCACTTCCACACGGCCATCGATGGTCGGCGTGAAATGCACGCCCAGGAAAGGCAGTGCCGGATCCGGCACAGGATAGATGGGGTTGCGGATCAGGCCGCGCGCGGCTCCGACCAGCTCGTGGTACTCCCCTCGGAACGGAACGATCCTCACGCCTGGATCGGTGCCGCACAGCCGCGCCACCCGGTCCGAGTGCAGCCCGGCGCAGTTGACCAGCAGCGATGCGCTGATGTCGCCCGAGCCAGTGATGATGTCGAGGCCGCCTTGCCGTCGCCTCACCGCGTGCACGCGCGCACCTGTCCGGATCTCGCCTCCGGACTCCCGGACGATGCGCGCCAGCGCCTCCGCGACGCGCACGTAATCGACGATGCCCGCCTCGCGCACCCACAGGGCCGCGATCCCGTCCACCTCCGGCTCCAGCTCCCGGAACCGTTCGCGGCCGATGTACTCGAGCCCCTCCAGGCCGTTGGCACGGCCGCGGCGCTCCAGCTCCCGCAGCACCGGGATCTCCCGCTCCGCCGTCGCCACCACCAGCTTGCCCGAGCGCCGGTAGGGGATGCCCTCGGCCTCGCAGAAGCGGTACATGGCTTCCCGGCCGCTCGTGCACATGCGCGCCTTCAGCGACCCGGGACGGTAATACAACCCGGAGTGGATGACGCCGCTGTTGTGGCCACTCTGATGCGCCGCGAGGCGGTCCTCCGCCTCGAGCACCACCAACGATCGGACCCCGTGGAGGACGAGGGCCCGGGCGGTCGCGAGCCCAATGAGCCCGCCTCCGACGATGGCAACGTCGTAACGCCCCACCACGCGAAGTCTCTCCGTTCCAGCATCGTGGGAAGATTCCGGCGGCTCCACCCTCTCCCGCTCATCGAGCTGGATCGGCGGGCCGGCGAGACTCGGCGGGTGCAATCGAGGTGCCGAAGCCGGGCGGCTCGCCAACCGCTTGCCAGCGAGGCCCGCTGCAGCACGGATCCCGGCCCCACGCCTCATCGCACCGGTCGACGGGTCGCCTTCGGCGCCACAGTGAGGCAGCGATGCCGCAACCCGGCTGCTGCCTCCGTGCCTCACCGCGACGCCCGCGCAGCATCTGTGGACTATGCGCCACAGATCCGAACGCCCATAACGCCGTTGAAATCACGCTCTCGCGCCTTTCGTGGCCGGCGCCCCCGCCCGAAACACCCGACCACCGCTCTCATTCGCCGTTGGACCAGATGGCCCGGAAATCGCAAATCCTCGCCGCGGCTCCACGGTGGGCCCGCGGCGGACGGTTCCCGTACGGGCCCGACTCCAACCGTGGCGGTAGGACCCCGATGAGCGACCTCTTGATCGGCCGTACACAGCAGCGGGCCCGCTCCCGCGCGTTGCAGCGGGGGGCGCACGAGCTGATCCCCGGCGGCTGCCACACCCACGCGAAGGGCGATGATCAGTATCCCGAGCTAGCCCCGGCGTTCCTGGTGCGCGGACGTGGCTGTCACGTCCGGGACCCGGACGGGGACGAGTACAGCGCGTACGGGATGGGGCTGCGCGCCGTCACCCTCGGGCACGCCCACCCCGTGGTCGTCGACGCCGTCTACGAGGCGATCGGCGTCTACCGCGCCGCCCTCGACAACGGCGTCGAACGCTACCTCGTCGCCCCCGTCGGTCGAGCCCGTTTTCCGAAAGTTCAACTGACCACCACCAAGACAATCGAGGATTCAGGACGCCGCATGTCCCAGATGACCCTGGACGCCAGCATCGCGCGTTTTGCCGATTACGTCCCCGTCGATCGAACGCGTTGTCGCTTTTGCGGCACTCCCCTCGAGCACACGTTCGTCGACCTCGGCATGTCGCCGCTCTGCGAGAGCTACGTCTCGCAGGAGAAGTTGAACGAGATGGAGCCGTTCTATCCGCTCCACGTCTACGTGTGCGGCCGCTGCTATCTGGTCCAGCTCCAGGAGTACGTGAGCGGCGAGGAGATCTTCCGGGAGTACGCGTACTTCTCGTCCTACTCCACGAGCTGGCTGGAGCACTGCCGGCGCTACTGCGACCACGTCGTCTCGCGGTTCGACCTGGGCCCGCACAGCCAGGTGATCGAGGTCGCGAGCAACGACGGCTACGCGCTCCAGTACTTCGTCGAACGCGGCATCCCGTCGCTGGGCATCGAGCCCGCGGCGAACGTGGCGCGCGTCGCGATCGAGAAGGGGATCCCCACCCGGGTCGAGTTCTTCGGCCGCGCGCTGGCGCGGCAGCTCGTCGCCGAGGGCTACCGCGCGGATCTCTTGTTCGGGAAGAACGTTCTCGCCCAGGTCCACGACATCAACGACTTCGTGGGCGGCCTGAAGATCCTGCTGGCGCCGCGCGGCGTGATCACGATCGAGTTCCCGCACCTGGAGCGGCTGGTCGAGGAGAACCAGTTCGACACGATCTACCACGAGCACTTCTCCTACTTCTCGTTCCTGGTGGTCCAGACCATCTTCGCGGCGCACGGGCTCACCCTGTTCGACGTCGAGGAGCTCCCCACGCACGGCGGCTCGCTCAGGATCTACGCACGGCTCGCCGAGGACCGCTCGAAGCCGGTCTCCGAAAACGTGCGCGCGCTCGCGGAGCGCGAGCGAGCGGCGGGCGTGCTCAGCCTCGACTACTACCGCTCCTTCGCGGAACGGGTGAAAGAAACCAAGCGTGCGCTCCTGGACTTCCTGATCCAGGTGCGGCGACAGGGGAAGACGGTCGTCGGCTACGGAGCGCCAGGCAAGGGGAATACGCTCCTGAACTACTGCGGCATCCGGACCGACTTCCTGGACTACACGGTGGACCGGAACCCGTACAAGCAGGGCAAGTACCTGCCCGGCACCCACATCCCGATCTATGCGCCGGAGAAGATCGACGAGACACGGCCGGACTACGTGCTGATCCTGCCGTGGAACCTGAAGGACGAGATCATGGCGCAGATGGCGCACATCCGGGAGTGGGGCGGGCAGTTCGTGGTGCCGATCCCGACGACGACGGTGTACCCGTGATCTTCACGTCCACGCCATTGCCGGGAGCCGTGCTCATCGAGCCGGAGTCCCACGAGGACCATCGGGGCTCGTTCACGCGGATCTTCTGCGTCGAGGAGTTCTCGGCTCAGGGCCTCGAGACCCGACTCGTGCAGTGCAGTCTATCGCACAACCACCGGCGCGGCACGCTGCGAGGGATGCATTACCAGATCGCGCCGCGCGAGGAGGTGAAGATCGTCCGCTGCATCCGCGGCGCCATCTATGACGTGATCATCGACCTCCGGCCCGATTCGCCGACGTATACGAAGCATTTCGCGGTGGTCCTCTCCGCAGCGAACCGGAAGGCGCTCTACATTCCGAAGGGGTTCGCGCACGGCTTCCAGACGCTCGAGGACGACTCCGAGGTGCTCTACCAGATGTCCGAGTTCTATTCGCCGCAGCACGCGCGCGGCGTGCGGTGGAACGACCCGGCGTTCGGCATCGAGTGGCCGATCCCCGACCCGATCATCCTCGATCGGGACGCCTCGTACCCCGACTTTCGGCCTACGCGATGAGCGGAGCGGACCTCGAGGCCGGCCGCGCGATGCACGCGCTCATCGAGGAACTGTACCCGATCTGCCGGAGCATCACCGGAGACGGCGTACGGCAGACCCTTGCCCGCCTTCGACAGGAGATCCCGCTCGAGATCCACGAGGTGCCGAGCGGGACCCGGGTGTTCGATTGGACGGTCCCGAACGAGTGGAACATCCGGGACGCGTACATCAAGGACGAGCACGGCAACCGGGTGGTGGACTTCCGCCGCTGCAACCTCCACGTGGTCAGCTACAGCGTCCCCGTCCGGGCCCGGCTGACGCTCGAGGAGCTGCGGCCGCGTCTCCATTCGCTGCCGGATCGGCCGGACTGGATTCCGTACCGGACCACGTACTACAAGGAGGACTGGGGCTTCTGCCTGTCGCACCGGCAGCTCGAGGCGCTCGAAGACGGCGAGTACGAGGTCTGCATCGATTCCACCCTCGCGCCCGGGAGTCTCACGTACGGCGAGTACATCATCCGCGGAAGGACGGACGGCGAGGTCCTCATCTCGTGCCATTGCTGCCACCCTTCGCTCGCCAACGACAACCTTTCGGGGATCGCGGTCGCCGTGGCGCTGGCCCGCTCCCTCACCGGCAGGTCGCTCCGCTACACGTACCGCTTCCTCTTCATCCCCGGAACGATCGGCTCCATCACGTGGCTCGCGCTCAATGAGCCCGTGACCGCGCGCATCCAACACGGCCTGGTCCTCACGTGCGTCGGCGATCGCGGCCATCCCACGTACAAGCGGAGCCGCCGCGGCAACGCCTTGATCGACCGGGCCGTCGAGCACGTGCTGCGGCACTCGGGCGGCGACTACGCGATCCAGGACTTCGTGCCGTACGGCTACGACGAACGGCAGTACTGCTCCCCCGGGTTCGATCTCCCGGTCGGGTGCCTCATGCGAACGCCCAACGGGCGGTTCCCCGAGTACCACACCTCGGCGGACAACCTGGAGTTCGTCGATCCGTCAGCCCTTGCGGATACGCTCCAGAAGTGTCAGGCCGTCGTCGAGGTCCTCGAGCACGACGCCGTCTACGAGAACCTGAATCCCAAATGCGAGCCTCAGCTCGGCCGCCGGGGCCTGTACAGTGGCGTGACGGGCCGGACGGAGCTCCCTGGCTATGAGCTCGCCTTGCTGTGGGTCCTGAACTTCTCGGACGGGCACCACTCCCTGCTGGACATCGCCGAGCGTGCGGACATCCCGTTCGCGACGGTGCGGCGGGCAGCGGAAGACCTGGTCCGGGTCGGCCTGTTGCGCCCGGCCGCGGCCGCACCACCGGGAGCGGACCGCGGCGCGAACAGGGACGCCTCGGCGCGGCAGTCGACGGCGAGCGAGGATCCGGTCTTGGTGGAGGAGTGAATGGAGATCCGTCTGGGGCGCCCCGCGGTCACCGATGCCGCGTCGGCGAGCGGCACGTCCACTCCGGAGCCCCGCGAGCGGCGCCAGCTCCGCGTCGCGCTGGTGCAGCTCGAGATCCGTGACGGTCGGCCCTCGGCGAACCTCGAGCGCGCCACGGTCTCGATCCGCAACGCCGGGCCGGCGGACCTCTACGTCCTCCCCGAGCTCTGGACGATGGGCGACGCGCACGCCGCGTGCCCCCCCGCGGCGGACCTTGAGACGCCCGCGGTCATCGAATCCCTCTCCGGTCTCGCGGCCGAGTGCGGGGCATGCATCGCCGGGAGCATGATCTCGCGCAACGAGCGGGGGGCGCTCGTCAACCGGCTGTGGCTCGTGCCGCCGGCCGGCGCCCCGCGGATCCGCTACGACAAGGGCCACCTGTTCGCGCCGAGCAACCTGGATCGGGATACAGGCCACGAACCGTGTGCCCCACGCTCCCGGCACGCGCAGCCGCCCGATCCTCTGCTCGCGGGCGACCGTCGCGGCCGCACGTCGCACGTGGATCCGCCAACGGGCGCGTCCTGATTCTCGTCGTGACCCATACAGTGCGTCATTCCGACGTCGGAGTATTGCGTATGCGCGTTCTCCTCACCGGCTCCAACGGCTACATCGGCTCGGTCATGAGCCGCATGCTCCTCGAAGCCGGGCACCACGTGGTCGGCCTGGATACCGGCCTGTTCCGTGATTGCACGTTCGGCGACGAACCGCCGGATGATCACACGATCCGGAAGGACATCCGCGACGTCCGGGCCGAAGACCTGGCGGGTTTCGACGCGGTCATCCACCTCGCCGCGCTGTGCAACGACCCGCTCGGCAGCATGAATCCCGAGTTGACGGCGGAGATCAACTACCGGGCATCCGTGCGGCTGGCGTGGCTCGCCAGATCGGCGGGCGTGCCGCGCTTCATCTTCGCCTCGTCCTGCAGCCTCTACGGCGTTGCCGGGCAAGAGATGCTGGATGAAACGGCGCCGTTCAATCCGATCACGCCCTACGGCCTATCCAAGGTCCAGGTGGAGCAGGAGGTCGCCCGCCTGGCGACGGACGACTTCAGTCCGACGTTCATGCGGAACGCAACGGCGTACGGCGTGTCGCCGCGGCTGCGGTTGGACCTGGTCGTCAACAACCTCGTCGCGGCCGCCTACGCCACGGGCGACGTCTTGATCCAGAGCGACGGAACGCCGTGGAGGCCGCTGGTCCACGTCGAGGACTTCTCCCGCGCGTTCATTGCGGTCCTCCACGCACCACGCGAGCTGGTCCACAATCAGGCGTTCAACGTCGGGCGGACGAGCGAGAACTACCGGGTCAGCGAGATCGCAGAAATCGTCCGCGAGCTCGTGCCCGGAAGCCGGATCCGCTACGCGGAAGGCGCCGGGCCGGACCCACGTAGCTATCGTGTCGATTGCAGCAAGCTGGAGACCCTGCTGCCGGAATACAAGCCCCAATGGACCGTGCGGCGCGGCGTGGAAGAGCTCGTAGCTGCGTTCGACCGCTACGGGATGACCCCAGAGGACTTTGCCGGCCATCGCTACTTCCGCATACGGAACATTCAGCGGCTCCAGCGCGAGGGACGGCTGGACGAGAACCTGCGCTGGCGGGACGGCTCACCGGCTCTAGCCGCTGTCGCGGGCTGAGAGCCCTGTCGCGTTGAATCCGAACCAGGAGAAAGGCGAGCCATGAAGGTCGTGTTGTTCTGCGGAGGGCTGGGCATGCGGCTCCGCGACTATGCGGAGAACGTTCCCAAGCCAATGGTCCCGCTCGGCTACCGGCCGATCCTCTGGCATCTCATGAAGTACTACGCCCACTTCGGGCACAAGGACTTCATCCTCTGTCTGGGGTATCGGGGCGACCTCATCAAGCAGTATTTTCTGAACTACGACGAGTGCGTCTCGAACGACTTCATCCTGTCGCACGGCGGGCGGCGACGCGAGCTGATCAACAGCGACATCGAGGATTGGCGGATCACCTTCGTCGATACCGGCCTGAACACCAACATCGGCGAGCGGCTGATGGCGGTGCGGCCGTACCTCGAGGGTGAGGAGATGTTCCTCGCCAACTACGCCGATGGCCTGACGGACCTGCACCTCCCGGACCAGATCCGGCATTTCCGGGAGAGCGGCAAGATCGCCAGCTTCCTTGCAGTGAGGCCGAACCTGAGCTACCACTTCCTGACCGCCGAGGACGACGGCACGGTCACGAGCTTCCGTGACATCGCCCAGTCGGGCCTGCGTGTGAACGGCGGGTTCTTCGTTTTCCGGAAGGAGATCCTCGACTACATCCGGCCCGGCGAGGAGCTCGTCCAGGAGCCGTTCGAGCGTCTGATGAAGGAGCGCCAGCTCGTCGCTTACCGGTACGACGGCTTCTGGCTGCCGATGGATACAGCGAAGGACAAGAAGCGGCTGGATGACCTCTACGACTCGGGGGATCCGCCCTGGTTCGTCTGGAAGAACGCCGCGCCCCGCCGGACTGTGACCTCGGTCACCTCGCGGATCAGGGTGCACGCGGCGGCCCTGGAGCTCACCCCTTCGGCCGGCGTTGACCGATAGGCGATGTTGGAGCTGGCGTTCCGCCGTCCGCCCGGCGAGGGCCTGCGCATCCTGTGCCTCGGCGCCCACTCCGACGACATCGAGATCGGCTGTGGCGGCACGATTCTCCGGCTCCTCGCGGGTCGGAGCGACGTCACCGTGCGCTGGATCGTCTTCAGCAGCTCGCCGGAGCGGGAAGAGGAGGCCCGGCGCAGCGCGGAGCTGTTCCTGCGCGGCGCTGCACACGCGGCCGTCGACGTCCATTCGTTTCGCGACGGGTTCTTCCCGTACGAGGGCGGCCGGATCAAGGAAGTGTTCGAGTCGCTCAAGGACGAGCCGGCGCCGGACGTGATCTTCACCCACCGGGGGCGCGACCGGCACCAGGATCACCGGCTGCTCGCGGAGCTGACCTGGAACACGTTCCGCGACCACCTGGTCCTCGAATACGAGATCCCGAAGTACGACGGGGACCTCGAAGCGCCCAACGTGTACGTGCCGCTCGACGAGGAGATCTGCCGCACCAAGGTCGCTCACCTGATGGAGGTCTTCGCGTCGCAGCGGAGCAAGCGCTGGTTCACGCCCGAGACGTTCCTCGGACTCATGCGGCTGCGCGGCATCGAATGTGCTTCGCCGACCGGCTACGCGGAAGGGTTCGAGGCGCGGAAGCTGGTGTTGTACCCGTGAGGAGCGATCCGTGGTCGGAGTGTTTTCCTCTCAGATGACGGCGGCAGGACGGGAGCCGGAGGAGGGGCGCCGTGCCGAGTCCCGTCCGTAACGTGATTGCGAACTGGACGGCGTTCGTTTTCTCGGCCGTCGTCGGGTTCGTTCTCTCCCCGTTCATCGTCCGCAGCCTGGGCGATGCGGCGTACGGGGCCTGGGTGCTGATTGGATCGACGGTAGGGTATCTCGGCCTCCTGGATCTCGGCATCCGGGGCGCCGTGACCCGTTACGTCGCCAACCTGCATGCTGGGACGGAGCACCGTGAGGCCAGCCTCATGGCCTCGGCGGCGCTGTTCATATTCTCGATCGCGGGCGCCGTCGCCATTGCGGCCTGCGTCGTCATTGCACTCGGGATCACGAGGCTCTTCGCAGTTCCGGACCACCTCCAGAGTGTCGCCCAAGCGGTCGTGATCATCCTCGGGATCAACATCGCGGTGACGCTCGTGAGCGGTGTCTACGGGGGGGTGATCACGGCGCTCCAGCGCTTCGACCTCGGCAGCGGGATCGGCATCGCGATCGAAGCCCTCCGCGCCCTTGCGGTCTTCACCACACTGAAGCTGGGGGGAGGCATCCTTCCCCTCGCGCTCGTCCAGCTCGGCTGCTCGGTCCTGGGCGGGACCCTTTCGTTCCTCGTGTCCCGCATGCTCTATCCGGAACTCCGGGTGCCAGTCAGAGGGTGGCACCGGGGGCACGTCAAGCGGCTCCTCGGGTTCAGCACATACAGTCTGGTGCTCCAGGTCGCGGGCATGGTCGCGGTCCGGGCGTACGCGTTCGTCATCGGGGCGTTCATGCACGTCGGCACGATCACGTTCTACGCGATCGCCGCTAACCTGATCGAATACGCCCGTACGCTCGTCAGCGGGATCTCGCACACGATCACTCCCCGGGTCAGCGCCCTCGAACGTTCGGCATCCATATCGCAGATCGCTCGGATTCCAGTCACGGCCGGACGCCTCGCGGGTCTGGTGCTCTTTCCCGTCGTGACCACGTTCCTGCTCCGGGGCGACACCTTCATCGGCTTGTGGATGGGGCCGCAGTACGCCGAGCACTCTGGCCGTATCCTCGTCCTCCTTGCGATCGCGCTCGGCTTCTCGGTCGGCGCTCACGTCGCCGTCTCGGTGCTCATGGGCCTGCACCGGCACCGCGCGCTCGTACCGGGCTGGATCGCGGAGGCCGCCGCGAACGTCCTTCTCTCCGTCGTCCTCATCCGCCCCTACGGGCTCGTCGGCGTGGCTCTGGGCGCGGCGATTCCCAACCTGCTCGTCTCCGTCGTCTACATGCCCTACGTCCTGCGGCGGACCTTGGGGGTTTCCCCGACGTCCATCGTGTCGGAGGTCTGGCTGCGCCCCGCCGTTGCAATGATCCCGTTCGCTGCGGCGACCCTCCTCATTGAGCGGTTCTGGCCCGCCAGCAGCGTCATTCAGTTCTTCCTGCAGGTCGCATCGGCGCTTCCGGTCGCGGCGCTCGGCGCATGGTTCGTCGGGCTCACCGGCGCCGAGCGCGCTATGGTCGGCCGAAGGCTGCTCGCGCCGTTCCGGGCCCACCGGCCCCAGCGCCGGCCCGAGCCCCTGGCAGCGGAGGCTCCGCGAATCTCAGGGCGCCGTTCCGCGAGGCCCCGCCGTCGTGCCCGCACCGCAACCTGAGTCGGAGCGATCATCCGACGGCGCTCGCATCGACGTCCAGGTATGCCGGCGCGCCCTAGAACGGGTCACGCGCGCCGGTGATCCGGACGCCGCCCCCGGGAGAACACATACCGCGCGTATGCGCCGATCTCGCGAGCGAACTCGTCCCGGGACCAAACAACGTCGCGGGCCAGGAACGCGAGCAGACGAGCCCGATCCCACAGGTCCCCGGGGCCCCGCACGATTGTGCCGAGCCTGGCTCCGGCGTGCCTCCAGTTGCGCATGACGGGCTTGCCGGCTCCCGAGGGATCGTAGTGCACCTGACGCGCTTCCGTCGATACAATGCTCAGCGCATCACGGTGCCTCCGACGGAAGAACAGGTACTCCGGGATCTCCCAGATCTTGCCGTGCAGGGCGATCTCCGCCTGCCACGGGATGTCCGAACCCTCGAAAGCGCCCATCGGAGGCATCCTCCGAAGGACTGAAGTGCGCATGACGCCGTAGATCGCGTTGCACAGCCCGATCCTCTCCAGGACCTGGATGTACCGGTCGCTCGCCCGCTCCGCGACGATGTGCAGGTTGTCCTGATATTCCCCGATCACGGCCCCGCGTTCGTCGATCAGCTTCGCTCGCGGGTAAGCCTGTACGACAGCCGGCTCACGATCCAGGATGGCGACGCAGCGTTCAACGAACTCGGGCGCGGACAGGTCATCGGCGGCCGCCCAGCGGAAGTACTCGCCCCGTGCGAGATGGAGCACGCGCATGAAGTTCGCGGCAGCTCCGATATTGTTCGGCAATCGGTCGTACCGGACGCGGGAATCGCGCGCGGCGAACGACCTGGCGATCTCTTCGGTCGCGTCGGTCGAGGCGTTGTCCGAGACGATGATCTCGATGTCCTCGTACGTCTGCCGGAGTAGACTCTCGAGCGCCTCCGCGAGGTACCTCGCGCCGTTGTAGACCGGAACCCCGATGCTGACACGCGGGGCGTGCTTCCTCGTGTGCACGGCGGGACCCGTGCGGTGGTCCAGGACTTTCGCGTGGTCGAATGGCATGGCCTCACATCGTACTCCCGAATGGCTCGTCAGCGGGGCAACGCCGTCGGGGTGCGAGCTTCTCCGCCACAGATAGAAGCACGATCTTCGAGGAAAGAATCCATTGCCTGCGCAAGAGAGGATCGGGTAACCCGACGGTTCGATCGACTGTCGGCGGGCCGATTGCGCGTGCGCCGTCGCACGCGGTGCGAGGAGTTCTGAGAGCCCCGACATTCCAGTCGGCGTCTCCGTCCAAGAATTTACAGAATCGTCTGTTCATCCCGCAACCCTGAGGACCTCCGGGCGGACCTTGCTCGGGGCCGTCGGGCGGCGCGCCCGGAAGGACTGCCCCAGGACGTCCCTCCGGGTGCCACGCAGACGACGGGTCGCGCGCGGCGACACGAGTCCCGACAGCAGCGCTCGGGTCGCAACCGCCCTCCGCTCGCATCCGCCCGACGAGCGGCGAGGTCGAGGAGGGAGAGCCTCGATTTTCTTGGCGGCGCGTATGAGGCGGCCCAATGTCCATCCGCCTTCGCCACCTCCACCGCCGCCGGACCCGCCTGCTTTGTCCTTCCGGCGCGGACCGGCGCCGCGGGGCCGCCTCGCAGTCGATCCGACGCGCGGCGTCGAAGCGCTGGCGCGACACATCCATGATGCGCACCTCGATGCTCCGAGGCTGTCCACGCGCACGAGGCCATCGCGCGGTCACGCTGCTCGCGCGTGACGGGCTGGACGTGGGCCGTGAACCGCAGCGTGGCCCGGGGGACGCCGTACCGGTCGCTGACCGTGATTCCTGAAGAGTCCGTGTACGCGGCGAACAGCTCGTCGGGCTCCCCGACGCGGAGCACCGGCCTCCGCGCGAACGGATGGGACGCCACGTTCACCACGCCCCCGCTGCGCGACACGAGCAGCTCCTCGCCGGGAAGCACCATCACGGTATCGCGCAGCAACTCCCCGCGCGGATCGAGTATCCGCACGATGACAGGCGGGTTGTCTCCCTCGGCGGAACGAGTCGACCTGAAGGCCTTGCGGTACGCCGCGACCGGAACGCCGGCGCGCGGAAGCTTCTGCACCCAGAACGGAGCTTCCGTCGGGTCGGTGACGATCTCGGATCCAGCCGGGCGCAACAGCCGCGAGACACGGCGCCGTCCCCCCGGCATGGGCTGAAGCCCCTTTGCGCACCACTGCGCAACTTTTTCCGGTCGGGCGGGCAGGATGGCCGGTCGTGCCAGCGTGCTCGGCCGGCCGTGGCCCTGCCCGGGACCACGCCGAGCGCGCCGCGGCGCGGAAGCTTCGGGCAATCCCACGCCCGCGGCCGGCGAACCGCCCACAGGCCCGCCCCAGAGAACGGATCTTGCCCGGAGACCCGGCGTCCGCGTTCCGCCGCCAAGCCCGTTCCACGGCTGGTCCTGGAGCACCCACAGGAGCGACCGACGTTGGATCGCCGTCCGCTGTCCAGGCTGGATCCAGACCTCCGGCGCCGCCTCGAGGTGGCGGCGGAGGTCACGCGCGCCAAGCTCCTGGACGTGCATTTCGCGCACGTGCTCGAGCTGATCGAGCGGGCGCGCGCGGACAACCTGCCGGCGGGCCGCGCGCTCGAGATCTACGCGCGGCTGCATCACCTCAGGGACGAGGATGCAGAGCAGTTGGCCAAGCGCGTGCTCGCGCACGTGGGTGGACGCGCCATCCGGCTCGCAGCGCTCGGCCGCGGCGATGAGCGGCTCAGCGACGTCTTCGAGGACGACGACGTGTTCTCCGTCTTCCGCCAGCTGCGCCGCCGACTCCGCGGGCGCCGCAACCACGAGCTTCGCCGCTGGGTCGAGCTCCACACCGCGCGCACCGAGCTGGCGCTGCTGGACGTACACGCGGACGGCGCGGCGCGGTTCATCGAGCTGGTGAAGCCGGAGAGTTCGCTCGGCGACGCGGTGCGCCTCTACGCGCGCGTCATGCAGGTGCGCGACTCCATCGTCGAGGCGCTGTACCTGCTCGCGCTGGACCGCCACACGGGCGGCAGCGTGCGGCTTGGGAGGCACCGCCGCGTGGATGCCGGCCGCGGCAACCCGGACCGCGCCCGCGGTCACCACAACCCTGCCAACCCGGCCATCCGCGGAAGGGCGGCGGCAGGGGGCGCGTGATGCTTCTGCGCTTCGTCACGCAACACAGGCGGCTGCTCGCCCTGATCGCGGGCGCGGGGGCCGCGACCCACGTGATCAACATCGTCGTCCTGTCGGAACGCTGGAACGGGGCCGGCGAGGTGAGCACGGCGATGGCCACCTTGCTGCTCACCCCGCCCGTGCTCGGGCTCGCCGCGTTCTGGCTGCTCGGCTACGAGCACTGGGTCCGTGGGGCGCCGAGCCGCATCGCCAGGCGAGCCCAGCAGACCATGACGTGGCTCTTCGCCGTCGTCGTCGCAGCCGTCCTCGTGCAGGCGGCCATCCTGCTGCTCTGACGGCGCCCGGCGAAAAGCACCCTCACTGACTCTCCACCCACACCACCTCCGCCGGCCCCTCGTTGCCCGCACGGTCGACGGCGGAGACGGCCACGGCGACAGGCGCCGAAGCCCCCCTTGCGAGCACGTGCGTGCGCGCAGCCCCCGGCACGAGCTCGATCGTCCACCCCTTCCCGTCCCACACCCGCACGACCCACACGAACGGTTCCTCGCCCTCCGCGGGGCGGAAGTCGAGCCGGATGCGTCGGGCGCCGTCTTCGCCGATCACACGCGCAGACGCCATCGGCGCGCCGGGCGGCTCCGCGTCGAGCCACGGCATCGGCGGCGGGAGCGCGGGCTCCGCGTACGCCTCGCGTTCCAGCCGGTCCGCGATGCCGTCGCGGTTCCCGAGCAACGCGCGTGCGCTGTAGAGGACGTGGCCGGACGCGCCGCGCGGCGAGAGCGCACGCGTGTGCCGCACCTGCTCCAGCACCTCGTCCGCCTTCCAGTCATGCCCTTCCGCACCGATGCGGTTGGGCGCGAGCCCCGGCCAGACGTGCCGGCCGAGCGTGTCCTGCGCGAGCCACCAGCCGAGCAGCGCGTCGAAGCCCTGCTCGGCCGCGTCGCCCCGCCAGTAGAGTTGCGGCGCCAGCCAGTCCACCCAACCCTCTTGCAGCCAGCGGCGTGAGTCCGCGTACAGCACCGCGTACGCGTCCATCCCTTTCACCGATGCAGGCTCGCCGGGCCGCCAGATGCCGAACGGGCTGATGCCGACCTTCACATGCGGCCGCTCGCGCTTCACCTCGCGGTACACGCGCTCGACGAAGCGGTCGATGTTCTCGCGCCGCCAGTCGTCCTTCGCCAGCGTGCCGCCCGCACGCGTGTACTTCGCGTACGACGCGTCGTCGGGAAACTCCAGCACACGGCCGCGCGCGTCCCGCTCCGGGTACGGGTAGAAGTAGTCGTCGAACACGACGCCGTCCACGTCGTAGCGCCGCACCACGTCGAGCACCGCCGCAACCGCCAGGTCCTGCGCCTCCACCTCGCCCGGGTCGAGCCAGAGCAGGCGGCCGTAGCGGCGCACCAGGTCGGGCCGCGCGCGCGTGACGTGCGTCTCCGCCGCGGGCCGCCCCGCCAGCGCGCTGCGCGCCCGGAACGGGTTGAACCACGCATGCAGCTCGAGCCCGCGCCGGTGCGCCTCCTCGACCGCGAACGCGAGTGGGTCCCAGTACGGCTCCGGCGGCTTGCCCATCTCTCCGGTGAGGTAGTCCGACCACGGTGCGAGGACGGTTGGGTAGATCGCGTCCGCCGCCGGCCGGACCTGGAGCAGCACCGTGTTCATGCGGAGTCGCTGGGCGAGGTCGAGGATGGCGAGGAGCTCCCGCTGCTGTTCGGCGGTGGAGAGCCCCGGCCGCGACGGCCAGTCCAGGTTCGCGACCGTCGCGACCCAGAGGCCGCGGAACTCGCGGGGCAGGGAGGGGATGTCGAGCGCAGGACGGGGGTCGGCGGCGACGTCGCGTAGCTCCGAACCCGGCGCACGCTGTGAGTCCGGCGCAGCGCCGGGATGCGGCGGGGCTGTCGTCGACGCTCCGACACCCGGTGGAACACCAGCGGAATCCGCGCGCGCCGGGGCGCGCGGCTCGGGCGCCGGCGCCTCGCGCGGGCCGACAGGCGCGCAGGCGGCGCCCGCCGCGAGCCAGAGGACGAGCGCCGCACGCCGCGCGAGCTTCACGGCACGAGCACGCGCATGCCCAGGTGCTTCACCCGGAAGGCCAGCACGTCGGCCGCCTCCTCGATCTGCTTCGAGGTCGGCTTGCCGGCGCCGTGGCCCGCGCGCGTCTCCACGCGGATCAGCACCGGCTTGTCACACGACTGCACCTCCTGCAGCCGCGCCGTGAACTTGAACGAATGGCCGGGGACGACGCGGTCGTCGTGGTCCGCCGTCGTGACCAGCGTGGCCGGATAGCACGTGCCCGGCTTCAGGTTGTGCAGCGGCGAGTACGCGTACAGGTAACGGAACGCCTCCGGGTCGTCCGGCGAGCCGTAGTCCGAGACCCACGCCCAGCCGATGGTGAACTTGTGGAAGCGGAGCATGTCCATGACGCCCACGGCCGGGTGCGCCACCGCGAACAGCTCCGGCCGCTGCGTCATCACCGCGCCGACGAGCAGCCCGCCGTTCGACCCGCCGCCGATCGCGAGCTTCTGCGGGCTGGTGTAGCCCTCGCGGATCAGGTACTCGGCCGCGGCGATGAAATCGTCGAACACGTTCTGCTTCCGCTCCTTCGTCCCCGCCCGGTGCCACTCCTCGCCGTACTCGCCGCCGCCGCGCAGGTTCGGCTGCGCGTACACGCCGCCCATCTCGAGCCACAGCAGGTTCGCGATTGAGAACGCCGGCGTGAGCGAGACGTTGAACCCGCCGTAGCCGTAGAGGTACGTGGGGTTCGAGCCGTCCAGCGCGATGCCCTTCCGGTGCGTGATGAACATCGGCACGCGGGTGCCGTCCTTGGACGTGTAGAAGACCTGCTTCGTCTCGTACTGCGACGGGTCGAACCCTTCGAGCTGCGGCGCCTGGAAGACCTCGTTGGTGCCGGTCTCGATGTCGTAGCGGAAGATCGTCGTCGGATAGAGGAACGACGTGAACGCGTAGAACAGCTCGGGCGAGTCCGGCTTGCCCGAGATCCCCGCGACGGAGCCGAGGCCCGGCAGCTCGAGCTCTCCCGCCGGCTCGCCATCGAGGGTGTAGAACCGCACCCGGCTCGCCGCGTCCTTCAGGTACACCGTGACCAGCTTCCCTCCCACGATCGCCGCGGCCTCGAGCACGTCCTCCGATTCGGGCACGATCGTCCGCCACTTGTCACGGGCCGGGTCACGCAGGTCAATGGCGACGATACGCTGCCGCGGCGCGTCCAGGTTCGTCTGCACGTAGAGCACGGGGCCCCGGTTGCCGACCACCGTGTAGGACGCGTCGAAGTCGTCGAGCAGCCGGACGACGGGCGCGGAGAGGTCCGGCTTCGCGGGGTCCTTCAGGTCGATGTAGTAGAGCCGGTTCTTCGGGTCCGTGCCGTGCCAGACGTAGATCAGCGCGTAGCGGCCGTCCTCGGTGATCTCCGCGTTGAAGCCCCACTCCGGCTGGTCCGGCCGCTCGTAGATCAGCCGGTCCTCCGACTGCGGCGTGCCGACGACGTGGTAGTAGAGCTTCTGGTTGCGGTTCTCCTGGAGGAGCTGCTCGCCCTCCGCGGGCTCCGGGTAGCGCGAGTAGAAGAACCCCCGGCCGTCCTTCGTCCAGGAGATGCCGGTGAACTTGGCCCAGCGGATGTGGTCCGCGAGATCGCGGCCCGTCGCGACCTCGCGCACGAAGAGCTCCTGCCAGTCCGATCCGCCGCTGGACGTGCTGTACGCCAGGTAGCGCGCGTCGTGGGAGACGGCGAGGCCGGAGAGCGCGACCGTGCCGTCCTCGGAGAGCGTGTTCGGGTCGAGGAGCACGCGCGGCTCCGCGTCCAGCGACGGCTGCACGTACAGGACCGCCTGGTTCTGGAGCCCGTCGTTCTTCGTGAAGAAGTAGAGCCCGCCCTCGCGGAAGGGCAGCCCGTACTTCGGGTAGTTCCAGAGCCGCGTGAGGCGCTCGCGGATCGCGTCGCGCTCCGGGATCGCGGCGAGGTGCGCGAAGGTGATGGCGTTCTGCGCTTCGATCCACGCCCGCGTCTCCGGGGAGTCCGTGTCCTCGAGCCAGCGGTACGGGTCGGGGACCTTGGTGCCGTGGTAGTCGTCGACGACGTCGACCTTCCGGGTTTCCGGGTACCTGATCCGCTCCTGCGCGGCAGCAGTCTGCGCCGTGATCGTCGATGCCATCAGTGCGAACGCAAGGGTTGTATGGCCGGTGCAGGCCCGCATGGCTCCGCCGCCCTCCGGTTCCGGGGTCCGATTCGCCCGTGATCCCCGTAGTATACCGTGCGGTGCGGGAGAGGCTCCACGGTGTGGGTGGGCGCAGGGCGAGAGCGGGCCGGTGCTGCGGACGGCGCGGCTGTCGGGTGACGGATCCGCGGTGGACCTCCGCTGGCCCGAATGGTTCAACTTCGAACCACGCCCCGCCCGCCGGCGTGCGCTCCCGCCAACGCGCGCTCGTACAGCGCCAGCACGTCGCCGCGCCCGAGCATCCCCAGCAGGCGGCCGGTCTCCGGGTCCACCACGGGCAGCGACGCAGCGCCGCGCACGCCCATGCGCCGCACGGCGTCCAGCAGCGAGTCCTGCGGCGTGACCGGGTCCACCGGGACCGCGATGTCGGCGGCGATCAGCGGCGCGGTCGCCTCCGGCGGCTCGGCGGCCAGCCGCACCAGGTCCGCGACGGTGATCACGCCCACCAGCCGCAGCTCGCTGTCCACGACGGGGAAATCGGTCTGTGCGCCCGGCTCCAGCCGCTCCAGCAACTGCGGGACCGTCGCCGCCTCGCCGATGACCTGCGGGTCCGGGTCGTAGGCGTCGGCCACGAGCTGGCCGGCGAGCACGTCTCGGTCCGCCCCGTGCTCCAGGACCTCACCCCTCCGGCGCAGCCAGCCGCTGTACAGCGAGTCCGCCTCGAGCCGCCGCGCGACGAGATACGCGATCACGGTGGTCAGCATCAGCGGCACCATGATCTGGTAGTCGTTCGTCATCTCGAAGACGATCAGGATCCCGGTGATGGGCGCGTGCGTGGAGGCGGCGACGACCGCGCCCATGCCGACCAGCGCGTACGCCTCGGGGCTCAGCGGCAGGTCCGGGAACAGCGAGGCGAGCGCCGCGCCGAACGCGCCGCCGGTCGCGGCGCCCACGTACAGCGCGGGCGTGAACACGCCGCCTGACCCGCCGGTGTTCAGCGTGATCGCGGTCGCGAGGATCTTGCCGAGGGCGAGCAGCAGCAGCGTGAACCACGGCAGGCGGCCGAAAAGGTCGAGCGGAATGGACAGGTGCCCATCGCCCACCAGCAGTCCGCCGGAGGCGAGCACGATCGCGCCGACCGCGATGCCGCCGACCAGCGGCAGCACGGGCGCGGGCAAGGTCGAGCGCTGCGCCATCGTCTCGGCGCGGAAGTAGAGGCGCACGAACAACGCTGCCATCACGCCCGCGAGCACGCCCAGGAGCGGGTAGAACGCGAAGATCTCGCGCGTCAGCGTGTAGCCGTATTCAGTGGGGATCGGGAACGCGGGGTGGTTGCCGAAAAACGAGTGCGAAACCACGGCGCCGACGACGCTCGCGACGACGACCGGCGGGAACGCCGCCACGGCGAGCGAGCCGAGGATCTCCTCGAGGGCGAAGAACGCGCCCGCGAGCGGCGCGTTGAACGCGGCCGAGATCCCGGCCGCCGCGCCCGCGGCGACGAGCACACGCACGCGCCCGGCGTCGAAGCGGAACGCCCGGCCGAGGAACAAGCCGATCGTCGACCCCAGCACCGCGACCGGCCCCTCGCTGCCTGCCGAGCCGCCGGCGCCCAGCGTGATGGCGCTCGCGGTCGTGCGCGCCAGGGCGGGCCGTGTCGGGATGTAGCCGCCGCGGCGGGCGACGGCGAGCTGCACGTCCGGCACGTTCAGCCCCTCGTGGCCACGGCCGAGCCGCCGCATCACCCACCACGCCGTGTACATGCCCGCCGCGGTCAGCAGCGGCCGGTACAGCACGAACGGCCCGCTCCCGATCTGCTCGAGCGGCCACTGGAAGAAGGCGATGTAGGCGAGGTCGATGAGCTTGTAGAACGCGGCGACGCCGAGCCCGCCGGCAGCGCCGATGGCGACCGCGAAGCCGAGCAGGACCGCGTTCTCGCTGATCTCGAGCCGGCCGAACCACTCGACGAACGCGCCCCAGCCGCTGGTCGCGACGTTCGCGGGTAGACGCGCGACCCGTCGCGTGCGCACCACGGTCTGGAGCCAGCGCCGGCGCAGCAGGTGCTGCAGGAGCCAGCGCCGGCGCCGGGACGGCAACGGGTCTCCGGGCTGGGGGCGATCCGGATCCATTTACGGAGAAGCGCGATACCGCCTCAGGGTGCGGAGACACGACGGCACGCGGCGCGGCCCCGGGTCATGGCTCCAGGTCGAGCGGCTCGGTGCGGACCGCGGCACCACGGTCCGTAGGGGAATGATGCGACGGGAGCGGCGCGGGCGGAAGGTGCTCCGGCGCAGCCCGGCTCACTCCGGGTTCGACGTCGGCTCCGAACGAGCCGCCGCCCTCAGAACTCCCCGATCAGGCCGATCTCGGGCTCCAGCTCGTAGCCGAGCTGGCGGCGCACCGTCTCCTGCGCGAAGTCCATGAGCCAGCGGACCTCGGCCGCGGTGGCGCCGCCCAGGTTGACGATGATGTTGGCGTGCTTGTGGAAGATCCCCGCGCGGCCGTGGACGTAGCCCTTGAGGCCGCACTGATCGATGAGCCGGCCCGCGCCGATGCCCTCGATCTTCTTGAAGATCGAGCCCGCGCACGGGTAGAGCCACAGGTCGGGGTGCCGCTCGTCGCGCCAGGCGAGGTTCTCGCGCATCACGGAGCGGAGCTCCTCGACCGGCTGGGGCTCGAGCCGGAAGGTGGCGGAGAGCACGATGTCCTGGCGCTCGTGCAGCACCGAGTAGTCGTAGCCGAACTTCATGTACTCGGGGCCGACGACGCGGCGCTCACCCTCCTGGGTGAGCAGCTCGCACGACTCGAAGACCTCGGCGATGAAGCACGTGCGCTCGCGGTCGGGCGGCGGCGAGAGGAAGTGCAGGTTCTGCCAGATCGCCCCGCCCACGGTACTGGGGATGCCGACGTAGTGGTGCAGCCCGCCGAGCCCGCGCTCGACGCTCGCGACGATCAGGTCCGGGAAGATGACCTCGCCGCTCGCCGCCCACACCCGGTTGTCCTCGCGGAACTCCATGCCGCGGGCCTCGTTGCGGATGACCAGGCCGCGGAACCCGCGGTCGCCCACGAGGATGTTGGCGCCGAGGCCGAGGATGAAGTACGGGATCTCCAGCTCGCGAGCGGCGAGGACCGCGTTCGCGAGCTCATCCGGCGTCCGGGCGCGGTAGAAGAGGTCGGCCGGGCCCCCGATCCGGAACGTGGTGTAGGGCGCGAGCGGGACGTCCCGCTCGATGCGGTCCTGCCCGAGCCGGCGGGCGAGCTCGCGCACCCGGTGCGTCGAAGCGAGATCCGCGATCACCACCCCACGGAATGTGCGAGATGATGGGTCTGGCGCGACCGCATGATCGGCGGCTGCGCGCGGCCCGGCAACGGCGGGCACTTGCCGCCGCGGATGATCACGACACGGCCGCGCCGCTCCTCGTCGTCCCCCTGGCCGTTCCCGGCCGAGGCGCCCCACTGACCCTTGGCGCGGCCGACCGAGCCGGGCACGTGCAGAGCCACGCCCGGAGGCAGGGCGTACTCCTCTTCCTCCTCGCCGTCCTGCACAGGAGACGCCTCCAGCGCCTCGGCCACCGTTGCGGGCTCCGCCGGCTCGCCCGGCAGGTCCCCGCCGCCGGGGGCGGCATCCGACTCGGCGCTCGGCAACGCCGCGGCCGGCACGTCGGTGACGTCGGCCACCGCAACCGCAGCGTCCGCCGCGTCGGCCATCGGGTCGGGAGCGGCCTCGGCCTGCACCGCGATGTGCGCCTCGGCTGCGGACGACGCCACGGCTGCCACGGCCGGCGACGGCGCCACGGCTTCTACGGCCGGCGCTTCCCGCAACGCGACGACCTGCATCACGGGCTCGAACAGCACCGGAACGGCTTCGGAGGTTTCGGCTTCCCTGGCCTCCCGCGCATGGTCGAAGGCGGGTACCGAGAAGCGGATCAGCGCGAACGCCGTCGCGTGCACCGCCACCGAGACGGCGATGCCCGCGGTCACGGCCCGCGCGTGGGCCCGGTCCTGCCGCTCGTGCCGTTCCATTGCCGACCTCCAGGTTGCGGCACCCGCCGGCGCACCGCGTCGCCCGTGCACCGGCCGCGCACTCCCCACCGACCGCCCGATCACCGTAATACTGGACCCCTCGATCACCGGTTCCGGTCACATCGCGGGGCCGGAAGCTCCGTGGCATCCTCGCACGGGCGGCGTCCTGGTCCACGACTGCACATGCCGCGCCGCTGACCCTTTCGCCCCCGCCCTCACGGCTGTATTATCCCCCGCGACAGACAGGGGTGCTGGGGCCGAACGCCCCGGCTGAGATCACACCCTTTGAACCTGATCCGGGTAATGCCGGCGCAGGGAGTCTGCTTCTCGGGCCGCGGGCCATCCCGCCCTCTGCACCCTTCCTGTCCCCATACACGGCTCACCTTGGCGGGGAGGGACAATCGATGAGCTTCGCCAGACAACAACTCGAGCGCCTCGCGCCGCTGTGGGACCGCATGCTCCGGCACCGGTTCCTCATCGAGACGCGCGACGGCACGATCCCGTTCGACACGTTCGCCCGCTGGATGCGGCAGGACTACCTGTTCGTCGAGGCCGCGATCCCGTTCATCGGCGCCTTGATCCCGAAGGCGCCGCCCGAGCACTGGCCTCTGCACTCCAGCGTCATCGCCATGCTCCAGAAGGAGCTGGAGCTGTTCCGCGAGCGCGCCGCTGCGGTCGGCGTGGACATGACCGGCATCCGCCCGACCTTCATCAACCACGCCTACGTCCAGTTCCTCATGGCGACGGCGTACCGCAACAGCTACGCGGAGGCGTTCACCGTCCTCTACGCCGCGGAGAAGGCGTACCACGACTCGTGGAGCGTGGTGAAGCAGGGCATCGACCCGGACTCGGTGTGGGCGCCGTTCGTCGAGAACTGGGCCGGCGATGCGTTCGCGCAGTACGTCGCCGACCTCGAGCACGAGCTGGATGCGCTGGCCGCTGCCGCGGGCGAGGCCGAGCGCGCGCGCATGGCCGAGCTGTTCGAGACGACGACGCGCTACGAGATCGCGTTCTGGGAGATGGCCGTCACGAACGAGGACTGGCCGGGGATCGTGGACGCGTCGTCGTCGGCGGCTGCCCACCGCTCGCCCGAGGCGCACACCGTTGCCGCAGGAGGTACGCGATGAGTGCCGCCGTCACTACGCAGACATTGCTGACCGACGCGTTGTACGCCGCCGCGAAGCCGATCTGGGACGCGCAGCTCGATCACCCGTTCGTGCGCGGCATCGGCGATGGCTCGCTCGACGAGGTGCTGTTCCGCAACTGGGTCGTTCAGGACTACGCGTACCTGAAGGAGTTCGCCCGGGTGTTCGCGTGGGCCGTGGCGAAGGCGCAGCGGCTCGAGTCCATCCGCTGGTACGCCGCGGTGCTGAATCTCACGCTGAACACCGAGATGGAGTTGCACCGCAAGTACGCCGCACGGTTCGGGATCTCGACCGCCGAGCTCGAGGCCGCGGAGGTCTGGCCGACGACGCGCGCGTACACCGACTTCCTCGTGCGCACCGCCGCGGACGGCGACATGGCCGACCTGCTCGCCGCGCTGCTGCCCTGCGCCTGGGGCTACGTCTACATCGCGGAGCGGCTCGCCGCCGGCTCGCCGCCCAGCGACCAGCGCTACGCCGACTGGATCGCGATGTACACGTCAGAGGAGTTCCGCGAGGCGGCCGAGTGGCTCAAGGCCGAGCTGAACCGCGAGGCCGAGGGCGCGACCACGGAGAAGCGCAAGCGGCTCGAGGCGCTGTTCGTGCAGTCCAGCCGCTACGAGTGGCAGTTCTGGGAGATGTGCTGGCGCGGGGAGGCGTGGCCGGTGTAGCACCCCGGTTCACCTCTTGCACCGCATCGTCGATAGCCGGCGCCCCGCCCGCGGGGCGCACCGGGTGACGGAGCCGGCCGGCAGCGTGTCCGCCGGCTCTCACACGTTCCGGAGGGCGCGACCATGGCCCGCTACGACGATGCCTACGACATCCGCCACCGCAGCGTGCTGCCCGGCGGGCCTCACGCCCGCCCCATGCTGGCCGGGCCGCCGCTCGGCTACGGCTATCCATCGGACGAGGACGACATCGCGCCGGGCTACTACACGGGCGGGGGCGCCTACCGCCAGGTGACCGACCGTCCCTACCTCGCCGAGCGCGGGCTGCTCCGGCGCTCGGATTACCGGCGACTCGGCCGCCGCGGCCGCGACTGGGGCCGTGACCCGCGCGGCGAGGTCGGCGGGCCGTACGTCGGCGAGTACCGGGCACGGCTCGAGCGGGAGCGCTACGGCCGCACCCTCGGCCCGCCGGAGGAGTACCGCGGCGGGTGGGACACCCTGTCCGCCTACCGCGACCCGGACGACCCCTGGTGCGGCTACCGCTTCCTCTTCTCCGGCTACCAGGGCCGCCGCTCCGACCGGGGCGTGGGCGGCCCCGCCCCGCGCTGGGGACGCCGGCGAAGGTAGCCGCCGACCGGACCCACGGCTCGGCAGGACTCCCGCAAAGGCGCGGAGGCCGCGGCTGAAGCCGCGGCCTCGAGCTTCTCCTTCGCCCAGCTCAGCGGGACTCGCGCAAAGGCGCGGCGACCGCAGGGCAGAGAAAACGCGCGGGGGGTCGTTCCTCGCCCCTCGGGCGTTCTGGAGGGCGGGATTGCAATCATCCGCGGCTCGCCCCACCATCCGACCGAGAACGAAGCTGGACCTCTCCAACCGAAGTAGGACCTGCCATGCATCGTCTGTCGCGCGTGCTCGCAGTTCCGCTGCTCTGCACCCTCGCGTCGTCCCCCGCTCTAGCCCAGCACGGTGGGCCGGGCCCGGAGACGTACGACCTCGTCATCGCCAACGGCCGCGTGATCGATCCCGAGTCCGGGCTGGACGCGGTCCGCAGCATCGGCATCCGCAGCGACCGCATCGTCACGATCGCGGAAGGGCCGCTGCGCGGCGCACGGGTCATTGACGCCGCCGGCCTCGTCGTCGCGCCCGGGTTCATCGATCTCCACCGCCACGGCCAGGACGAGGAGAACTACCGCTACGCGGTTCTGGACGGCGTGACGACCGGGCTCGAGCTGGAGGTCGGCGTCGGGGACGTGGACGCCTGGTACCGCGAGCGCGAGGGTGGGCAGCTCATCAATTACGGCGCCGCCGTCGGCCACATCCCCGTCCGCATGGCGGTGCTCGGCGACCCGGGCGAGTTCCTGCCCAGCGGCCCCGGCGCGGACCAGCCGGCCTCGCCCGAACAGATCGCGGAGATCGTGCGCCGGATCGACCGCGGGCTGCGGGAGGGCGCCATCGCGGTCGGGCTCGGCACCGCCTACACGCCCGCCGCCTCCCGGGACGAGATCATCGAGGTCCTGCGCGTGGCCGCGCGCCACGGCGCATCCGCGCACATCCACACGGGCGGCCCGCTGCGCGGCATCATCGGCGCCATCGAGGCGACGGCCGAGGCCGGCGCGGCGCTGCACATCGTGCACATCAACAGCACGGCCGGCTCGCGGATCGGGGAGATGCTCGACACCGTGTCCGCCGCGCGCGCCCGCGGCCAGGATGTGACGACCGAGGCGTATCCCTACGCCGCGAGCGCCACCCGCATCGAATCCGCGCTGTACGACGACTGGGAGAGCCAGCCCGACGAGTGGTTCCAGGCGTTCGAGTGGCCGGAGACCGGCGAACGGCTCACCAGGGAGACGTTCGCGAAGTACCGCGCCGTTGGCGGCACCGTCATCCGCCACGGCAACCGCGAGGAGAACGTGCGCATCGCCATCGCGAGCCCGCTCACCATGATCGCGAGCGATGGCGGCCCGAACCGCGATGGCAAGGGCCACCCACGCGGCGCTGGCAGCTTCACCCGCGTGCTGGGCCGCTACGCACGCGACGAGGGCGTGCTCACCCTCGCGGACGCGCTCGCCAAGATGACCATCATGCCTGCACGACGGCTCGAGGCGCGCGTGCCGGAGATGAAGGACCGCGGCCGGATCCGCGCCGGCGCGTTCGCCGACCTGGTCATCTTCGATCCGGACCGCGTCATCGACCGCGCCACCTACCGCGAGCCCGTGCTTCCGCCCGACGGCATGCGCTACGTCATCGTGAACGGCGTGCCGGTCGTCGAGAACGGCCGCATCGTGGAAGGAGTCCGGCCGGGCCGCGCGATCCGCGCTCCGATCACGGCCGGCGCGACCCGCTGAAGCGGACCGCCCCCGGCGTCGCTTCGACGCCGGGGGCGACGGCCGACCCCGATCGGCGTTGCCGCGCTGAGCGCGGGCATCGAGTGCCTCTGTGCGATCCCCTTGCTGGTCGGCTGAGCGACGAGCCGGCCGCGCTCCCGTCCACGTCCCCAGCGCCTCGCGCGTTCCATTGACTGACCGCCGGCCGGGGCCCGCCCCGAGGCCGCGCTGTCCTCGCAGCGACGGCGTGCAGCCGTCGCCGACCCGCATCGCCCGTCGGACAACGCAGGAGGAGCTCGCATTGCAATGGCTCGGCCGGCCGACCTCTCGTTGGCCATCCGCGTCTCCGTGGTGCTCGTCTCCGCGCTCTTCGTCGCGTGCGGCGATCGCGAGTCCGTCAGCCCGGAGGCGTCGGATCCGGTTGCCGTGGTGGACATCCCGTTTTCCGGGATCACGGCCCCCGGCGCAGCGGCCGCGTTCAACGCGGCGAACACCGCAACGGTCCGCATCACGGCCGGCGCGACGACGGTGCTGGACACCGTCTTCGCGTTCACTCCGGCCGACCGTCTGCGACTCGCGTTCCGCACCCCGCGCAACGAACCATCCGGCAGCCTCACGCTCGGGCTGAGGCGCGGCGTGGACCTGCTGTTCCGCGGCTCGGGCGCCGTCGCGGTGCTGCAGGGCGACACGACCGAGGTGACCATCCGGCTCGAGCCCGTCCCCGTGCGGGTGGACGTGACGGATGAGGTGCCGGTCTTCACGGCGATCGGAGACATGCACCGGCTGGAGGCCGTCGCCCTGTTCGCGACCCGCGACACGATCCCGGACCCCACGATCCAGTGGTCCAGCGCGAACCAGCAGGTCGCGACGGTCACCATCGAGGGCCTCGTCATCGCCCGGGGCGAGGGGGCGACATGGGTGCACGCGCGGGCCGACGAGGCCCGCGACAGCGTCCGGATCGAGGTCACGCCGGTCGTCACATCCGTCGTCGTCACCGCCCCGCTGACGCGGATCCCCGTTGAGACCAAGATCCAGCTCCGGGCCTCGGCCCACGACCGGCGCGGCAGCCTGTTGAACCGCACGCTGGAGTGGTCCAGCTCCGACCCGGCCACTGCGACCGTGGACGGCAGCGGGCTGGTTTCGGCCACCGGCGTGGGCACGGCGACCATCTCCGCCACGACAGGGGGCGTCAGCGGCAGCGCCGAGATCACCGTCCATCCTCCGCTCGGGCACTGGACGCCGCTCAGGCCGATGCCGCAGGAGCGGACCGAGATCAGCGCGGCGACGGACGGGCAGCGCATCTACGTGGTCGGCGGCTTCGCGCCGGACGGGAGTCGGGTCGTGGCGCCGCGCGCCATGCACATCTACGACCCCGCGACGGATGCCTGGACGACGTCGCCCGACTCCATTCCGGAGGGAGTCAACCACGCGGGGCTGGTGTACCTCGACGGCAAGCTCTACCTCGTGGGTGGGTTCCGCGGCGCGACGTTCGACCCCATCGATGCCGTGTGGATCTACGACATCGCCGCCGGGACCTGGACCGCCGGGCCTCCGCTGCCGACCGCCCGCGGCGCCATGGCCGTCGCGGTGCTGAACGGAAAGATCCACGTGATCGGCGGCAACGCCGCGAACGCGGGCGCACTCAACCCCGCGGAGCACAACGTGGGCCCGGACGCGAGCTCGGTCGGCACGCACGAGGTGTTCGACCCCGCGACGGGGCAGTGGACCCGGCTGCCGCCGATGCCCACGGCGAGGAACCATGCGGGCGCCGCGGTGCTGAACGGCCGCATCCACGTCTTCGCCGGCCGCGTCGGCAGCAACGACACGCTCTTCGTCCACGAGGTGTTCGACCCGGCGACCAACGCGTGGACCACCGCGCCGCGCGTGCCCACGGGGCGCAGCGGCGTCGCGGTCGTCGTGTTCGGCGGCGAGGCGTACGTGTTCGGCGGCGAGGCGTTCGCCACGCAGGAGGTCACGTTCCGCGAGGCCGAGCGCTACGACCCGGTCACCAACCAGTGGGAGCTGGTGCCGCCCATGCCTACCGGCCGCCACGGCCTCGGCGCCGCGGTGGTGGGGGAGTTCATTTACGTGATCGCCGGCGGCCCCAGGCCGGGCTTCTGGTACAGCAACGTCAACGAGCGGTTGACGGTCACGATCCCGTGACCGCGCCGGTCATCGCGTGAACGGCGCGATCCGAGGCGCCGGGTTTCGACGTCGACGAAGCGATGGCGACGCGTCGTCGGCCCGCGGTCAGTGGCAGGGCCGGCCGCGGTAGGTGGGCCTGGGGTCCGAAGTGACGATGGTCCGCGGCGCGGGGCAGCCCACGACCCACACCGCGACGGCCGCGCCCCGGGGGTCCAGCCCCGCCGCCGTGAGCCAGCCGCGCTTCACCCTGCCGACGGCGCCCGGCTCGTACAGCGGCGCGCCGCCCGGGTCGTCGGCCGCGTCCGGCCCTTTGATGAGGGCCGACGTGCCGATGGCGGGAATCGGGGGCACGTCCAGCCGCAGATCGAACACCGTGCCCGCGAGCCCGGGCGTGGGCTCCGGCACCGCGGCGAGGTCCGGCGACGCGGGCCCCGGAGCGATCGCGGCCAGCGCCTCCGGCTCGCGGATCCGGATCACCTCCGGCAGGCGCTCCGGCGCGACGGGAGGCGACGTCTCGATGCGCAGCAAACGGAGCGTCGTGTCGGGCCGGACCGCCTGCGGTTCCACCCGGAGCTGCACCAGCGCGAACGCGAGCGCGTGCACGGCGAACGAGACCGCGATGCCGATCCCGATCGAGCGGCGTCGGAGCGCCTCGTGCCGTCCGCGTCGATCCATCTGCCGTGCCCTCCATCCGGTGTGGCAGCCCATATTAGGGTTGCGGCCCGCCCCATCGCCACCCCGTTCCGGCCGACCGCCTTCCGCCAGCCCCGCGCCCGGGGTATGTTTTGCGCCGTTCGCGATGCATCGATGGAACTCGAACCGAAGACCCTGACGTGTACGATCACCAGGCACTCGTCCGTCTCCTCGCCAGCCGCGCCTACCGCGAAGGCGAGTTCGTTCTCTCGTCCGGCCGCAAGAGCAACTTCTACCTCGACGCCAAGCAGGTCACCTACGACCCGGTGGGCATCCGCCTCGTGGGCGAGGCCGTCTACGAGCTCATCATGCCGTTCGGCGTCCAGGCCGTCGGCGGTCTCACCATGGGCGCCGACGCCATCGTCGCCAGCGTCGCGTTCCTCTCGGGCGAGCGCGGCACGCCGATCCCCGGCTTCATCGTCCGCAAGGAGCCCAAGCAGCACGGGCTCCAGAAGGCCATCGAAGGCGTCTTCCCGCCGGGCGCGCGCTGCGCCATCGTCGAGGACACGCTGACCACCGGCGCGTCCGCGCTCCGCGCCGTGCAGGCGGTGCGCGACGCCGGTGGCGAGGTCGCCGTCGTCGTGGCGCTCGTGGACCGTCAGGAGGGCGGCGCCGCAGCCATCGAGAAGGAGGGCATCGAGTTCCGCGCCGTCACCACGGTCGCGGAGATCCGCGAGGCGTTCCATGCCGGGAAAGGATGAGCGAAAGGCCGCCTGCGGGCTGACCCGCCAGGCGGCCGTCGCCGCGCGCTGCAGACCGGACGCTGCGCCCCACCACCGCGCACGCCCGCTCGCCTCACGGCTGCCTCGGCCGGCCCCGCCCTCGCCCGGGAGGCGGGGAAACGGGGGCAGGCCCTGGCCTCAATCCTTGTACGGATCGTACTCGTTCTCGCCCGCCATCACCACGATCAGCGGCCGCAGCGTGTGCAGCACCTCGATGGTCGAGCCCTGCGCCGCGAGCACCTCGGGCAGCCGCCGGTAGACGTGCGGGCTCTCGTCCAGCCCGCCGCCGCGGAGCACCACGCCCTTCTTCCGCACCCACTCGTGCATCATCTCCGGGGTCACCAGCCCCGGCTTCAGCACCTTGCCCGAGCGGCGCTTGCGCTTCCCCGCCGCGGCCGTGCGGCTCATGATCCGGCCGGCGCCGTGCACCGTGGAGTACAGCGCGGCGCGCTGCTCGGCGAGCGTCTCCTCGTCGGCACGCTCGGGGGGCGTGCCCTGGACGATCACCGCGTCATCCCCCATCGAGCCGCCGATGAAGCCCTTCTGCCCGGGGAACGCCGGCGTGGCGCCCTTCCGCACGACAATGAACTCCTCGCCGTCGTGCGTCTCGCGCCAGGCGTAGTTGTGGTGGTTGTGGATGAGCTCCAGCTCGCGGCCGCCCATGATCTGCACCACCTTGCGCGCCACCCACTCGCGGCCCGCGTACGCGTAGCGCCCAGCCAGCTCCATCAGGTGCCAGTAGTCGTGGCCGAGCGGACTGTCCAGCGCGAGCAGCACCTCACGCTCCGGCACCCGCTCGCCCCAATTGCGGCCCTGCCCGAGGGCGAGGAAGCCGGAGGCCACGGTGTAGCCGAAGCCGCGCGAGCCGAAGTGCACGCCGACCCACAGCCGGTCCTGCTCGTCGGCGAACACGTCCACGTAGTGGTTGCCGCTGCCGACCGTGCCGAGCTGCGACCGCGCCTTCTCCCGGAGATCGTGGCGGTGCCTCGCCGGGACGGCGTCCCACGCCGGGTCGTCGAACAGGGGGTGGTCCACCGGCGCATCGTCCGCCGTGTTCTTGCGGCCGATGCCGAAACTGACCTGGTCCTGGATCTCGTCGGCCAGGGCGTTCAGCCGCCGGCGGACCTCCTCTTCGCTCCTGCCGAGGTCCGCGAGCGTCAGGTCCGTCCGGATCGCGGCGTTGCCGCACGCGATGTCGAAGCCGACGCCCACCACGGAGACCTTGTCGCGGTACGCCGCCACGCCGCCGATCGGCATCACGTAGCCGACGTGCCCGTCCGCCATGAGCGCGGCCCGCTCGGCGCGCTGCGCAACGGTCTGGATCTGCGCCAGGGTCTCCTGGTCGTGCTGTCCGAAGATCTTTATCCGCATGTTCGGTTCGGAAACTCCAACAGCGACGAAGTCTCTGCCATCTGGATGAACCCGGCCGGCCCGGCAGTGGTGCCCGCGTGACCCGGCCGGCCGCGACGCGATCGAGCCGCCGAGCCCCCGGCCCTACGCCTGATGAGCGCTGGGCTCCAGGCCCTGAAGTTCGAGGCCTGCTGATCGGCCGAGTCCCGCGTGTGTGCGCGCCGCGAGGGCGAGGCGGGCACCTGTCCAGCCGCCTCGGCCCGTTTCCCTCCGCCGTGGCGCGCCGCCTGCGATGCGCCTCCCTGACCGCGACGCGCCTGGCCGACGCGCAAGCCGGATAGAGTATTCGATCCCCTGCCCGGACGCACGAGGCGCGCCGGACACTCGCCACGACCCCGCGCGGGTCGGAGACCGCGGCGTCGCACGCCATGATCCTGAGGTTCCTGGGCACGAGAGGCGAGATCGAGGCGCGCACCCGCGCGCACCGGATGCACGCGTCGCTCGAGGTGGCGTACCGCGGCCGCAGCGTGATGATCGACTGCGGTTCGGACTGGCGTGAGCGGGTGTGGCGGCTCGCGCCGAGGGCCATCGTGCTCACGCACGCCCACCCGGACCACGCCGGCGGGCTCGTGGACGGCGCGCCCTGCCCGGTCTGGGCCACGGAGGAGACGTGGCGCGCGCTCGAGCGTTACCCCGTCGCGGACCGGCGCGTCCTCCGGCCCCGCGTCGCCACGCGGATCCGGGGCATCACGTTCGAGGCGTTCCCGGTGGTGCACTCGCTCATCGCGCCGGCGGTCGGCCTGCGGATCACGGCCGGCCGTGCACGCGTCTTCTACGTGCCGGACCTGGTCTCCATCCCGGACCGCGCCGCGGCGCTGCGGGACGTGGACATTTACGTGGGCGACGGCGCTTCGCTCGTGCGCCCGCTGGTGCGCCGGCGGGATGGCACGCTGATCGGCCACGTGGCGGTGCGCACGCAGCTCGGCTGGTGCGCGAAGGAGGGCGTGCCACGCGCCATCATCACGCACTGCGGCAGCCAGATCGTGACGGCGGACGGGCGCGCGGTCGCCGCCCGCGTGCGCGCCATGGGCGAGGCGCGCGGGGTGCGGGCGGAGGTGGCGCGGGACGGGCTGGAGGTGCGGCTGCCGTGAAGCGCCCGGTCAGCCGGCTGCCGTGAAGCGCCCCCGGCCGCCGTGAAGCGCCTCCTCAGTCGCTCGCGCTCCGCGTGGTCAGCTCCTTGACCAGCCGGTACAGGAACTCCTGCCCCTCGTAGAACGCGGCGGCCGGGATGTGCTCGTCCATCCCGTGGGCGTTGGTCTCGCCGTAGAACAGGCCCGAGACGCCGTACACCGGGATCCCCGCGTTGCGGAGGTACAGGCCGTCGGTCGCGCCGGTGGACATGGTCGGCACTACGGGCACGCCCGGCCACATCTCGGCCGTCACCCGCTCGATCGCCCCCAGCACCTCCGCCGTCAGCGGCGAGGGCGGGCTGTCCTTGGCTTCGTCCACCGGCGTGATCCGCAGTGTCGGCACCGCCGCGACGCGCTCCAGCGTGCGCTGCACCTCCCCGGGGTCCTCGTCCGGCAGCAACCGGCAGTTCACGTTGGCGCGCGCACGCTGCGGCAGCGCGTTGGGCGCGTGGCCGCCCGAGAGCATCGTCGCGACGCACGTCGTCCGCAACATGGCGTTCAACCGAGGATCTGCGCTCAGAGTGCGGATCGCCGCGGTGTCGGACTCGTCCGCGAGCAGCCGCCGGATCGCGTCGGCCTGCTGCGGTCCGACCAGGGCTGCGGAGCGCTCGAAGTACGCGCGCGTCACCTCGTTCAGCCGTACCGGGAACCGGTGCGCCGCGATGCGCACGAGCGCCTGCGCCAGCTCGTTGATGGCGTTGTCCTCCCGCGGCTGCGACGAGTGGCCGCCCGGGTTCGTCACCTCCAGCGTGAAGTCCAGGTACTTCTTCTCCGCCGCCTGCACCGTGTTCGCCACACGGCGCCCGTTCTCCACGATCCCGCCGCCGCCCTCGTTCAGCGCGAACGCCGCGTCGATGAGGTCGCGGCGGTTCTCCAGCAGCCAGCGCACGCCGTTGGCCGGCCCGCCTTCCTCATCCGCCGTCAGCGCCACGACGATGTCCCGGTCCGGGACGTATCCCTCCTCCTTCATGCGGATGAGGTTGGCGATGTAGATCGCCGCCTCGTCCTTGTCGTCCGCCGTGCCGCGCCCGTAGAACACGCCGTCCCGCTCGGTCAGCTCGAACGGCGGCACCGTCCAGTCGGCGGGGTCCGCCTCCACCACGTCGATGTGCGCGAGGAGGAGGATCGGCTTCTCCCCCGTATCACGCCCCCGCAGCCGCGCGACCAGGTTCCCCTTGCGAGGCATCGGCTCCACGACGACGACGTCCTCCTCCGGGAACCCGGCGGCGAGCAGCCTTCGCCGCATCGCCTCCGCCGCGGCGGTGTTGTCGCCTTGGCTGTCCGTCGTGTTGATCGCGACCAGCTCCGCCAGGATCTCGCGGGCGAGCTGCTGCCAGCGCTCCGGCGGCCTCGGGCCAGGCGGCGCGGCGTGCTCGGGCTGCGCCGCGAGGGGAGCGGCGATGATGAGGGCGGCGAGCAGGGCGGGCGGGGTGAGTGGCCGAAGCATCACGAGACCTCCAGCGCTCGGGTTCCGCGCTTGCCCGGATTCCGCGCGGCAGGAGCTCCAGCAGTCTGATGGCGTGCGGCGGCTCCCGCGGCGGGCGGCGTTCCCCGTGGCGGCCGACACGCCTCGCTGCGGCCGCGCCGGCCGCAGCGCGATCAGACGCGCCCGGAGCGTGCTCGGTCGCACGGTGCGGCGAAGAGTAGGGCCCATGCGACCACGCCGAAAGAGAGGCCACGCCGGATGAGCGGCTCGGGCGACGCACGGCAGGCCGCCGCGGGCGCCGCCCAATCCCCGATCGTCGCGGCGTCCACCTGCTCGCGGCGGCGCCCCCCGCGCATCGCGGCGCCGAGGCGCCGCACTCGTCCATGCGCGCCCCGGAGTTTTCCACGTCCCAGGCGCGAATATCCACCATCCAGGCGCGAGTTGTCCACAACGGGCGCGGAAAAGCGGGCGTAGTCGCGGGCCGACGGCGCTTGCCGGACGCCGGTCGCTGGTCACCGCTCGCCGGATGTCGCTCGCCGGTCGCCGGTCGCCGGTCACGGGTCGCTGGTCACCGCCCGCTGCCCGCCGGTCGCCGCTCGCCGGTCGCCGCCCACCGCCACAACGCCCGTCGCTGCGCGGGATCGCCGCGGCAAAGCCCCCGACTCGTCTGAGCTGAGGACGACGCGTTGGATCCATCCCGCGCGCGGCGCGGCAAAGCTCCATCGCCCGGACGGACTGCGTCGCGAATGTGGAAGTTAACCGCCTCCGGCGCGGCCAACGCCCCGTGCCGCCCCCCGGCCGCGCCGCGACCATGGAGGTTGGCCGCGCCTGCGGCGACCTGCCGACCCGGCCGCGGCGGCTTCCTACACCCGACGCGGGCTCCACACCCGCACCGGCTTTCACACCCGCACCGGCTCCACACACCCGCCGCCGCCTCCACACCCGTATGGCCTCCACGCTCGCGGCTGCCTCTACACCCGGCGGGCCTGCCTCACCCGCCAGTCTGCCACACTCGCCCCGGCCTCCACACCCGCGACGGCCCTCCCGACCCGCGGCGGCTCTCTTGACCCCGCGGTGTCCTCCGTGCGCGGGCGGCCGTGCGCCGCACCACGCTGCACTCGCCTCACCCCGCGGCCGGCCGCTCCCGGCGACCGGGATGACGGAGAGCGCATCGTGCCGCCCCACCGGCCCACGGCCGCCCCCGGCGACCAGGCCCGCCCCCCCGCTGCGCCCGCCAACCTCCCCCTCGCGCCACACTGGCGCCGGCCGGGCTCTCTGGGTATGCTTGAGAGTACCGCTAACGGCGCCGCGGGGCGGACAGCCCCGTCCCGCTCTCATCCAGGAGGTCACACCAATGCGTAGGTCGGGGCTGATCGTCGGAGCCCTGCTGCTGCTCGTTACTTCCGTCGGGGCAGGGTTCATTGTCCAGAATCGCGGGCCGCGCGACGCTGCCCGCCTGTTCGCCCAGGTCTTCCAGCACATCGAGCGCAACGCCGTCGAGCCGCTGGACCGGAACGCCATCTACGAGATGGCCACCCGCGGACTCATCGAGCAGCTCGACGACCCGTACGCCGCACTGTACTCGCCCGAGGAGATCGCCCGCTTCTCCCGCGAGCAGGTCGGCTCCGCCTACGGCGGGCTCGGCATGCAGATCGAGGACCAGCGCGGCGTCGCCACCGTCACCCGCGTGTTCCCCAACTCGCCCGCGGAGCGCGGCGCCGTGCGCCCGGGCGACCGCATCGTCGAGATCGACGGCGAGCCCACCCGCGGCCTGAAGCTGGAGGAGGTGTCCAGCCGCCTGCTCGGCCGGCCCGGCACCGAGGTCGAGGTCACGTTCGTACGGGCGGGGGTGGACGAGCCGATCCGCGGCCGCTTCACCCGCGCCATCATCCACATCCCGGCCGTGCCGTTCGCGATCCTCCTCGACGACGGCGTGGGCTACATCCCGCTCCAGCGCTTCAACGAGAACGCCGGCGAGGAGGTCGCACAGGCGGTGCGCTCGCTGCGGCGGCAGGGCGCGTCCGCCTTCATCATCGACCTGCGCGGCAACAGCGGCGGCAGCCTCGACGCGGCCGTGGACATCAGCGACCTCTTCCTCCAGCGCGGGCAGACCATCGTCACCGTCCGCTACCGCAACCAGCCGACGGACGAGTACCGCGCCCGCGGCCGCACCGTCGTCGGCGACGAGCCGATCGTCGTCCTCGTGGACGGCTACTCCGCCTCCGCCTCCGAGATCGTGGCGGGCGCGCTCCAGGACCACGACCGCGCGGTCATCGTCGGCACCACCACGTTCGGCAAGGGGCTGGTCCAGAACGTCTACGCGCTGGACGGCGGGTGGGCGCTCAAGCTCACCACCGGCAAGTGGTACACGCCCAGCGGGCGGCTCATCCAGAAGGAGCCGCGGCGAGACAACGGAACGGCTGCCGGGCACGATGATGCGCCGGCCGACCGGATCTTCCGCTCCGACGGCGGCCGCCCGCTGCGCGGCGGCGGAGGCATCATCCCGGACGTCGTCGTCGAGCCCGACACGCTCGATGAGAACGCCCAGGCGTTCCTCCGCGCCATCGGCTCGGCCTCATCCCAGGTCTACGTCGCCATCTACGACCTGGCCCTGACGCTGAGGGACCGCGTCCGGCCGGACTTCACCGTCCCCGCCGCCTGGCGCGACGAGCTGTACCGCAGGATCCGGAACGACGGCGTCGAGGTGCCGCGCGAGACGTTCGACGCGGCGGCGCCCTTCATCGACCGCCTGCTCGAGCAGCGCGTCGCTTCCCTCGCCTTCGGCGACTCCGCCTCGTTCCGGCGCGCCAGCCGCCACGACGCACAGGTCCAGGCGGCGATCGACCTGCTCCGCCAGGCCAGCACGCAGAAGGAGCTGCTCGCCCTCGTCACCGCGAGCACCGGAAAGGCCGCCCGCTCCATGGAGTGATCCCTCACGCGGGCTGGAGAAGCCGAGCGGGCCGGTGGCCACAGAGCCGCCGGCCCGCTTCGCAGCTTCGCGGAGGCCCCTCGCCTGCCTCGCACATCTCGCGGACGCGCCGCCCGCTTCGCATCCCGCGAGGGCCGCCGTCCGCCGCTCCGCGGATCCGCTGGCGGCCTCGATAGGGGCCGCCTTTCCACCCGTCGTCCGGTGTCGCCGGGAACGACCGTTCACGGGTCGGTGATCCTCTCCAGATCAAACTTGACAACCCGGAGCTGACCCCGCTTGCTATGCCGTAGAGGGCTGCGCAGTACCCAGACACCAGCACCCCCGCTCGAGCAGTCGACAACCCGGAGGCCGGGTCAGGAGCCCGGCCAGATCAGCCATGCGCCCGTTCGCGCCGACGGCGAGAGCACGGCTGCGCGCGGAGCACAGGCGCTCCGCTTCACCACTCCACCGTTCCAGGAGGCCCGTATGACGCGCAGACCCATCCTCACCCTCGGCATCACGGCCTTCACCGTGCTCCTGGCCGCATGTCAGGATGAGACGTCGGCGCCCAAGCCGCCCGGCGTCCCGCGCTTCAGCGTCGAGGCCACGGAGGAATCTCCCGCCAAGCAGATCAGCCGTTTCCTGGACGAGACGAACGCCGCCCTCGCCGCCGCGGGCGCGAACATCCGCGCCGTGAAAGTCGAGTACATCACCCACGCCGGCTCCCACGAGGCGGGCGCGGAGATCATCCAGAAAGACGTGGGCAACAAGCGCCTCGAGGAGGACTTCGTCCCGTTCGACCCGCGGCGGACCTGGAGCGGCCCGAACGGAGAGATCACGTACGCGATCGATCAGACGACCGACGCGGTCCCGCCGTCCGGCCTGCCGGCCAGCGAGACCACCGCGGCGATCCAACGCGCCATGGCGACCTGGGCCGCGGTCAAGTGCTCCGACCTGGAGCTCATCCAGAATCCGGACTTCGGGCTCGACATCGGCGTCCTGGCGTTCCAGCTCAGCGGCGGCCTGGTCGGCACCCCGTTCATCTTCGCGGACATCCATCACGCCGGCTGGCGCGACCTCGACTTCGCCGGCGGCACCCTCGCCGCGACCGTCACCTTCGTGTTCGTCGACGAAGACGGCAACGTCACGGACATCAACGGCGACGGCAAGGACGACGTCGCGTTCCGCGAGATCTACTACGACCCGAGCTGGATCTGGAACATTGACGGCGACGTGGACGTCGAGACGATCGCGCTGCACGAGGCGGGGCACGGGCTCAGCCAGGCCCATTTCGGCAACATCATGATCAAGAACGACGGGACGCTGAAGGCCGCGCCGCGGGCGGTGATGAACGCCCTCTACTTCGTGCCGCTCCAGCAGCTTCAGGGCTCGGACAACGGCGGCCATTGCAGCATCTGGGCGAACTGGCCGCGGCGCTGAGGCGCTCCACCCGCAAGACGGAGCGGGCCGGCGGTCTCCATGGCCGCCGGCCCGCTCTCGCGCGTGTACGGTCCTCGTTCCTCGCCCAGACCGCCAGGACACAGGCTCCGCAGGCCTGATGATCCGCGCCGAGGCGTGGTCGCGGCCGCTACGCGCGTCAGAACCGCACCGGTCTGAAGCGCCGCACCGTGAAGCGGATCTCGTCGTCCACCACGCGGCGCTCGAAGTCGATCTCGGCGAAGCGAGGATAGCCGTACCGGCTGTCGTAATCGACGTCGATGTCGTCCGCGCGGCGGTTGATCGCGTCGCCGATCACCTCGAAGAGTCCGTCAATGGTTCGGTAGTACTGGAGGTGAGGCGTCGGCACGGGGCGGCCGTCGTCCGCGTAGACGACCTCGTACACGGCGCCGTTGCGGACCCAGACGATCACGGGCCGGTGGAGCTCCGCGCCGCAGAAACACTCCATCTCAAACTCGTATCGGTAATCCCTGGGCGCTTCACGCCGCCAGCGGTCGCGGGCCCGCTCCAGCTCACGGGCCGGCCTGTGGTCGGGGTCGTAGACGAACTCGCACGCGCCGACACCGAGGGCCAGGGCCGCCGCGAGGACGATCGGCCCGAGGCCCCGGGGAGCGAGACTCCTCATCCTGCGCCTCCGGTGTTGCCGCGCGCCCCGCATCGGGCGCGCTCCTGCCGTTACAACGCGTCAGGGGCCTCGCGCGTCACGACGCGCCCGCCTTCAGCCGTCGTCGCCCGAGGCCCACTCCCTGTACGCGGCAGCAACGCCTTCCCGGAAGGACGGGTATTGCGGCGTCCACCCCACCTCCGCGGCGCGCCGGCTCACGACCGCCTGGTCCAGGGCGAGGGCGTCCACCACGGCTCCGCGGTGTTCTCGCGCCTCGGTCAGCGGAACGGCACGGGTGGCTCCGCCCGCGCCCGCGGCCTCGGATGCCAGCCGCGCCAGCTCCTTCACGGGCAGCGGCGTGCCGTCCACGGCGTGGAAGATGCCCGTCGCCCGGCTCTCCGCGATGAGGCGGTACAGCCGCGCGTTGTCCCCTCGATAGACCAGGGACCACCGGTTCTCCCCGTTGCCGACGTACGCGGCCGCGCCGTCCCGGGCGGCGGTCACGAAGAACTCGGCCAGGATCCCGCCGCGGCCGCCGTACACGATCCCCGGCCGCACGACCGCCGTGGCGAGATCCGGCCCCGCGGCTTCGAGCACCTTCTGCTCGCACTCTGCCCGCCACGCCACCAACTCGAACCCGGTGTCCGGCGGGCGCGACTCGTCCGCCGGCTCCATACCCGTGCGGCCCAGCGACCAGACGCCCGAGGTGTAGATCAGCATGGGAACCGGCTCGTCCTCGGCCCCGCGCTCGGCCCGCTCCTCGGCCCTGCGCCGCGCCGCGCTCAGCAGCGTGTCCACTGCCGCGGCGTCCAGCCGCGCCCGCGCCGTCGAAGGCTCGGCGGCCACGTGGATCAGCACATCGTAGCGCGCGGCGACGTCGCGGTAGCTGAGCGGGTCGCGCAGGTCGCCCACCACGGCGCGGGCGCCCAGCGCCTCGAGGTCGTCCGCGCGCTCCGCCCAGCGCGTCATCCCTGTCACCTCGTAACCCGCGCGCACGAACTCGCGCACGATGGCGCTCCCCACGTATCCCGTCGCGCCCGTCACGAACACGCGCAGCCGCGCGCCCGTGCCGCCTCCGCCGCTGTTTCCCATCGATGCCCCTCCATTGATCCTGGTCCGCCGGGCGGCGCCAACGCCGCCCGGGCCGGAACGTATGCTGCGCCGGCGTGCCGCGACCACCCCGCGAGGTCGCAACGGCGCTGTCGCACACCGCCGCGTGCTCCGCTCGCCACGGCCGCGGCGGCGCACCAGTGTACCGCTCTGCGGCCTGATGGTTGCACCATCAAGATGGACGTGGGAGGCGTGCTGCTGCGGCCGACGGGGACCTCGCCACCGCCGGCCGCACGCCGACGGATCCCGCCAAGGAAGGAGGGCGGTAGGGATGGCGGACGTGCGAGTCCAACACAGGGAGCCCTCGGAACGCAGAGGGCCTTCCATCTGGCCGTGGATCATCGGGTTGCTGGTGCTGGCGCTGTTGATCTGGGCCATCGCCGAAATGGTGGACACGGATGAGACCCGGGTCACAGGGGTCGAGGAGGTCGAGACCGGCCGGCAGGTCCCGCCCGCCGCCGTCCCGGCGCCGGGCACGGGGATGGGAGCGGTCACGATCCCGACGATCCTCGCGAACCCGACGGCCCACGTCGGGCAGCGGTTCAGCGGCGAGGTCCGGGTGGTGGAGACGGTCTCGGACCGCGGCATGTGGATCGAGCAGCAGGGCCAGCGGCTGTTCGCGATCACCACCGTCCTGTCCTCGGCCGAGCCCAAGCGGATCAACCCCGGCCAGATGCTGAGGATCACCGACGGGACGCTGCGCGACCCGAGCTACCTGCCCCAACTCCCGGGCGCGGCGCTCGACGCGCGCACGCGGCGCGTCGCCGAGGAGCAGCAGGTCTTCCTCGTCGTGGACGAGCAGAACATCGAGATCGCGCAGGCGGGGCAGGAGGCCCAGCAGGGCACGAGCGGGACGCAGACGACGCCGCAGCAGGGTACGCAGCGGTAAGGCAGGGCAGAGCGAGGACGAGACGCACCGGGGGCCGGAAACGCTGCCTCGTCGAACAGCCGGGAGCGTGCCCTCCGTCGAGGCGCCAGCAACGCCCCCTCGTCGAGGAGCCGGGAGCGCGCCGGCTCCTCACGCCGCCCGCGCCGGGAACTCCTTCCCCACTTCCGCCGCGGTCCGCAGCGCGAGGGCGCAGTAGGTGAGCGTGGCGTCGGTGCAGCCGGCGGTCACGCACACCGGCGCGCCGGCAATGAAGAGGTTCTCGTGGTCGTGCGTGCGGCCCCAGGGATCGCACACGCTCGTCGCGGGGTCGTCCCCCATGCGGCAGCCACCAGACGGATGGTCCTGCCGATCATCGGCGCGCGTCTGCAGCACGCGCCCACCGCCGGCGCGCGCCATGTCCTCGAAGACGTTCCGGATGCACTCCTCCGTGTATGCGCGCAGCGCCCGTGACGCCTCGGAATCGCGGAACTCGATCCGCAGCAGCGGGTCGCCCCAGGGCGTGGTGCGCGCATGGTCGAGCGTCACGCCGCTCTCTCGCGCGGGCAGCACGTCGTAGTACGAGCGCAGCCTCGCGACGCCGGTCTCCGTGCGGCGCCGCCAGTCCGCGAGCAGCTCGTCGCCCAGCAGCACACGGCCGTCTTCGCCGCGCAGCCGCGGCTCGCGGCCGTACGTGGACTCCCACACCTGCAGGTCGTGCCGTACGTACCGGTCCAGCGAGCCAGGCCGCATGAACCGCTTGCTGATCAGGCCGTGCTGCAGGCTCATGCCGGGGTACAGCTTCTCCGGCAGCTCGACGTACCCGTGCACGCTGCGGTGCCCGCCCGTGTATCGGCCCACGAGGCCGGATGTGTTCGCCAGCCCGTTCGGGAAGCGTGGCTCGGCGGAGAGCAGGAGCAGGTAGGGCGTCCACAGGTATCCACCTGCGAGCACGAACACACGCGCGTGGAACTCGACCCGCTCGTCCGGTGCGTCCACGTTCGCGCCGACGGCGTGGCTCACCCGCGTCGAGCCATGCTCGAGCACCAGCCGCCGCACGAACGTCCGCGTCACGAGTTCCACGCGGCCTGCTTCCATGAGCGCGCGCCACGTGAAGTCCGGCGAGTACTTCGCGCCGGTCGGGCACACCGGCGCGCACGTGTCGTAGCGGCAGCACGCCGGCCGGCCCCGGTACGGCTGCGTCGCCTTGGCCGAGGGCTGGCTCCACAGCGGCACCTCCGCCGCTCCACCCCACCGACGGAGTTGCTCGAGGTTGTACGTCAGCGGCAGCGGCGGCAGCGGGTACGGCTTCGAGCGCGGATCCAGCTCAGGAGGTCCCTGCACACCCGCGACGCCGATCCGCTCCTCGGCCTCCTGGTAGAACGGGTCCAGGTCGTCGTACGTGATCGGCCAATCGTCGCCCACGCCGTACAGGGAGCGCAGTCGGAAGTCTTCCGGGCTGAAGCGCGGCGTTACGCCGCCCCAGCGCATGGCCTGCCCGCCCACCTGCATCGTCCGGCTCGCCATGCCCTCCACGGCGAGCCCCTCCACGTGGTCCCCTGGCCAGGGGTTCTCGCCGTAGGCGACGTAGCGCGCACGCCTCGCGGGGCGCTCCTCCAGCGGCGTGGCGGGGCCGCCCGCCTCGACCACGACGATCCGCGCGTCCCGCTCCTCCGCCAGCTTCTCCGCGACCATCGCGGCAGTGATGCCGGAGCCGATGATCAGGACATCGCTCTCGATGACCATGCTCGTGTTGCCGCCGGAGCGACAGCAGCGCAGCGCGCTCCAGCGCTCACGCCGGTTCACTTCCCTCGATGACCGGACCACCCCGCCACTCAGCCGTCGGGCTCCAGTTCGGCCGGCCGACCACGGGACGCAGACAGCGGCCGGCAGCTCAGCCGCCCGATCCGCGCGCCGTAGCAAAGGTCGGTGGCCGCCGGCGACGCATAGAAGAACACCAGCAGCCCCACGGCCACATGCCGCGCCTCCGCGGGCGCGGGCAGCCCGCCCACCGCCTCCGCCTCGATCTGCCGCCGCACCAGCACCTGCCGCTCCGAGACGTCCAGCTCCGCGAAGCCGCGGCGATACCGCTGGCGGGACTCGAGCTCCAGCGCACGGAGCTGCGCGCTCCAACCCGGCACCGGGTCCGGCCCACCGTAGCGCAGCTCCGCCGCCCCGTGGCCGTGGTCCAGCTCCGCCACCGGCAGGTACCCCGCCGCCCACGCACGGAACTCGCGCACGACCTCGGCCACCCCTTCCACGCCCAGCTCGCCCGCGGGCAACACCGCCTCGGCCAGCGCGTTCACCAGCTCCGCCTCCAGCGGCTCCTGCGCGGACGTCTCACGCTGCGGCGTGGGCGCCCACGCCGCAGCGGGCAACGCCGCTGCAGGCATCACCGGTGCGAGCGTCTTGAGGAAGAGCCGGCGGGTCAGACCGGCCATCTGCGCCTGCCTCTTCGAACGGGGTGATGTGGGAAGGTGTTTCTATGGTAGGACGAACGGGGGCCTCGACGCAACGGGTTCGCGGCTCACGGAACCGTGACACGGCACCCGATGCGGCGGGCCGGCGTCCCCCCCCACGACGCCGCACGGTCACCCGGCTCACCGATCGACGACGATCCGGACGCGGCGGCCGCGCAGGTGCCGCCGCCTCGACGCCGCGACCGCCGCCTCAACGCCGCACCGCGATGATCTCCAGCATGGCGGGCGTGACCATGAGCGTGTTCGGGTCGGACTCACGCTCCCTGAACGCGGCGAGGATCGCTTCGCCGCGCTCCGGCGTCAGCCGGCCCAGCGCGACCATGCGCTGCACGCCGTTCGGGACGAACGTGCCCGGCCACTGCCAGACGAAATCGGACGGCGGGACGATGTCGATCATCGGCCTGAGCTCGCGGACCTCGAAGCCGAGCTCCACCAGCCAACGCGGCAGGGCGAGGCCGATGTCCGGGTCGCCACCGCTGTCGCGCCAGCTCTCGGTCACCACCCGGATCAGCTCGTCCAGCTCCGGCAGCCGCGGCGCGAGCTGCCACGTGGCGTAGTGGAAGTACTCGTGCATCACCACCACGCCGCCGGGCCGCACGGCGCGGCAGACGCGCTCCAGCAGGTCGCGCGGCCGCGTGACGAACGCGAAGACCCAGCGCGACCACACACCATCCACGCCCTCCGCCGGCAACGGCGCCTCGTCCAGGTCCAGCTCGTGGATCTCGATGACGTCGCCGAGCCCACGCCGCATGCGGGCCGCGTCCAGGACATCCAGAAAACGACGGGACCGGTCCACGGCGATCACCCGCCCGGCCGGTCCCACGATCTCGGCGAGGTCGAGCGAGGCGTAGCCCGGTCCGCAACCGACGTCGAGGATCCGCTGCCCGACCGTGAAACCCGCGCGGCGCCACGCGTCCAGCATGCGCGGGCGCCAGACGCGGTGCTGCACACCTAGACGTGCGATCTCTTCATCGTGCGTGCCGAGCAGGTACTCGCGTTCCTCCGCCATCGATGCGCTCTAGCGAACGTCACGTCCAGGTGATCGTCCGCTCGATGGTATGCCCGCACGCCTCGCCCCGCAACGTGTGCCGCTTCGCGACGAGGTCGGTCACCTTCTCGAGATCGATGACGCAGCGGCCGCTCCGCCCGTCGCTGGTGCTCCACAGGAACGCGCCCTCGACGGTCTCCGTGATCGGCTCCGTCGCCACGCCGCCCGAGAACGCCGCACGCGTCGCGAAGGCGATGGTCGGGTCCCCATCCACCGTGATGGTCACGTCCTCGTGCCGGAGCCCGCACTCCTCGTGCGTGAGCGAGCCCTCCGCCTCGTAGTCCAGCGACTTGTCCTCCTGGTCGTACGTGAGCGTCGCGTTCAGCGCGATCACGACCCGGCCGTCCACCGGGCACGGGTGCGAGCTCTTGTGCTCCACCGTGATCCTGCCCGGCGAGTCGCCCGCCAGGGACGTCGAGCGGCCCTCCAGAACGGTCGTGTGGTCGTCGACGTTCGCCTGCGCGATCGCGTCCACGATGACGAGGGCCTCTTCCCTCGTGAGCTGGTCGCCCTTCGCGCCGGCCGGGTCATCGGCATCGCCACACGCGGCCAGCAGCGCGGCCGCCGCCATCGCGCCGATCGTCCCACGCTTCAGCATCTCCTGCCTCCGGTTGGGGCGCCCCGACGCCGCGGAGCGCCGGTCCGATGCGCGCCGCCACGCATCCACTCCGTTGCGCGGCACCGTACCGGGGAGCGGGAATGCGTACCACCGGGAGGGGGCGCCGGGTTCCATCGGCGATCCGCACCGCTCCTCGTCGCCCCGGGCGGAAACGGACCAGTTTGGAGGCCGACTGGCTTTTTGTGCCACGTCCACCCGCGATGCAACCATCCCCGGACGGGCGGCATCTGATCCCGGCACAGGCTATTTGAAACCGACTTCACTCCACTCGACTCTGCACGGGCTTCGATGCGACGCTCCTCCTCCTGGCTCCCGATCCTGGCCGCCTGCCTCGGCGCTACGCCCCTCGCAGCGCAGGATCCGGCGCGGCAGACCCGCGAGACGGGACCCGGCCGGGTGACCGGCACCGTGATCAACGAGAGCGGCGCGCCGATGGCCGCCGCCTCGGTCGCGCTGCTGGCGGCGAGCGACACCGCCGGCACCGCGCCCGTCGCCCAGACGTTCACGTCGGAGCAGGGCCGGTTCCGGCTCGACGGCCTCCCGCTCGGCCGCTACCGTCTCCGGGTCACCTACATCGGCCACGCGCCGCTCACCACGGACGAGATCGTGCTGACGGCCGCCGCACCCACAGCGGACCTCGGCACGCTCCGGCTCACGCCCGAGGCCATCGCCCTCGCGCCCCTCGAGGCGGCGGCCGAACGCGCGCCGGTGGTGCTCCAGGCCGACCGCACCGTCTACGACGCCAAGCAGACGGCTGCCGCGGCCGGCAACGCGACGGACGTGCTGCGCACCATCCCCGAGCTCGAAGTGGACGTCAACGGCAACGTCACGCTGCGTGGCGGCCAGGCCGTGGCCATCCACCTGAACGGCCGGCCCGCGCCGCTCAAGGGCGATGCGTTGACGAATCTCCTCCAGCAGCTCCCGGGCAACCGGGTCGTGCGCGTGGAGGTGATCCCCAACCCCTCCGCGAAGCACGACCCGGAGGGCACCGGCGGGATCGTGAACATCATCCTCGACGAGGACACGGACCTCGGGCTGAGCGGCAGCCTGTCCGCGAACGTGTCCTCCCGCATGACCCGCGGGGTGAGCGGCCGGCTCAACTACCAGCGCGGCCGCTTCACGCTCTTCAGCGGCGCATCGGTCAACTTCTCGGACAACGAGTACGACACGTACGACCTGCGGCAGAACCTGCTCGTCGATCCGATCATGCTGATCGAGCAGCGTGGCGCGTCGGACGACGACGGCCTGTTCAGCATGTTCGACCTGACGGCGGAGCTCCGGGTCGGACGGCAGGGCACGCTGTGGGCGTCCGCCTGGGGCTACGGCAGCGGCTCGGACCAGCGCGGCGTCACGACCTACCGCATCGGCACGGACCTGGACGCCGCGCACGAACACTACGAGCGCGAGACCGACGGGGAGTACGGCTTCGCCACCCGCGACGTCGGCATCGGGTTCAAGCAGGTGTTCCAGCTGCAGCGGCACGAGCTGACGGTGGACCTCAGACAGAGTCTCTATGCCAACGACGCCGAGAGCCGGCTGCTCCGCCACTGGGTCATCGCCGGCGGTGTGCCCGCCGACCGGCCCTCGGAGCTCACGCTCGAGGACAGGGACTCCGAGAACACGGACACGTACCTCCAGGCCGAGTACGTCCGCCCGCTCGGCGCCGAGGGGAAGCTGGATGTCGGTGTGCGCATCTCACACCGCCGCCAGGACGACGACGCCCTGGTCCGCGTCTTCGACTCGCCCGACGCCGCCGAGCCGCGGGAGACCACGCGCAGCGGCTTCCGCTACGACGAGAGGTTCCGCTCCGCCTACGCGACGGTGGACCGCCGGTTCGGCAAGCTGGGCGTCCAGCTCGGCGTTCGCGCGGAGCTCGCGTCCACCGAGTTCACCGTGGCGCGGACCGGCGAGCGCTTCGAGAACGACTACAGCAGCGTCTTCCCCAGCGCGAACGTCTCGTACGACCTCGGGTCGGGCCGGAGCATCCGCTTCTCGTACTCCAAGCGCATCGGCCGGCCCTGGCCGTTCATCCTCAACCCGGACGTGCCCGCGACGGACTCGCTCAACCGCTTCGTCGGCAATCCGCACATCCGGCCCAACTACACCCACTCGTTCGGGCTCGATCTGAGCTGGATCGGCAGCCTCGGCACGCTGCGCTTCGCGCCCTACTACCGCCACGCCGTGGACCAGTGGGACCGGATCCGCTACGTGGACTCGCTGGGCGTCTCCACGCTGACGTGGGCGAACGTCGCCGCCATCCGGACCTACGGCTCGACGCTCACCGCATCGCTGCGGCCCGCCGGCCGCGTCAGCGGCTCGGTCTCGCTCAACGCCTACGTCGAGGACCGGGACGCCGGCAACCTGTCCAGCGAGTTCTCCCGCAAAGCGCTCCGCTGGTCCGCCAGCGGCAACGCCAGCATGAAGCTGGTGGAGGGGCTGTCCGCGCAGGCCAACATGAACTACATGCCGCCGCGCGACGTCATCCAGGGCCGCATGTCGGGCCTGCTCTTCAGCTCGTTGGGCGTCCGCCAGCAGGTCTGGGGCAACCGCGGCTATGTGAACCTGTACGTGAACGACCCGCTCGGCGTCACCCGCTTCCGCCTCGAAACGCGCGACAGCACGCACGTGCAGCTCAGCCGCTCGAGCTTCCGGATGCGCCAGGCCTCGCTCTCGGTCACCTGGAACTTCGGCAGGCCGCCCGAGCAGATGAGCCGGCGGCCCGTAACGGAGCAGCCGCCGCAGGAGAACATCCCCATCCGGTGAGGCGTTTGCGCTCACGGGAAGACGCGGAGGGCGCGGCGTCGTCCCGCACAGCATGCCGGTGTCGTCCTCCGACGACCGCGCGCGCCAGCGGACCTGGTGGATGACGCCGTCGCCGTTGAGGTCCTCCTCCGGGTCCTCGTCCAGTAAGCCGTCGCCGTCGTTGTCCGCCGGCCCGCGAATTGCCACGTAGGACGCCGACATCTGGCGCGATGCTGCGGGGCGCGCGGCTCGCTCCGCGCCGCCCCGGGCGACCGATCACCCGAGCCCGAGGTCTCGCATGCAGCACTCGCGGACCACGTTCCCGCGGCGCCTGGCTCTCCTCGCGATCCTCGTCCCGTTCGCGGCCTGCGAGCGCGTGCCGGAGCCGCAAGCGGATGAGACCGCCCAACCGCCTGCGGCTCCCGCGCCGGAGCAGCCCGCGGCGCCCGCACCGGGGGCGCCGGGCACCGTGGGCGCGCCCACACCGGACCTGCTCCACGGCATCGAGGAGTACGTCCGGTCCCGGGGCGCCACGGCGCTGCCGCCGTTCCGCTTCGCGTCCCTGGACCTGAACGACGACGGCCGCCTCGAGTCCATCGTGCTGCTCGACTCACCGCAGTGGTGTCAGGCGGGCGGGTGCACGATGCTGATCTTCCGCGGCGATGACGAGGGGGCTCTCCTCATCACGACCATCCCTGCCGCCGGTGAGCCGGTCCGGGTGTCCACGGAGCGGACCGCCGGCTGGCGGAACCTCATCGTGCGCGCACCGGGGAACCGCGACGTCGTCCTGCGGTTCGACGGGACCGGCTACCCGGCAGACGTGGCGGGACAACCGGAGGCCACGGCGGACCAGGCCAGCGCCGCGCAGCCGCTGGCGCTGCAGCAGGTGCAGCAGCCGACGACGACGCCCTGAGGCGTACCCGCGGCGAGGGACGTGCCCCCGGGACCCACGCCGCTCGCCGTCAGCGGCAGTGGAGCCGACGACGTCCTGGAGCCGAGCGCCGGGCACAACGGACCGTTCCCGGCGCGGCCCCGCCCTCGCACCGTGACGGCGGGCGCGGGCCGCGCCGCCGCCCACCGACCCATCGGGGACTCCGCGTGTATTTCCAGAACGGGTGGCGGGAGACCTCCTGAATCCAGGCGTCTCATCCGCCCGTAGGGATTGTCGTGAAGTCGCGAACCGGCGCCCGGGCTCGTGCCGGACGGCCGGATGACGCCAGGAGGATCGGAATGGGAGAGAGCCGAAGGCCGTCCCTGTTGGCGCAGATCGTGACGTGGACCGTCGTCGGGGTGCTGGCGCTGGTCGCGCTCAAGGTCGTGGTCGCCGCGCTGCGCGTCCTCGCCAACGTGTTCGGCATCCTGCTCGGCGTGCTGCTCACCCTGACGTTCACGATCCTGCCGATCGCGGTGCTCGGCTGGCTCGTGATGAAGCTGATCGAGCGACTGCGGCGCGCCGACGAACGGTGAGCGGGCTGGCCGCGCAGGAGGTCCGCTCCAGAACGGAGAATCCGCCGACCCCGCTCCGTGCGACGACGGGCGGGGCCGGCGGATCGTGCTCTGTCGCGACGGGCCCGTCCCCTCACACCGGCACCAGATTCCGCGCCACCAGGACCAGGTTGGCGGGCCGCTCCGCCAGCCGCCGCATGAACCACGGGTACCACGCGGAGCCGTAGCTGATCAGCACCCGCAGCCGGTAGCCCGCCGTGGCGAGCCGCTCCTGGTCCACCGTCCGGATGCCGTACAGCATGTGCACCTCGAAGGCGTCCTTCGACACGCCGAGCAGCCGCGCCATCTCCGTGATCCGGCGGACCAGCGGCACGTCGTGCGTGCCGAACACGATCCGCAGCCCGTCGCCGTGCTGCGCCTTCTCCCGCAGCAGCCGGTCGGCCAGACGCAGGTAGTTCTTGTCAATGTCGCGGCGGCTCTGGAACGCGCGGCTCGGCGGCTCGCGGTACGCGCCCTTGACCAGGCGGATCGCGGCGTCGTTCTCCAGCAGCATCTCCATGTCCCGCGACGTGCGCAGCATGTTCGCCTGCAAGCAGACGCCGACGTTGGCGTGCCGCGCACGCACCGCGCGGTAGAGCTCGAGGGTGCGGTCCGTGTACTCGCTGGATTCCATGTCGATCCACACCCCGATCCCCCGCGCCTCCCCTTCCCTCGCCAAGCGCTCCAGCCGCTCCGCCGTCGCGTCCGTGCCCAGGTCCAGGCCGAGCTGCGTCAGCTTGACCGAGATCTCGGCGGCGAGCCGCGAGCGGGCGACGCGGTCCAGCACCTCGACGTAGTGGTCCGCGACCGCGTCCGCCTCCTCCGCCTTCTCCACGTTCTCGCCCAGCGCCGTCAGCACCGTGGCGATCCCCCGCTCGCCCAGCGCGCCCGCCGCGGCCAGCGCCGCGTCCAGGTCCTCACCAGGGATGAACCGGCGCACGGCCGCGCGCGTGAACCAGAGGCGGGGCAGCCGCTCCTCCAACCACTCGCTCTGCGATGCCCGGAGCAGGACGTTCCGCAGCATGGCGCTCCTTCCGTTGTGCAGGGGAGAGGCTCCCCCAGAATGCTCCCCCTGCGGTACTACCGTCAAGCACGCCCCCCGCCACGGTCTACCCGCGAGCCGGGACGCCGCTCCCCGCCGCAGCAAGAAAATCCGGCCGGGATCACAGCCGATCGAGGCGCCCCACACCCTGTCGACCACGAGGGCACCCGCGGCCAAAGCCAGCGCGATGGTGACACTGACTGGTTCGAGGATACCGAAGTTCTCCAGGACAGCGACCACGGGGCCGCCATCGCGCTGGCCGATCTGCGCGATCAGGGGCAGCAACGCGGCCCCCCCATCGTCAGAGCCACCATGCGGCAGAGCGTGTCGCCACCAGCTTCTTCGACCTCTTCTTGCGAAGGTACCAGTTGATCGCCTCCTTCGCGTCCTCGCGGGCGTGATCGAAGAGCGCGTCGAGGGATGCTTCCGCCTGATCGGGGTCCCAGGCGTAATCGTCCAGGAGTGTCGGGATGAGATCGCCGAAGGATCGCCGGCGCTTCGATGGCGGCGCGGGGCGGGCGCGCGCATCGGTCATCCCTTGCGGCTGTTCCGCGCGCGGTGGAGTGGCAACCTCGTGTTCACTCATTGTGGGCTCCTGATGGGCGGCTCGGTGTTCCACGATTCGAGGCGGGGCAGAGGGAGGTCAAGTGGGTCGTGTCGGGGGAGCCGGGCCGACCGGTGGATCGAGCGGCGCGTCCACCGCAGCCGGTAGACCCGCACGACGGGCGAACCCAGCTCGGTCGTCGCCGTCCCGTACAGCAGATCGCCATGCACCGCCTCCAGCTTGAACCCCTCCGGCAGACGGACCTCCCGGACCACGCCGCGCGACGCATCGACCACGCTCCAGCGCGCCCTGCCTCCCTCGGCGACGGTGCGCACCCAGGGCTCCCCCGTGTCCGAGAACACCGCCGCCGTCGTAGCCGCGGATCGCATGGGCGGCAGCTCGACCACCACGTCCGCTGCCCTGAGACTGCTCGGCTCGACGGCGGCCCTCACGATGGCGCGTCGCTCCGCCTCCGCGGCCGGCCGGCCGCGCCTCGGGTAGCTCCACCTCGGCCACGCGCGCGAGCCCGGCTTCCGAGACGCGGAAAAACGACACCGTGCCCGCGTAGCCGTCCGCGATCGCGAGCAGCGAGTCCCCGGCCCGCAAGCGCACTGCATGCCGGCGAGGACCGCGACTACAGTCCGGATGAGCACGCGCCTCATCGCTGTAACCCTGCCCGCCTTCAGCGTCTCACCAGCCCCCACCCCCAACACCACCATCCCTGCCGCGAGCACGACCCCGCCCACGTAGGCGAGGTAGATGAGCGCGTTGGGCTCTTGCGCCCAGCCGGCGTGACTCCGGGCTCATCGCTCGCCTCCTCGCCGTCGTATTCACATGCCCGTGAAGCACGCGGTGAGTGGGACGACGGCGTGAGCTCCGATGACCATCACCGGGACCTCGCACTCGCCACCAAGCTGTCCCGCCGGGCCCTGAATGCCGCAGCCTCCGCGGGCGTTTCGGGGCGCATGGGCAGGAAGTCATCGCGCCCCAGATCGATGGGTGACGCGCCGATCAGGATGCCGTACCCGGTCGAGTCGATCAGCGTGTCGACCTCGTCGCCGCACGGCGCCGGAAGGGCGCGCACAGTGCCGGGGAACGTTTTCTCCTCGTCGCCGAACTCCGGGTATATGAAAGTGAGCCGGCCGGACACCCCATCGCCAGCCGAGCCCAGTCGAACACGGACCTTCACGAACCCGTACGGCACGATCATCAGATCCACGGAATCCGGACCCGCTTGAAGTAACTCCCCGGTCGGCAGTGAGAGGCCGTTCATGGAGATTGCTGGGTCGTCCGCCCGGTCCAGCCGCCAGATCAGGCCTCGCACTCCTTCGGGCGAGTCCCAGAGGCCCACTGCAAGCAGGGGTTGTCGCCCGCCCCAGTTTTCCACGCGGCTCGTCCATGGCTCCGCCGCGGCACTGTCCGTCCATTCAAACTCGAGCTGCTGGCAGCCAGCGACCGCGAACGCCACCGAGTCCGCTGGTATGGGACCGGCCTGCCGCTGGCTTGCCGAGCATGCCGCGAACGAGGCGATGCAGGCAAGCACGCCCGCGCAAGCATGCCGAATACGCGTTGGCGCTCCACTCCCGTTCCGCGTTGATTGGGTCCCGACGACCACGTTCGCGCGACCGGCGCCGTGCGGATCAAGAAACGGCCCCAGGGCTTTCGGCCGGTAAGCGAGCCCCCCTCACGCGTTCGCGATGTCCGCCGGCCAGAGCGTGCCGGCGGCGTCGAGGAAGCCGCCGTAGGGCACACCCTCCCTGGGCTCCGAGGCGAGGCGGAGCACGTTGCCGTCCAGGTCCTCGACGTGCACCTCGAACGCCCACCGGTAGTTCGTCGGCGGGAAGCGGATCTTCGCGCCCCGCGCGACGAGCTCCTCGTGGAGCGCGCCCGCGTCGTCGACGCCGATCCACACCCAGCTCCCGGGCTGCCCCTGCACCCACTCGGTCAGGAGGATCCTGCAGTCGCCGCGCGAGGCCGAGGCGATCCCGCGCTCGCCCCAATCGTGCCCGAAGCCGAGCTTCTCCGTGTAGTACGCGAGGCTCGCCGCGAGGTCCTTCACCGGAAAGATCGGGTTGGCGGAGCCGAACGAGCTGGCCATGAGCGTGCCTCCGTGATCGACTTGCCTCGGCGTCGAGCGACCTCGCGCCTGGTTCACATGTATGCCCCGTGCCACCGCGGCGCCCGCCCGGTCTTCCTACTCGACCATCCCCCCCGGCGTCTCGCGCTTCAGGAACGGCTCGATGAACGCGTGCAGCAGATCGGGCTGCGCGATGATCGCGGTGTGCGAGGTCGCGGGCATGACGGCGAGGCGCGAGGCGGGCAACGGATCGCCCATGTCGCCCATGGCGCCGCCGCCGAGCAGCCGGAACAGCGCGACGGAGTGCTCGAGGGTCACGACGTCGGCATCGCCGGCGATGATCAGCACCGGAACCTGCAGCCCCTTGACGTCCTCCTCCCAGTCCATCGGCTCCTTCTCGAGCGCGATCAGCTTCTCGACCAGCGCGCGGAAGCCGTCCGGGTTCGCTGCGAGCTTGCGGTACTCGTCCTCCAGCGGCGTGTTCACGAACATCTCGGGCGTCATCTGCGGAACGAACGCCCGGAACTCCGGCTGCCAGCCGGCCGTGTCGTAGGCAGCGGATGCGACGACGAGCTTGTTCACCCTCGTGGGGTGACGGATCGCGAGCTGGAGCGCGGCGGCCGCGCCCATGGAGTAGCCGAAGACGTCGGCCTTCTCGAGCCCGATCGCATCCATGAACGCCGCCACGTCGTCGGCCAGGTCGGGGTAGGTGATGGGCCGGTCGATGTCGGTCGTGCGGCCGTGGCCCTGGAGCTCGAGCGCGTAGACCCGATGGGTCTCGGCGAGCTTCGGGATGATCGCGCCCATCGACTCGATGGTCATGTACGCGCCGTGCAGCACGATCAGCGGCTCGCCCTGGCCGGAGACCTCGTAGTACATCTGCATGCCGTTGACCTCCACACGCCCCGGCATCGGCTCCGCGGCGGGCCGCGGCGTGGGGGCGACGCACGCGATGGCGAGAACGGCGACGGCGGACGGCAGGACGCGAGACGACAGGACGGTGTGGAACATCGGATCCTCCATGGGGCCGCGGATGGCTTGCCAGGCCCGGGCATCACGGCCGGGCGTTCCACACCGGCAACGAGCGAGGGGAGCCGAGATCGACAGCGCCCGGGAGAGGCCCGGGCGCACATTCCATGCACGTTCCAGGTGGCGATCTCTACGACGCGGGTCCCCGGGCGGTGGGCGGCGCGGCCAGCGCTTCGGCCCCCTGCGGACTCACGGCGGCCGCCACCTTCTCCGACGGCGGCCGCGGCAGCCGCACCGTGAAGCGCGCGCCGCGGCCGGGGCCATCGCTGGCGGCCTCGATCGTGCCGCCGTGCAGCTCGACGAGGTCGCGGGCGATCGAGAGGCCGAGGCCCAGGCCGCCGTGGCGCCGCGTCCTGCCGCTCTCCGCCTGCCAGAACCGGTCGAAGACGTGCGGCAACAGCTCGGGGGCGATGCCTTCGCCCGTATCCGTCACCGTGAGCACCGCATCCGTCTCGCCCGCCGACAGCCGCGCTTCCACGACGCTACCGGGCCGGCTGAACTTCACGGCGTTCGACAGCAGGTTCCAGACGACCTGCTGGAGGCGCGTGGCGTCGCCCCGCACCACGCACGGGTCCTCGGCCAGCAGCACGCGCAGCTCGACACCCGCCTCGTCCGCGGCCGGCCGCACCACGTCCGCCGCGGCCTTGACGACGGCCGCCAGATCCACCGGCCGCGCGTCCAGCCGCAGCATCCCGGCCCGCAGACGTGAGACGTCGAGCAGGTCGTCGATGAGCTGCGCTTGCGCCTTGGCGCCGCGCTCGATCGTGGCCAGCGCATGGTCCACCGTCGCCGGGTCTTTCACCGTGCCCTCCCGCAGCATGGACGCCCAGCCGAGGATCGCGGTGAGCGGCGTGCGCAGCTCGTGGGAGACCGTGGCGAGGAACTCGTCCTTCGCACGGTTGGCCGCCTCCCCTGCGCGCGCAGCTCCCGCTCCCGCACCAGCAGCTCCTCCCGCTCCTTCTCGGCCGCCCGGCGCGCGGTGATGTCCATGAGGGACGCGACGGCGCCACGGGGCTCGCCGTTGGCATCGAGCAGCGGCAGAGCGCTGATCAGCTCGCGTTTGACCTCGCCGTCGTCGAACACGATGTCGAGCTCGAGGTCGTGGAGCGCCACACCCTCGCGCGCCGCCCTCTGCACGGGAAGATCGTCGGGCGCGAGCTCCACGCCGTCCTGGAACACACGGAAGTGGCTCGGCGCCTCGCCGGGCGGAGCGCTCAACGAGAGGTTGCCGTCCGCCTCCGGGATGCGGAGGAACTCGCGGGCCACGCGGTTGCCCACGATCCTCCGCGCCGACCGGTCCGTCGCGATGAGGAGGCCGATCGGCAGCACCTCCATCATCGCCTCGATCTCGTGGAGCCGGTCCCGCAACTGGGCTTCAGCGGCGAGTCGCCGCTCCTCGATCCGGTTCACCCTCATCGCCGTCCGCACGATCAGGCCCGTGAGGATGGCGACGATGGCGAGCATCAGCGCTGCGACGGCGAAGGGCGCATCGATGTAGCCGACTTTCTCGAGCTGCAGTCGGATCCAGCCGAGCAGCAGCGGCACGCTGACGGCGAAGGCGAGAATCCGCCGCGCCATGATGCTGCCGGCCCCGGGCCCCGCGACGATCGGCCCGAACCCGCGGTCCACGGAGGCGGCCAGCAACCCGAAGCTCAGCAGCAGCAGTGCGACCGCCGCGCGCAGGGAGATGCCCGTGAAGCCGGCCACACCGTAGAGCATGTCCACCGAGTAGCCGTATCCGGTGATGACCAGCAACGCGATCGTGCCGATCCCGATCGCGGCCGACTGGGCGAGGGCAGGAGCGCGTCTGGTGTGCAGGAGGAAGAGCGACAGGCCCGCGAGGGTGAAGCACGCGGATGCCGGCGGACCGATCCGGCCCGGGCTAGCGGTCGCGACCGCGCCGAGCCTCTCGGTGAACAGGGGCTGATCGATCCCCAGGTCCCAGCCGAAGAGGTCCTGGCTGAGCGTGGCCGCGCCCGTCACGCCCACCAGCGCCCCCAGCGCCTGCCCCACCACCCGCGGCACGGCGCCCCGCCCGCGGAGGCACGCAAGCGAGAGCGAGGCGCCGGCGAGGACCAACAGCAACGCCGCGTTCGCCTTGGTCGTGATGCCGGCATGGCCGCCCTTGAGCGGCTCCACGTCGTACGCCCAGCCGGCGAGCGTCAGTCCGCCCGTCGCGATCAGCACGCATCCCACCACGCAGCCGAGCGTCCGGCCCCGGTTCGCGATGCGCCCGTCGAGTGGGAGGGCGGATTGTGCCATGTCTGCACCCGCACCGGGCGTGGGCCAGGCAGTGCCGGGTACCGAGGTTCGGGCATCGTCCAGTATACGCGCGCGCCCGCGGCCGGTGCAATGAAGTCGCTGGACACGCCGGCCACCGGGAGCCGCAACGCGTCGGCATCACGGCGGACACCTGCCGCTGCGCTGCGTGCGGGCGAGCGCGGGACCCGGGCCCCGAGCTCCATCCACGGCGAGGGACCGTTGCCCCGCGCTCACGCCGGCCTACATTCCCCACACGCCGCGACCCAGGAGTCGCTGGCGCCTGTGCGCGCGAACGCGCCTGCACGTGGCCCGGGCTGCGGCGCGCTCAACCCTCGATGCGGAGGCCTGGCCGATGATCCTGCTGCCCGCTCACTCGGGGATACGGTATCTCGTCCTGCTGGCTGGATTGGTCGTCGCGCTGTACGCGGCGGTGGGGCTGTTCGGCCGCAAGCCGTACGACCGCGGCGGCCGCATCACGCTGCAGGTGTTCGTAGGTCTCCTCGACGTGCAGCTCCTGCTCGGCCTGCTGCTCGTCTTCAGCCGTCCCTTCTACCCGGCGCTCACCGGCCACATCGTGATGATGGTCCTCGCGGTCGCCACCGCACACGTGGCGAGCACCATCAACCGGCGGCGGCCGCCCGAGCGGAAGAGCTGGGGACTCCAGCTCGGCGCGGCCTTGCTCGCCCTGTTCTTCATCGTCGGTGGGATCCTGGCGATCGGACGGCCGATCCTCTGAGCGCGTGATCGCTCAGAAGTTCGGCGCGTAGTACGGGTTGAGCCCGCTCGCGTGGTCCGTCACATCCTCGACGCCCACGATCTCCGGCACGGCCTCGCGGATCATCCGCTCCACGCCGTGCCGCAGCGTCACCCGCGCCATGCCGCAGCCCTGGCAGCCGCCGCTCATCTCGATGTAGACGACGTTGTCCTTCACGTCCACGAGCGAGATGTAGCCGCCGTGCGCGGCGATCGCGGGGTTGATCCGCTGCTCGATCACCTGCTGCACCCGCTCCGCCAGCGGACCCGTCGGCGCCGAGCCGCCGGCCGGCCGCCGGCTCGCCGGCCTCACCTCGAAGCCGACCTCGCCGTTCCGCTCCACGTAGTCGATCGTCGCGCCCTCGAGCCGCCCGGCGCTGGCCCGGTCCACGATCACGCGGAACCCGCCGCCGTCCAGCACCACGTCGTCCTCCCCGGGCTCGCCCTCGACCAGCGCCAGCTCGTACTCCGGCGCGAACGGGCTGCCGCGCACCGCCACACGGAGCGATGGCTGCTGCTCGTATCCCTCTGCCATGAAGGAGAGGACCATCTGCCTGGCCGTCTCCGTGAACGTCAGCATCTCTCGCCTCCTCTGATCGCACCACCGGCTACCCCATCGTGTACCCCCACCCCGGTGCGCCGGTCCGGCGCCCGGCGCACCCCGCGGACGGGCGGACGCCGCTCCGCACCGTGGCGTGCCCTGCGACGCAAACCATCCGCCCCGCGCTCTCCAACACCCCGCTGCCAGCCGCCACAACGCACCGCCCGGCCTACCGGTGCAATCTAACTCCCATCTGGCGCATCCTGTACACCGCGGGCCATACTTGACCGATCGTTCCAGATAGACCAGCTTCCCCACCATGGTGAGGACCAAGGAGTTCGATCCGGACGCCGCACTCGACGCCGCGCTCCAGCTCTTCTGGGAGCGAGGATACGAGGCGACGTCCATTCAGGACCTGGTCGACCACCTCGGCATCGGGCGCGGCAGCCTCTACGCCACCTTCGGGAGCAAGCACGAGCTCTACCTGAAGGCGCTCGACCGCTACCTGCGCACCCGCGACCCCAACCCCATCGAGCTGCTCAACCGGCCCGGCCCCGCGCTGCCCTCAGTGCGCGCGCTGGTGCGCTCGTACGCCGAAGAGGCGGCGTGTGACCCGCGCCGCTGCGGCTGCATGATCGTCAACGCGGCCATGGAGCGCGTGCCCGCCGATCCGCAAGTCGCGGAGCGGGTCCAGGAAAGCTGGCGCCAGCTCGAGGGCGCGCTGGCCGACGCCCTCACCCGCGCCCACGAGCAGGGCGAGCTCGCCGCGGACAAGGACCCCGTCGCCATCGCCCGCTTCCTCCTGGTCGTGCTCCAGGGGCTGCGCGTCGTGGGCAAGGCGGCCCCCGATCCCGCCCGGCTCCGCGACGCGGCCGAACTCGCCCTCTCCGTCCTCGACTGACGCCCCTGGCAAGGAGAACGGCTCCCCCCATGGCACGCCCCAATTTGGAACGATCGGTCAAAATTGAGACGCCGGCCGTGGGGCCGTATCCCGGCCAGCACGAGGGACCGGCCGGCGCGCGCCCCGCCTCGGGCTACGCCAACGACACGCCGCCTCACCCCCGCCTCGCCTTCCTGCTGCTGGGCGCGATGCAATTCGCGCTCATCGCCGCCATCTCGCTGGTCGTCGCTGCGCTGCCGGCGGTGCAGGCGGAATTCGGCGTCGGCCGCGGCGAGCTGGCTCTGGTCACCGCAGGCTACGGGCTCGCGTTCGCCGGGCTGCTGTTGCTCGGGGGCCGACTGGCGGACTGGCTCGGGCCGCGGCGCGTGTTCGTGTGGGGCGTGCTGGTGTTCGGCGCGGCATCCGCGGCGGCTGCGCTGGCGCCAGGGTACCCTCTGCTGCTCGCCGCGCGGTTCGCGCAGGGCTGCGGCGCTGCGTTGGCGGCACCCGCCGCGCTGGCGCTGGTGCCCGCCGTCTACCCCGACCCGGCGCGACGCGCACGCGCGCTGGCGGTATGGGGCGGTCTCTCGGGCGGCGGGGCGGCGGGCGGCCTGCTGCTCTCCGGCGTCCTCGTCACCTGGTTCTCCTGGCGCTGGGCGTTCGGGATCCCCGCCCTCGCCGCGATCGTGGTCGTCAGCGCCGCGCCCCGGCTGTTGACGCGCGGACCGAAGAAGGCGGGCGGAGGGGTCTCGCCGGACCTCGACACGTCCCACGGGCCGGGCGGCGTGGCGCCGTTGGGCGGCGGCATCCCGATGGACCTCGACATCGCGGCCGGCACCCGCCGCCGCCCGGCGAGCGAGGGCGGCGGCATTGACGTGACCGGCGGCCTGCTCGCCGCGTCCGGCCTCGCCACGCTTTGCTACGGCCTGGTCGCCACCGAAACGCACGGCTGGCTCACCGCGGCGGTGCTCGTCCCGGTGCTGGCGGCGGTGGCGCTGCTGTCCGCGTTCGTGTGGGTCGAATCGCGGGTGTCCTCCCCGCTCCTGCCGCTCTCGTTCCTCGCGTCGCGCCGCCGCGCCGTGGCGTTGCTGGCGACGGTGCTCTCGTCCGGCGGCATGGCGAGCAGCGCCTTCTTCCTCGCCCTCTACCTCCAGCAGGTGCGCGGCTTCTCGCCGCTCGACGCCAGCGCGGCGTTCCTGCCCTACGCGCTCATTCCGCTGGTCGGCCCGGCGGCCGCGCGGCTGGTTCCACGACTCGGCCCGGCTGGCCTCACCGGCCTGGGTCTGGGCGTCGCGGCAGTGGGGCTCGGTCTGCTCGCACGGCTCACACCGAACACGGCGTACGCGCCGCTGTTGCTGGTCGCGCTCGTGATCTACGCGATCGGCGCAGGCCACGCGTTCTCCGGCGCGACGGTCGCCGTGCTCGAAGACACGCCCGCTCACCAGGCCGGCCTCGCCGGCGGCGTGCTCAACACCGCGATGGAAGTGGGCCCGACGGTCGGCCTCGCGCTGCTGCTCTCGCTCGCGCAGCCCGCGCACGACGGGCTGAAGTGCTGAGCCGGCGGCGTCGCACCATCGGCTCGGAACGTTCACCGGAGCACGGATGAAAGGAGAGGGTGCGATGAACGGTGCATCGACGACGCAGCAGGCGCGGTTCGCAGGGAAGGTCGCTCTCGTCACCGGCGCGGGCTCGGGCATCGGGCGGGAGATCGCCCGCGCGTTCGCGCGGGAGGGCGCAGCGGTCGTCCTCGCCGGGCGCAGGGCCGAAGCGCTTCGCGAGACGGCGGCGCTGATCGAGGCGGACGGCGGCACCGCGCTGGCGGTCGAGACGGACGTGAGCGTTCCGGACGATGTCGCCCGCCTCCTCCGAACCACCGTGGAACGCTTCGACCGCCTGGACATCGCCATCAACAACGCGGGCGTCCTGGGCGCGCCGGGTCCGGTCGCGGACCTGGGCGAGGAGGGCTGGGCGGCGGTGCTGGCGACGAACCTGACCGGCGTGTGGCTGTGCATGAAGCACGAGATCGCGTGGATGCGCGAGCACGGTGGCGGCGTGATCGTCAACATCGCGTCCAACGTGGGCGCGCACCTGCGCGTGCCCGGCCTGGCGGCCTATGCGGCGAGCAAGGCGGGCGTGAGCGCGCTGACCCGTGCCGCCGCGCGGGAGTACATCACCGCGGGCATCCGCATCAACGCCGTCAGCCCCGGGCTCGTGGACACGACGATGTCCTTGCTGCCGGGCGAGACCGAGAGCGAGCGCGCAGCCCGCGTCGCGCCGCTGATCCCCATCGGCCGCGTGGCGTCGACCGCCGAGATCGCGAACGCGGTCCTCTGGCTCGCCTCGCCGGCGTCCGGCTTCGTCGTCGGCCACGACCTCGTGATCGACGGCGGCGCCGCGGCGTAGACGGCGTCGGTGGAGCAGGGGAAGGCTGGCGGCAGGGAAGGCGCCGGCGCGGAGGAGGCGGCGATGCCGGACAGCGCCGGGCGGCGGGCCGGGTCACGCCGGCGTGCTGGTGGCCGGTGCGGCTTTGAAATTTCCCGCTCGGCCCCGTAATCTCCCGGCACTCGCCAGGAGAGCCAGCCATGCGGAAGACCAGCACCGGCACCGCCGCCCTCATCGCCGCGATCGCCCTGGCCGGCTTGGTGGGCGGCGTCGTCATCGTCACGCGCGCGGCGGAGCCGCGCTTCGAGATCGAGCTCACCGCCGACGCGGCGCAGGCCATCGCGCGGCTCGGCCTCGAGGTCCCGGTCACCGGCCGCGTCTTCGTCGTCTTCACGCGGGACAGCACGCGCGAGCCGCGCCACCAGGTGAGCGTGACCGGCGTCCCGTTCTACGGCCTGGACGTGCGCGGCCTCGCAGCCGGCCAGTCCGTGGTCGTCTCCGACGCCGCGCCCGGCCTGGCCGGCTACCCGCTCGCGCGGATCGCGGACCTCCCGCCGGACGAGTACCACGTGCAGGCGTTCCTCAACGTCTACACCACGTACCATCGCGCGGACGGCCACACGCTCGAGCTGCATCACGAGACGGGCGAGGGGCAGAACCCGTGGCGCTCGCCGGGGAACGCGTACAGCGCGGTGCAGCGCCTGCGGCTCGACCCGCGCAGCGGCGGCACCGTCACGCTCCGGCTCAGCAACGTGATCCCGCCGATCGAGCCGGTGCCCGAGGGCGGCGTGCTCGACCAGGGCAACCCGCAGGACGGCGAGCTGGTGAAGTTCATCAAGATCCGCAGCGCGCGCGTCTCCGAGTTCTGGGGCCGCGACATGTACATCGGCGCGAACGTACTGCTCCCCCGCGACTACCACGAGAACCCGGACGCGCGCTACCCGGTGATCTACCTCCAGGGCCACTTCCCCGGCCGCCGCGCGCCGTTCGGTTTCACAGGAGCCGACGACGCGCCGCCCCGCGCCCGCGCGTTCCGCGACTTCTGGCTCTCGCCGCGGGCGCCGCGGGTGATCGCGGTGACGATCCGCGACGCGAACCCGTACTACGACACGTCGTACTCGGTGAACTCGGCGAACGTCGGCCCGTACGGCGATGCGATCGTGGAGGAGCTGATCCCCGAGCTCGAGCGCCGGTTCCGCATCATCCCGGAGCCGTGGGCGCGGGTGCTGGCCGGCGGCTCGACCGGCGGGTGGGAAGCGCTGGCGCTGCAGATCTTCTATCCGGACGTGTTCGGCGGCGCGTGGGGCTGGTGCCCCGACCCCGTGGACTTCCGCGACTACCAGCTCGTGAACATCTACGAGGACGCGAACGCGTACTACGCCGACCACGAGTGGCTGCGCGTGGAGCGGCCCAGCCGCCGGACCGTGGACGGCAACGTGGATTACACCATCGCGGACGAGAACGCGTTCGAGCGGACCGTCGGCCCCAACAGCCGTTCCGGCGGGCAGTGGGCGATCTGGGAGGCGGTGTTCGGCCCCGTGGGTCCGGACGGCTACCCCGCGCCGATCTGGGACCCGGTCACGGGCGAGATCGATCGCGAGGTCGCCGCGTACTGGCGCGAGCACTACGATCTCACGGACTACCTGCGTCGCAACTGGAGAGAGCTGGGCCCGAAGCTGACCGGCAAGCTGCACGTCGCCGTCGGCGACATGGACGACTACTACCTGAACGAGGCGGTCTACCTCATGCAGGCCGCCCTCGACTCGCTCTCGGACCCACCCGCGCGCGCGAGCTTCGAGTACGGGCGCCGCAAGGGGCATTGCTGGATCGGCTACAGCCGCGAGCGGCCGGGGGAGGATCTGGACTACGCGGAGTTCGTGCGGCTCGCCGCGGACCACATGGCGCGGAACGCGCCGCCCGGCGCCGACCTGAGGTGGGCCCGGTGAAAGGCGGGCGCGCCGCCCCCGGGTGGGAAGGTCGCTTGCCGGCGGTTCGCTGCCGCTCCGACGGCGCGCCCCCACCGGGTCGAACGTTCGCCGCGCCTGCGCCGGCTCGCTTTCCCCCCGCCTGCGGGGTATACTGCCCGGCGCGGCGGCGCGTGGTGGGGGTCGCCCGCGCCGCCGCGAGGCGTTGAATGGAGACTGGAGCTGATCCATGCCCCGTGACACGATGACGACGGCGCGCACGGCCGCGCTCCTCCTCGGATCCCTCGCCCTGTTCGCCTGTGGCAACCAGGCGCCGAACGCGCACGCTGGACACGAGCACGCCGCCGCCACGGCCGCGGACGTCGCCGCGAACGCCGACGCGGCGCCGCAGGACAGTCCTCTCGTCGTCGTCTACAAGAGCCCGACGTGCGGCTGCTGCTCGAAGTGGGTGGACCACATGCGCGCCGCCGGCTTCCGCCTCGAGGTCCACGACGTGGCCGACGTGACGCCGATCAAGACGCAGCACGGGGTCACGTACGACCTCCAGTCCTGCCACACGGCGCTGGTGGACGGCTACGTCTTCGAGGGGCACGTCCCCGCGGAGGACATCCGCCGCTTCCTGGCCGAGCGCCCGGACTACGCCGGCCTCGCCGTGCCCGGCATGCCGATGGGCTCGCCTGGCATGGAGGGCCCGTACAAGGACCGCTACGACGTGATCGCCTTCCGCCGCGACGGGACGCGGGAGGTCTACGCCTCCCACTGACCCTCTGCCCCGGGGCGGGGCGAGCGGGGGCGAGGGCGGGGAAAGCGGAAGAGCGGGCGCTGCGGCCGGACGGCGCGGAGGCACGAGGCCGGCGCCATAGCGGCCGCCCGTCCGTCACCGCCCGGCTTCCATGCGGCGGATCGAGAGCGAGCCCGCGATCGCGAGGATCCCGCCGGCCAGCGCCAGCACGCCCAGGACCCACGGCAGGGCGAGAGCCGCAGCGAGCGGGGAGAGGAGCAGCACCCCGCCGAAGAGGATGCCCAGCACGCCCAGCACGCCGAGCCCCCAGCCGCCGCCCCGCGCCGCCTCGGCCAGGTGGATCAGGCCGATCACGATGCCGTAGGCGCCCAGGTACACCATCAGCACTGTGGGCACCACCACCGCGCTCCAGAGCGGGTGCTGGAGCACCAGCATCCCCGCCGCGATGCCGAGCGCGCCCGCGAGCAGGAGCCAGCCCCAGCCCACCCGCCGGCCGGGGAGGAAGATCCGCACGAGCGCGAAGACGCCCGCCACGAACCAGTACAGCCCCACGAGCTGCACCAGCGCCACCGTCGCGGCCGCGGGCGTCACCAGCAACGCCAGGCCGACCAGCACGCCCACGCCCCCCTGGAGCAGCACCGCCCACCACGGCACCGGCACCCCGTAGGCGCCCGCCGGCTCCCGGCGCGGCGGCTCCGCCGGCGCTCCACGCACCGGCACCGACCGCCGTGGCTCGTCCCGCTGAGGATCCCCCGGCACCCGCTCCCTGCGCGCGGCCATCTCGCCCCTCCCGTTGCGGTCCCGCGAAGACGCGGCGTCCCCCCGGGCCGCGCCGTCCCGCATGCGCGTGCCGCGCAAGTCGGGCGCCAGCGCTGCGCCTCGGGCATCGCCAGCGACGCGGGGCGCCGCGCCGGCAAGGGGCGGCGAGCGGGAAGATGCCCTGCCGGAACGCCTGTCACTGGCCACACGGACAAGGTGTTCGCGAGCCGCGGATGCGCGCGGATGCCAGGCCTTGAATCCACCCTTCGCTTCACCTAACCTTAGTCCATGATGTCCATCCCACAGCCGGACCCGGACGAGCCATGGCAGTGACTTCGGCCGCTTCCGAATCCGGCACTCCCATCGCCCACGTCTTCCGCGCCCTCCGGCATCGCGACTACCGTCTATTCTTCATCGGTCAGGGCATCTCGCTCATCGGCACCTGGATGCAGCAGGTGGCGATGAGCTGGCTGGTGTACCGGCTCACCGGCTCCGCCTTCGCCCTCGGCGCGATCGCCTTCGCCAGCCAGTTCCCCACGTTCCTGCTCGCCCCGATCGCCGGCGTGGTCGCGGACCGCTACCGGCGCCACCGGATCGTCGTCACGACCCAGTCGCTGGCGCTCCTCGAGGCGTCCACCGTCGCCGCGCTGGTCCTCACGGGGACGGTCCAGGTCTGGCACCTCATCGCCCTGTCCGCCGTGCTGGGCACCGTCAACGCGTTCGACATCCCGGCGCGGCAGTCGCTGGTCGTGAAGCTCGTCCAGGGCCCGGACGACCTGGCCAACGCGATCGCACTGAACTCTTCGATGTTCAACATGGCCCGGCTCATCGGGCCGGCGATCGCGGGCGTGCTGATCGGCGTGGTGGGCGAAGGGCCGGTGTTCGCCATCAATGCGGCGAGCTACATCGCGGTGCTCACCTCGCTGTTCCGGATGAGCGTGGCGAAGGAGGAGCGGCCGGAGCCGCAGGCGCGGGCGCTCAGCCACATGCGCGAGGGGTTCCGCTACGCGTTCGGGTTCCCGCCGATCCGGTCGATCCTCACGCTGCTCGCGCTGACCAGCCTGCTGGGCATGCCGTACGTCGTGCTGCTGCCCGTGTTCGCGAGCGAGGTGCTGGGCGGCGGGCCCCAGACGCTGGGCTTCCTCATGTCCGCGGCGGGCCTCGGCGCCCTCTCCGGCGCCCTCTACCTCGCCTCGCGGTCTTCGGTGCGCGGCCTCAGCCGGGTCATCGTCATCGCGGTCACCGTGTTCGGGCTCGGGCTGATCGCGTTCTCGCAGTCCCGCTGGCAGCCGCTCTCCATCGCTCTCTTGCTGGTCACCGGCTTCGGCATGATGGTGCAGTCCGCGTCCATCAACACCGTGCTCCAGACGATCGTGGACGAGGACAAGCGCGGCCGCGTGATGAGCCTCTACGCGATGGCGTTCATGGGCATGTCGCCGTTCGGCAGCCTGCTGGCCGGCACCCTCGCCAGCCGCATCGGCGCGCCCGCCACCGTGATGCTCGGCGGCATGGCGTGCCTCGGCGCTGCGGCCTGGTTCTACTCGCGGCTGCCGACGATCCGTGAGCTCGTCCGCCCCATCTACATCCGCCTCGGCATCATCCCCGAGGTCGCGACCGGCCTCCAATCCGCCACCGAGCTGCGGCCCAAGGCCTAGCCCGGATGCACGACGCCGGCCCCGGGGCACCACCCCCGGAACCGGCGTCGCATTGTGCCCGGCGTCCTCCTCTCGCCTACACCCCCGCTCGCATCTGTTTGCGGTACTGCGCCAGGAGCAGCTTCCGCTTGAGCGGGGAGAGGCGGTCGATGTAGAGGATGCCGTCCAGGTGGTCGATCTCGTGCTGGAGACAGCGGGCGAGATCGCCGTCCGCCTCGATGCGCACCGGTGAACCCTCCGTGTTCAGCCCCTCCACCACCACCTTCGACGGCCGCTCCACCACCTCCGACACCCCAGGGATGCTCAGGCACCCCTCTTCGGCGCGCGACGTCTCCTTGCTCTGCTCGACGACACGCGGATTGATCAGCGCGAACGCCGGGCTCTCCGAGTTCGGCACGTCCACCACGATGATGCGCCGTGAGACGCCGACCTGCGGCGCCGCGAGCCCCTGCCCGTTCGCCGCGTACATCGTATCGAACATGTCACGCACGAGCCGGCGCACCTCGTCGTCCACCGCCTCCACCTCCGCCGCCCTCTGCCGCAGCACCGGCGCGCCCAGCAACTCGATCTTCAGTACTGCCATTGCACGCTCGCAATCATGTCGCGTTTGCGTTCCCGTTCACGAGTGCGGATTGCGTCTCGCCCGCCCCCCGTGCCCGCAAACGTGCTCGCACTCGTGCACGTGTTCGGCTCAACCGGTCGAGCCGCCCTCCCCCGCATGCACCGCAGCCGCCTCCGCCTCCCGCCCCGTGCGCGGCCCGCCCGATGACCGCGCGCGCTCCAGGCGCATCTCCGGGCTGCCCGTGATGAGCCGGATGCCGCGCTGGTACATCAGGTACGCCCACGCCCACTGGATCATCACGATCAGCCGGTTGCGGAACCCGATCAGCATCAGCACGTGCACGAACACCCAGATCAGCCAGGCGAAGTAGCCGCCGAACCGGATGCGACCGAAGTCCGCGACGGCCGCCGCGCGGCCGATCGTCGCGAGCGATCCCTTGTCCCGATAGCGGAACCGCTCCCGCGGCTCGCCCTCCAGGTCCCGCCGGATCTGGCGCGCCGCGAACCGCCCCATCTGGATCGCGGCCGGCGCGACGCCGGGCACCGGCGCGCCATCGACTTCGAGGTGAGCGAGGTCGCCGATGACGAAGATCTCCGGGTGGCCGGGCACCGAGCAATCGGGCTCGACCATCGCACGCCCCGCCCGGTCCAGCGGCGCGCCCAGCGACCGCGCGATGGACGATGCCGCGACGCCGGCGGCCCAGAACACGTTGCCGGCTTCGATCCGCTCGTCGCCCACCCACACCGCGTCTTGCTCGATGCGGGTCACCAGCGCGTTCGTGCGGACCTCCACGCCCAGCGCCTCGAGCTGACGACGCGCGCTCTCAGAGAGGTCCGGCGGGTAACTCGGCAGCACACGCGGCCCGCCCTCGAGCAGCACGACACGGGCGGACTTGGTGTCAATGAACCGGAAGTCGCGCGGCATCACCCGACGCGCGATCTCCGCCATCGCCCCCGCCAGCTCGACGCCCGTGGGGCCCGCACCCACGATGACGAACGTGAGCAGCCGACGCCGCGCCTCCGGGTCCGCCTCGCGCTCCGCCGCCTCGAACGCGAGGAGGAACCGGCGCCGGATCTCCACCGCGTCGTCCACCGTCTTGAGGCCGGGCGCGAAGCGCGCCCACTCGTCGTGGCCGAAGTACGCGTGCGTGGCGCCCGTGGCGACGATGAGGTAGTCGTAGCCCAGCTCGCCGTCCCTGAGACGCACGACCCGCCGCTCCGGGTCGACCGACACCGCCTCGCCCAGCCACACTTCCACGTTCCGCTGGCGCCGCAGGATGTGCCGCAAAGGGCTCGCGATGTCGCCCGGCGAGAGCGACGCCGTGGCGACCTGGTACAGCAGCGGCTGGAACAGGTGGAAGTTCTGCCGGTCCACCAGCGTGATGCGCACCGGCGCCCTGCGCAACGCGCGGGTCGCGTACAACCCGCCGAAGCCGCCGCCCAGGATCACCACGTGGGGTATGCGATTCTCGGTCATGGCGCCTCGCTCCCCGCCGTCGCGGGGTCGCAGCCGCCCCTGGTCCGCCGGGCCAGAGGGCGCCGCACCGCCTTGTCGCGGTCCCTTCGTTCTGATACCCGCGAGACGGGGTAGGGCTTCGTGGGGCGTGGCGAGCGCGAACGGCAGGAGGGTCCGCCGCGCGCCCGGCAGGAGCCGGGCGCGGGCAAAGGCCGTACCGCGGGCCCCGGCTACCCGCCCCGGTGCCCCGCGAAGCGCGCCTCGTACCCCGCTGCCTCGATCCACCGGATGATGTCGTCCGGCGAGACGTGCTCGGGGTCGTAGGTCACCTCGGCGAGTTGCACCGTGGGGTCGATGCTCGCCCGCGGTACGCCGGTACGGCCGGTGAGCGCCTTCTCGAGTCGCGCAGCCGCGTCGTCGTCCGGCAACCCCCGCACCTCGATCCGTGTGATCTCCATGGCCCAACCCCTCCCCGTCGGCAGCGGGCACCGGCGGCCGCCGGGCCGCCGGGCGCGATCACCCCGAACGCCGGCTGTGCACGATGCGCGCCGCGCGGCCCGGCCGCGCCGTCAGGCGCTGTCGCCCGGGTTGCCCCGTCGGGTCACCACCGCGATCACACCGCCGGCGTGGCCTGTGCCGTAGCGCGTCGTGGCGTCGGCCGCACCGAGGTAGCGGATCTCGTAGACGTCCGCGACCCGGATCGAGCGCAGCGCGTCAGGGCCGCCGAGCCGGATGTCGTCCAGATAAACGACGGGCAGCGAGGCGGACGGGTTCTCCAGCGAGATCCGCCCCCGGACACGGAGGAACTCCGGCCGGAGGCGCTGGATCGCCTCGTACGCCGTCTCGGCCGCGACCCGTTCCAGCTCGGCAGCGGTCAGCACGTTGCGATCCCGTGTCGGCCGGCTCTTGGTGTGCGTCGCGCTGCACGCACCGGTCAGGAGGACGAGGCAGAGCGTCGCGAGAGTGGTGGGGACATTGCGCCGCATGGCGGAACCCTCCATCATGGCGCCACGGCCCCGGCACGGCGGCCGGACCGGACGGGGCGGCGGCGAACGCCGGAGATCACCGAAACCTTACGTCCGCGCAGGCCGGCGCGCCAGAACGGCGCCCGCGGGGCACCCCTCACCTCACAGACCGGAGACACGCGATGATGGCCACTTCGCCGAAGCTCGTGGATACCGCCCACGGGATCCTGAGGATCGTCACGGGACTGCTCTTCATGCAGCACGGCGTCCAGAAGCTGTTCGGCTGGCTCGGCGGCTTCGGGCCGGAAGGCGGGACCGCACCGCTCTTTTCCATGTTCGGCGCCGCCGGCGTGCTCGAGGTGTTCGGCGGCCTGCTCATCGTGCTCGGCCTGTTCACCCGCCCCGTCGCGCTGGTGCTCACGGTCGAAATGCTGGCCGCCTACGTCATCGCGCACCTGCCGCAGGGCTTCTGGCCGATCCAGAACGGCGGCGAGCTCGCGCTGCTCTACGCCTTCATCTATCTCTTCCTGGCCGCCGCCGGCTCCGGCCGCTTCGCCATCGACCGCGCGCGGGGCGAACGGGCTCCGGCGTGAGACCGGCGTAGCGATCCACCACGCCCGGAGGCGCGGGAGCGCCGGCACGCCCCCGCGCCTCCGACGCCCGCGGCGCCCGCCCTACCGGTACCCCGCCGCCTGCAACCCGAACAGCTCCGCGTACCGCCCTCCCCGCGCCAACAGCTCCTCGTGCGTGCCTTCCTCGAGGATGCTCCCGTTCTCCAGCACCAGGATGCAGTCCGCCATCCGTACCGTCGAGAAACGGTGGCTGATCAGCACCGCCATGCGACCGGCCGTCAGCTCGCTGAACCGCTGGAACACCTCGTACTCCGCCCGCGCGTCCAGCGACGCCGTCGGCTCGTCCAGGATCAGCACCTCCGCGTCCCGCAGGTACGCGCGCGCCAGCGCGATCTTCTGCCACTCGCCGCCGGAGAGGTTCGCCCCGCCGTCGAAGCGCCGGCCCAGCATGTGGTCGTAGCCCTTCTCCAGCTTCGCGATCACCGTGTCCGCGAGACTCTTGGCCGCCGCGCGCTCGATCCGCTCCTGGTCCGCCAACGCGTCGATCCGGCCGACCGCGATGTTATCGCGGACGATCATGTCGTAGCGGACGAAGTCCTGGAAGATGACCCCGATCGCGCGGCGCAGCGACTCGATGTCGTACTCCCTGAGGTCACGCCCGTCCAGCAGGATGCGCCCCTCCGTGGGGTCGTAGAGCCGCGCCAGCAGCTTCGCGAGCGTCGTTTTCCCCGCGCCGTTCTCTCCCACCAGCGCCAGCCGCTCCCCGGGTCGTAGCTCGAACGAGACGTGGCGCAGCGCCCAGCGCTCCGAGTCGGGATACCTGAAGCTCACGTCGTCGAACACGAACCCCCGGCGTATCGGCCGCGGCACCGGCGGCGCATCCGGCGGCTGCACGATGCGAGGCCGCATCTCGAGGAACGCGAACAGGTCCTGCAGGAAGAGACTCTGCTCGTACAGGTCCGCGAAGCCGAGCAGGACGCGCGAGATCAGGTCGCGGCTGCGCATGAACGACGCCGACAGGAACGTCAGCGTGCCGATCGTCAGCACGCCCATCACGGTCTGCCAGATGATGAAGCCGTAAGCACCGTAATAGACCAGCGTGCTGAAGGCGGAGAGCGCGGCGCCCGTTGCCGCGCGCCGCAGCGCGAGCCGGCGGTTCGCGCGGTAGAACTCGTCGGCCAGCGTCGCGTACCGCTGGATCAGGTGGCCGGACAACCCGAACAGCTTGACCTCTTTGGCCGTCTCGTTGCTCGCCGCGACGTAGCGCAGGTAGTCGAGCTGCCGCCGTTCCGGCGTCCAGCGGTAGAGCAGGGAATAGGCCAGGCCGGCGAAGTGGGTCTCCCCGACGAAGGACGGCAGCACCGCGAGCGCGAGCAACAAGAGGAGCCAGCCGTTGAACGCCACCAGCGCGGCCATGAGCGAAGCGAGAGTGAGCAGCGACTGCGCCATGCCGAGCAGCAGCGCGATCAGCCCGATCCGCCCGACCGTCTGCCGCCGGGCCCGCTCCAGGTGGTCGTAGAACTCCGGGTCCTCGAAGTGCTCGAGGTCGAGCGTGGCGGCGTGCTCCATCAGCCGCACGGACATGCGGTTCGAGAACAGGTCGCCGAGCAGACTCTCGAGCAGCGATGAGGCGCGCTGGAGCACCTCGTGGGCGAGGGCGATGCCGAACTCCAGCCCGACCAGCCGCGCGAGCAGCGTCCAGTCCGGCGCGCCGGCCCCGACGCTGGCGACCACGGCGTCAATGATCAGCTTGCCGACCCACAACAGCGCGAGCGGCGCGAACGCCTGGAGGAGCCGCAGCACGACCACCGCGGCCGCGTAACCGCGGTGCGTTTGCCAGACGAGTCTGAGGAACGGCGGGATCAGCCGCAGCGCGCGCAGCCGCTCCCCCAGCGGCGGGAGCGGCTGCCCGTCGCGGCGCTGCCGCGGCCGTGCGGCGAAGACCGATTGCATGTGAGCTCGTACACCAGCGGGCGGCGGCCGGTACCGGGTCGCCGCCGAGACGCCCGCGCGCCGGACGCCGTCGTCCGCGCGTCCGGCGGACCACTGTCACACGAATGCGCAAGCGGGCGCGCCCGGTCTCCTGCGCGGATCGCGCGCACCCGCTACCGCACCGTCGCCGAACCGGTCCCTGCCCCGTTCAACGCCGCCAGCCGCGCCGGTCCACGTCCCGTCCGACCGTGTACGCGATGGCCAGACGGACGTTGGTCTGTCGCACGTGCGACGGCTCGTCGATCGTGAATCCCGTCACGGGCACGTACGAGTCGTTGCCGGAGAACGGGTTGCCCGGGGCGTAGGTGGCGGCCTCCAGCCGGAGGGCGAGGCGGCGCGAGGCCCTGTACTGGAGCCCCAGGACCGCCGATCCGCCGAACCTCGTCTGGTCATCGTCCACCGCCACGATGCCCCCCCGGATGATCGTGTCGTCCACGATGAGGCTGAATTCCCTGTCGTCGAGGTTCCACCACGTGACGAGGATGCCCGCCCCTGCGTACACGTTGAACCGCCGCCACTCCGGCAGGATGTAGCGGATCAGCTCGAGGGCCAGCGTCGTGCTCGTCAGCTCGCCGATGTCGTCGTTGTCGAACAGATCCAGGTCCAGCCCCGTGTCGTCCTCGAACTCGAGGTCCGGCCGCGTCCAGTTGAACGCGAGCCGCGCATGCGTCCGCGGGAGGACGCGTGCACCGACCGCCAGGCCCCACGAGAACGCCCGCTCCGCTGTGAGCTTGCGCTGCGGGGTGATACCTTCCAGGCCGAAGTCCACCAGGTCGAAATCCAGCGCCTGGAGCAGGAAGCGCCCGTGGTCAGAGACGCCGACGTAGGCCTGCAACGTCACGTCGTGCATCCCCAGCCAGCGGTAGCGCGGCCGCTCCGTGTCCCGCTGGCCGTGCGCCGCGCCCGGCAGGGCGAACAACACAGCCGCTGCCGTGCCCAGGGACCAGCAAACGCGCATCGCGCTCGTCATGCAAACCCTCCCTCCGGAGACCCGATACGACCTTCCGGAGGGCGGGTGGGAAGATCCAGGCCGCAACGGCCGATCCACATGTGCAGGGACCACCAGATGACGGGCGGGACGGCTGCCTGGCTTCGGCGCTTCGCTTGCCGGGCCGTCGGCAGCGCCGCCACCAGGAAACGAACAGAGGCGGGAGCGGCTGCTCTCCCGCCTCTCATGCTCGCGCCAGGATCGGCGCCTGCCGCGTTCGATCTCCGCGGCGCTCGTGAGCGGCGCCGCGCGGACGCGCCCGCCGCCGGCCTCAGAGCACCGGCCGGTCGAAACCGAGCTGCTGCGTCTTGCCCAGCATCTCGCGGACCTGACGGAGCGATTCCTTGAGATCCGCCGCCCGGCTCGTGGGCTCGTAGATCCGCGCGCTGCCCCTGCCCTGCTGCTGCGCCTGGTACAGCGCCAGGTCTGCCGCTTGGAGCAGGTCGCGTGGCGAGTTCATGCCCGGCTGGTACGACGCGATGCCCGCGCTCACCGTGAACCCCTCCGCCGCCGCGGCCGTCAGCGCCAGCGCCGACTGGAGCCGCCGTACGAAGATCATCGCGCCATCCGGCCCACCCGAGCAGAGCAGGGAGAGAAAGCGGTCGTTGCCGATCCGCGCGGAGAAGTTCATACGCCGGGTGTTCTCCTTGAGGATACGGCCGAACTCCGCCAGCGCGCGCTCGTAGGCGGCCTCGCCGTGCCGCTTCCGGAACTCCTTGTACTCATCCGGCTCGATCAGCACCAGGTGCAACGGCCGCCCGCGCATCGCCGCCGCGAACTCCCGCTCGAGCACCACCATGGCATGCCGGCCGTTGGGCAGGTCCGTCAACGTGTCCGTCAGCTCGAGCTGGTCCAGCCGGTACTGCGCGCGGTAGAGCAGCTCGGACAGCCAGCCCACCCCTACCGCGGTGCCGAGGAAGACCAGCAGGATGCGCAAAACGAGGCCCCAGTCCTGCACGTCGTGACCCATCGCCGTCGCGACGAACTGAATGGCGACCAGCCCGACCATGCACCCCGCCAGCCCCGTGGCCACGCCGCTCCAGCCACGGTAGTACGACAGCAGGAACGCCGGAGTGATCGCCAGCAGCCAGAGCAGGATCTCGAACCGTGCTGCGCTCTCCGGCGCGACCACCGCGGCCACCAGCGCGCCGAGCAGCGCCGTGAGCGAGAGGACGATGATCCGCACTGCCACGTGCGGGAGTCGTTTCCGGATCATACGCGTCCGAGTGGATTCCGACCCACGCCGGGGCGGCCCGCGCCCACGGCCGTCACTGGACTGGGAGGCGCCACCACAGGCCAGTTCCGTGCCGTTGCCTGCCTTCCCGATGGACCGCGGTTTCGGCGCCCCGGACCGGCGCGGACCGCTGAAAAGATTGCCGGCCGTGCCAACATTTTGAGTCGTCGCCCCGACGCCTCGTTTGCGCCCGCCGCCGCCCGCCCTCGCCCCGCGACGCCGCCGACGTCCACACGGCCGCGCGGACACCGGCCCCGCCCGCCTCCCCGGAGGCCGGCGGCAACGCTTGCCCGGGGTTTCCCTGCACGAGATCGGGGCGGCACCCCACAGACGCCGGCCGGAGTTCGCCGTAATCTTGCAATGCGAGAGATACGCGGGGACCGGCCCTGCCCGCGGTGCGCCCCCGGGCGGGAGCGAAACGCACTGCGCGACCGCGACGCCGTGGGAACACCGGCCCGGGGCCGACGGGCCGATGAACCAGGACGAAGCGCCGTGAAGGAACAACCGATGCCACGACCGGAGCCCGACCGCCCACGCCTCGCACCCGGCGAGGAGCCGCACCACGAGCCGACGTCGCTCCGCGAGGCCGTGCAGCACTACCTGCGCGACCTCGTCTACGGCGCGAACGACGGCATCATCACCACCTTCGCCGTGGTCGCCGGCGTCGCCGGCGCGGACCTGCCGGCGACGACCGTGCTGATCCTCGGCTTCGCCAACCTCGTCGCGGACGGATTCTCCATGGGCGCGAGCAACTTCCTCTCGATCCGCTCGGAAGAGGCGGCACGCGCCGCCGCAGGCCTCGCCGTCCAGGAGCCGCACGCGGGACGGCACGGGCTCGCCACCTTCTGCGCGTTCATCGTCGCTGGCGCGGTGCCCCTGCTGGCCTACATCGTCCTGCCAGACGCGGGACCCAGCCCGTTCGCCACCGCGACCGTGCTCACGCTGCTCACCCTGTTCGCGGTCGGCGCACTCCGCAACTTCGTCACCGAACGTGGCTGGTTCCGCAGCGGCCTGGAGATGCTGGCGGTCGGCGCGGTGGCCGCCGGCGTCGCGTACCTCATCGGCGCCCTGGTCTCCCACGTCGTCAACGGAGCGTCCATCGTTTGAGTGCACCCGTGGAGACGCCGACGCGCAACGTAGAGCGAGCCTGGCACACCCTCACGCCCGACGACGCACTCGCGCGCCTCGCCTCCTCGCCGGATGGCCTCACCGACGATGAGGCGCGCCGCCGCCTCGAACGCTATGGGCCCAACACGCTCCACCCGCCCAAGCCGGTTTCCGCCTGGCGCATCCTGATCGACCAGCTCGAGAGCGTCGTCGTCCTCCTGCTCTTCGCTGCGGCCGCCGTCGCGCTCTTCCTGGGCGACCCGCTGGACGCCGCCGCCATCGGCGCCGTGCTCGTCATCAACACCGCCCTCGGCTTCTTCACCGAGCTGCGCGCACGCAAGGCGATGCAGGCGCTGCTCGAGCTCGAGGTGGCGCGCGCCACGGTGGTGCGGAACGGACGGGCCGTGGAGATCGATGCGCGCGAGCTCGTGCCGGGCGATGTCATCGTCCTCGAGGCGGGCCAGTCGGTGCCTGCCGACGGCCGCCTGCTCTCCGCCACCGAGCTGCACGTGGATGAAGCCCCGCTCACGGGCGAGTCGGTGCCGGTCCACAAGCACACCCGGCCGCTGCCCGAGGACACGCCCCTGCCCGACCGCCAGAACATGGTGTTCAAGGCGACGACGGCGGTCGCCGGCTCCGCTCGCGCCCTCGTCGTCGCGACCGGCATGGCCACCGAGGTCGGCCGCATCGGCGAGCTGGTCGGCGGGATCGTCGAAGAACGGACGCCGCTGGAGCGCCGGCTCGACCAGCTCGGCCGCCGGCTCGTCTACCTCGCCCTCGGCGTCGCCGCACTCGTCATCGCCCTCGGCGCCGCACAGGGCATTCCGTTCGGCCAGATGCTCGAGACCGGCATCGCCCTCGCCATCGCCGCGGTGCCGGAGGGTCTGCCCGCGGTCGCCACCATCACCCTCGCCCTCGGGCTCCGCCGCATGGCGCGCCGCAACGCGCTCATCCGCCGACTGCCCGCCGTCGAGACGCTCGGCTCCGTCACCGCCATCTGCACCGACAAGACCGGCACCCTCACGGCGGGCGAGCAGACCGCCACCGTGCTCTGGATCGACGGCCGCGAGCTCCGCTTCACCGGTACGGGGTACGCGCCCGAAGGCGAGATCCGCGAGAACGGCCGCGTGCTCAGGGCCGACGAGGACCCGCTCGTGTTCGCCGCGCTCCGCGCCGCCGCGCTCGCGAACCGCGCCGACATCGTCCGCAGGGACGGCGCGTGGATCGCCCGCGGCGACCCCACCGAGGCCGCGCTCCTCGTGGCCGCGTGCAAGGCCGGGCTCGATCGCGACGCGCTCCGCGCCCGCTACCCCGAGGCGGGCGAGGTCCCGTTCTCCTCCGAGCGCATGCTCATGGCCACCTTCCACGCCACGCCGGAGGGGGAAACCCTCGCCCTCGTCAAAGGCGCGCCCGGCAGGATCATCGAGCTGTGCACGCGAAGACTGACGGCCGATGGGGAGCGCGAGCTCGACGACGAAGGCCGACGTCACCTCGTCGCCATCAACGAGGATCTCGCCCGCCGAGGCCTCCGCGTCCTCGCCCTCGCGCAGAAATCCCCCACCCCCGCCCGGGCGGAGGGGCGAGAGCCGGGTGGCGCCCCCACCCGGGATCATGGGGTAGGGGACGAGGAGCTCCAGGGTCTCACCTTCATCGGCTTCATCGGCATCATCGATCCGCCGGCCGAAGGCGTGAAGGAGAGCATCGCCGCGTTCCGCCGGGCGGGCATCCGGACCGTAATGCTCACCGGCGACCAGCGCCTCACGGCGGAGGCGATCGCCCGTGACCTCGGCGTGCTCCAACCAGGGGAGGAGACGCTGGATGGCCGCGAGCTGTCGCGCCTCAGCGACGAGGAACTCGCCGAACGCGCACGCCGCGTGGCCGCATTCAGCCGCGTCAGCCCGGAAGACAAGCTGCGGATCGTCACCGCGTATCAGCGGAACGGCGAGATCGTCGCCATGCTCGGCGACGGCGTCAACGATGCCGCGGCGATGAAGAAGGCGCACATCGGCGTCGCCATGGGCAGGCGCGGGACCGACGTCGCCAAGGAGGCCGCCTCGCTCGTGCTGCAGGACGACCGCTTCCCCACCATCGCGGTCGCCATCGAGGAAGGACGCGTCGTCTTCGACAACATCCGCAAGTTCGTCTTCTACCTGTTCAGTTGCAACCTCGCCGAAGTGCTGGTGCTGCTCGGCGCGGGAGTCGCGGGCCTGCCGCTGCCGCTCACCGCGCTCCAGATCCTGTGGCTCAATCTCGTGACAGACACGTTCCCCGCGCTCGCGCTCGCGCTCGAGCCTGCCGAGCCGGACATCATGGACCGGCCGCCGCGCGACCCACACGCCGCCATCCTCTCGGCGCGGTTCCTCCGCGCGATCGTCTTCTTCTCGGCGCTGATCACGCTGCCCTCGCTCGCCGCGTTCCTGTGGGGTCTCAACGGTCCGGAAGGCGAGGCCTATGCGCGCACCCTGTGCTTCATGACCCTCGCCTTGAGCCAGGTCTTCCACCTCGGCAACGCACGGAGTCCGGGCGCGGTCATCCGGCCGACGTTCGCCGTCCGTAACCCCTACGCGCTCGGGGCGGTCGTGATCTCCGTCGGCCTCCAGTTCCTCGCGGTGTACTTCACGCCGCTCGCGCGCGTGCTCGACACCACGCCCCTCGCCCCGCGGGACTGGCTCATCGTCCTCGCGCTGGCGCTCGTGGCCGCAGCGGTCGGGCAGACGCTGAAGTTGAGGAGGGCGGTGGGAGACAACGGGTGAGCCGATGAAACCCCGGGCGAGCGCGGGGCGGCCGAGATCCCGACGGCCGAGGTCGATGCGCTGGTTGCGCCTGTGGAGCGCGGCTCGCCAACGCGGCGGATCACCTCGAGCGATCAGCGGAGGCCGTCCTGTTCGGGGTCGGCATGCGCCTTGTGCAAGGGACGGTGAGCCCCCACCCGTCGTCCACAGGGGCGCGGCAGGGCCTCCCGTGCCGCACACTTCTTGCTCTCCCTTCCTCACCGGAGCATCGCAGCCCGCAGGGATGAGGGGAGGCAGGACGGGCCATGGCCGATCGGGCTGAGGAACGCACCACCATCCGCCTACAGGTCGCTGGCGCCAAGCCACAGGACGTCGGCCGCGGCACCGCCCGGCTGCCGAGCGACGCGCTCCGCTCGCTCGGGCTCCGGGAGGGCGACGTCGTCGAGGTGATCGGCAAACGATCCACCGGCGTCATCGCGCTGCCGCCTTACCCCGAGGACAACGGCCTCCAGATCATCCGGCTGGATGGCCTGGAACGTAGCAACGCCGGCGTCGGCATCGGCGACTCCGTCACGATCCGCCGCGCCGAGGCGCAACCCGCGCGTCGGGTCGTGCTCGCGCCCTCGCAGCCCAACGTGCGGCTCATGGGCACGGGCGAAGCGCTCCGGCGCACGCTGTTCGGGCGCCCGGTCGCGGCGGGCGACCTGGTCTCCACCTCGATCTATCAGCGCAGCGTCACCGCGCCCGACACCGGCCTGTTCCCCGAGGACATCTTCCGGACGCTGTTCCAGCTCCCCGCGTACGCGCTCCACGAGTTCCGGCTGCGCGTGGTATCCACCCAGCCGCGCGGAATCGTGCGCGTCGCTGAGGGCACCGAGATCGAGCTGCTGCCGGAGTACACCGAAGCGGAAGAGGCCGCGCGCGGCGCGGTCACCTACGACGACGTCGGCGGCCTGGGGGACACCATCACCCAGGTCCGCGAGATGATCGAGTTGCCGCTCAAGCACCCGGAGCTGTTCCAGCGCCTCGGCATCGACCCGCCCAAAGGCGTGCTGCTCCACGGGCCGCCCGGCACGGGCAAGACGCTGCTCGCGCGCGCCGTGGCCAACGAGGCGGACGCCGGCTTCTTCCACATCGCCGGCCCCGAGATCATGGGCCGCTTCTACGGCGAATCCGAGCAGCGGCTCCGCGACGTCTTCCAGCAGGCGCAACAGAACGCGCCGTCCATCATCTTCATCGACGAGCTGGACTCCATCGCGCCCAAGCGCGAGCAGGTCACTGGCGAAGTCGAGCGCCGGGTGGTGGCGCAGCTCCTCACGCTCATGGACGGCCTGGAGCCCAGACAGAACGTCGTCGTCATCGGCGCCACCAACCGGATCGACGCCATTGACGAGGCGCTACGCCGGCCGGGCCGTTTCGACCGCGAGATCGTCGTCGGCGTGCCCGACCAGTCCGGCCGCCGCGAAATCCTGGCCATCCACACCCGCGGCATGCCGCTCGCCGACGATGTGGACCTGGAGGAGATCGCGCGCATCACCTACGGCTTCGTCGGCGCCGACCTCGCCGCGCTGAGCCGCGAGGCCGCGATCGATGCGCTGCGCCGCAATCTGCCCAACATCGACCTCGAGGCCGCCGAGATCCCGCCCCACGTCCTGGAGCAGCTCAACGTGACGCACGAAGACTTCATGAACGCGCTCAAGCGCGTGCAGCCGTCCGCGCTCCGCGAAATCATGATCCAGGTGCCCGATGTGGGCTGGGACGACATCGGCGGACTCGAGGAAGCCAAGCGCGCGCTCCGAGAGGGCGTCGAGCTCCCGCTCAAGCATCCGGAGGCCTTCGAGCGGCTCGGCATCCGGCCGGCGAAGGGCTTCCTGCTCTTCGGCCCGCCCGGCACCGGCAAGACGCTGCTGGCCAAGGCCGTGGCGCGGGAGTCCGAGGCCAACTTCATCGCTACCAAGTCCTCGGACCTGCTCTCCAAGTGGTACGGCGAATCCGAGCAGCAGGTCGCGCGGCTGTTCCAGCGCGCCCGCCAGGTCGCGCCGACCGTCATCTTCATCGACGAGATCGACTCGCTCGCGCCGCAGCGCGGAGGTGGGATCGGAGAGCCCGCCGTCACCGAGCGCGTGGTCAACACGATCCTGGCGGAAATGGACGGCCTCGAGGCGTTGCAGGGCGTCGTCGTCATCGGCGCGACCAACCGGCCCACGCTGCTCGACCCTGCGCTGCTCCGCCCCGGCCGTTTCGACGAGCTGATCTACGTGCCCGTCCCCTCGCGGGAGGGGCGGCTGCACATCCTCCGCATCCACACCGCGGCCATGCCGCTCGCCGAAGACGTGGACCTGGAGGCGCTCGCGGACCGGACCGAGGGCTACACCGGCGCCGACCTCGAGGACCTCGTGCGCCGCGCCGGGCTCCACGCCCTGCGCGAGAGTCTCGAGACCACCGAGGTGCCGATGCGCTTCTTCGAGCAGGCGCTGAAGGAGACTCGCCCGTCCGTCACGCCGGAGATGGAGCGGGAGTACGAGGAGTTGGCCGAGACGCTGAAGCGCGAGTCGCCCCGCGGACGGCGCCGCATCGGGTTCGACATCGGCGAGGAGCGGCTGGCGGCGGACTGAGCGAGAGTCGCGCCGCCTACGCCATCCTCAACCAGCGCAGGACCTCCGCCATCGTCGGGCGCCGGCCTGTGGAGAGAACGCCGATCCCGTAGATCCGGGCGCCCAGCCAGGCAGCCGCCATCCCGGTGACGACCAGGAGCACGAGCGACGCCGCGAGCTCCCTCGACGGCACCTCCGTCAGCGCGGCACGCATCGGCATCAGGATCGGGGAACAGAACGGGATCAACGAGCCCACCACCGCGACTCGCCCTGCCGGATCGTTCAGGATCGGCACCACCGCGACGAACGTGAGGACCAGCAGCAAGACGATCGGGAACTGGAGCTGGCGCGTCTCCGGCTCGCTCGTCGCGACCGCGCCGAGCGCGGCGTACATGCTGGCGTAGAGGAGGAAGCCGGCCGTGAAGAAGGAGAGGAAGATCACGGCCACGCGCGCCGGCACGTCGGGGAGCGGTGGCAGCTTCAGGCCGATCGCGGCGGCCACTGTGTCCCCGAACCGCAGCGCCAGCGCGGCGAAGACCGTCCAGATCAGGACCTGGAGCAGCCCCGCGCCGCCGATGCCCAGGATCTTCCCCAGCATGAGCTGTTCCGCGCGAATCGAGCTCAGCACCACCTCCACGATCCGGTCCTTCTTCTCCTCCAGCACGCCCTGCATCACGCCGTTGCCGTACAGCGCAACGACGAGATAAACGGCGAAGCCGAGGATGTACGCCAGGAAGAACGCGGAGGCGGCCGTGCCCGTCGCCGCCCGCTCACCCGCCTTGCGTGCTTCGAACGGGATCGGCCGGAACACGTCCCGCAGCGCCTCCGGGTCGATCCCGACCGCCCGCAGCCGCAGCGCCTGCGCGGCACGCTGCACCGCCGTCGCGATCTCGCCGAGCTCGGCGAAGTTCGTCGCGTTCCGGCCCTCGTAGACCGCCGTGTCGCCGTCCATCACGCCCCCGGGAAGCCACAGGTAGCCGTCCAGCGTGCGTTCCGCAACGCGCGCCGCCAGCTCCCTCCGGACCTCCTCCTCGTTCCACTCCTCGAGCCGGATGACCTCCGTGTGGAAGACCGTCCGCTCCTCCTCGGGCGGAGCGATCCGGAGTGCCGCGGCCACCGCCTCGCCCATGCCCTGGCCCGGCACGTCGACGATCGCGATGGACCGCTCGCCGCCCCCGCCCCCCAGCGCCGCTGGCAGGAAGAGCAAGCCCAGGATCAGGACGGGGCCGAACAGCGTGCCCAGCAGGAACGTCCGCGTGCGGACGCTCGCGATGAACTCGCGCTTGGTGACGATCCAGGCGCCGCTCACGCGTGGGCCTTGCGTATGGTTGGCTCACTGGCGGCGTAATCCAGCGCCGCCGAAGTCCTGCCCTCCACCAACAAGCGATCCATTTCCACGGCGAGCGTGGCGTAGTCGATCGTCGTACGCGGGACCGCCTGGCGTGGGGTAGGTTGCTGCCACAAGCGCAGGAGTATGGCGACGATGGCTTCCGTGTCCGACGGCTCACAGGTCAGCGCGCCGATCCGGCGCGCTTCGTTCGCCGCGGCGCTGCCGGACTCCGCGATCACCAGCGTCGGGATCCCCAGAGCCACACACTCGTAGAGCTTGGCCGGTATCTGGAGCTCCTGGTCCTGGGCGAGGACCAGCGCGAGGTGCGAGCGGCCGAGGAGCGCGAGCGCTTCTGTGGCCGGCAGAACGCCATGGACGATGACGACGTCGTCGAGCGCGCACGCCGCCATCTGATCTCGGAGCCGCGCCTCGTTCCCGCCGCTCAGCGAGCCGGCAACGTGCAGCCGGGTCTGCGCCCGCGCTTCCGGATGGCGGTCCAGGAAGGAGCGCAGCGCGATCAGCACGGGGCCCAGGTCACGCCCAGCGTAGAGCGTTCCGACATGCGCAATGGAGAGGCCCGGCTCCGGCCCCGGCTCGACCGCGGGCAGACGTTCGGGGTCGATCCCGTTGGGCACCCAGGCTACCGGAACGGTCGGGTAGGTGCGGCGTGCGAGCGCCGCGAACTCGCGGGTATTGGCAATGATTCCAGCGGCCCGGCGCAGCACCACGCGCTCCAGGCGCGGGATCAGCCAGCGTGCGTGGGCCGAGGAGTACATACTCCTTCCCCAGGACTTGTCGAGGAGGCCGGACCACGGATCACGCATGTCGATGCGGTGGAGTCCCGGTCGTCCGAGGGTGGCCAGCATTCCGGCGATGTGAGCGGAGTGCGGCGGGCCGCTGGTGATGACGGCGTCGAACGACATCCGACGCATGAGGCGGCACGCGGTCCATGCGCTCTTCAGGATCCACCCGCGCCCATGATCCGGAAAATCGAGCAGACCGCCAATCTCCCGGCGAAGTCGGCCGACGATACCCGGCTTCGAACGCCGTGCGGTGCTGTCAGGGTTCGACGGCGCCGGCTGACCGTTGCTACCCGCCGACCGCAGCCTGCGCGCCACGGCATTGTACAGATCGTTGAGCGTGCGCGCGCGCCGGCAAACATGCACGTGGACGCCAGGCGTGCCTGGAGTCGACGGTTGCTGTGCTGCGGTGATGACATGGACCTCCCAACCGAGCCGGGCGAGATACTTGGCGTAGCCCGCCCACCGCAGCCCGCCGACCGAGCCATCCGGGGGGAAATGGTAGGTGATGACCAGCAACCGGCGTTGCTGGTCACCCGGTCTCCCGTTTGGTCCGCCCGCCACCATCGACTCACCCTCTCCTGACGGGCGACCGAGCCGCCGCCGACTCGTAGATGCGCTCGTAGCGCGACACCATCCGGTCCAGGCCGTAGGCCTCCACCACGCGTGCGCGCGCCGCCCGGCCGTCCGCTGCACGCCGCGCACCGTCCAGCAGCGCGTCCAGCCACGCGTGCGCGAGCGCGTCGGGGTCCTCGGGCGGCACGAGGCGATGCTCGAGCGAATCCCCGAGCACGGCCGGATTGCCCCCGACCGCCGTGACCACGGGACAGAGCCCCGCGCTCATGGCCTCCAGCAAGCTCACCGACGTACCCTCGCTCCGGGACGACATCGTGAACACGGTGAACGCCGAGTGGAGGTCGCGGATATCGTCACGCCACCCGAGAAACCGGACATGCTCCCGGATGCCGAGCGTCGCGGCTAGGGCCTCGAGCTTGGGTCGCTCCGAGCCCTCGCCGGCGAGCACGAGCGCCGGACGGACCGCTGACGGCGGCCACAATGCGTGCAGCCGCGCGAACGCCTCGATCATGACGTCGTAGCCCTTGATCCGCTCGAGGCGACCGATGCTGCCGAGGATCGGGACATCGGTCGCGATGCCGAGCTCCCGGCGAATCCGCCCCGTGTCGGCCAATGGGGCGTGGAGATCGGTGTCGACGCCGTTTTCGACGACTTCGACCCTGCATCCACGCCGCACCACGCGCGCACGCAACTGCTCCGCGACCGAGCCGGAGACGGCAACCACCACATCCGTCCGCCGAGAGGCGAGGCCGTCCACCCAGCGCGCCAGCCAGGGATCGGGCGACTGACGGCCGTGCTCCGTGTGAACCACGAGCGGGACGCCGGCGAGGCGTGCGGCCAGAGACGCCTTGTACCAGACCCCGCTGTGCGTGTGTACGACGTCCGGTCTGATCGCCCGGATCCGGCGCGCCAGGGCCCGGGGCCAGATCATCGAACCCTTCGACATCGGCGGCGCTCGGTGCAGGGTCGCGACGTCGCCGAGCCCGTCCGCGAACCTGCCGAAGTACTGCAGGACCAGCACGTGCGACTCGAACCGCGTGCGGTCGATGCGCCGGACCAGGTCGGCGAGCAGACGCTCCATCCCGCCGTAGTTCAGGTTCTGGATCACGTGGAGCACGCGGGTCCGGCCTGGAGCGGAACGTGGCGCTGCCACCGTCAACGCCTCGCGAACCAGTTCAGCGTCTCCCGCACGGCCGGCATCGGATCCGACCAGCGGAAGACTTCGTTGCGGTCCCCCGGCCGCCAGGGCACGAGGACGTCGAGCACCGACCTCCACTTGGGCGGCAGATCCGGCGGCAGAGCGATGCCGTCCCGAGGCTGCCGCAGGACGGCGATCAGGTGATCCACGTCCCCCCACCACCAGCGGCTCCGGACCCCGACACGATACGCCGGCTGCGGCGGCAACGGCTCGCCCAGTGCCAGTCGCACCAGCCTCACGGGGAAATCCACACCGGCGTCGATGGCGAGCTGGAGCGAGCCCCAGAAGCGGCCGTTCACCTCCATGAGGTACGGCTCACCGGTCGACGCATCGACCTTGTACTCGACCATCGCGACGCCCTGCCAGCCGAATGCCTCGAGCAGCGCCGTCGAAGCTCGGACCAGCGCAGGGTCCGCCGGGATGCTCTCACGGTACACACTCACGCCGCCGGATGGCGGCTTCTCACGGATACGCCGGTGACTGAACACCGCGTCCGTTCGGCCATCCCAGAGGAGCAGGAAGATTCCCACGCCGGGGCCGACGATCCGCTGCTGGAGCAGGACCGGGAACGCAGCGGCCGGCAGCCGCTCGAGCTGCGCGCGAAGTTCCCGGTCATCGCGGGCGTACGAAACCATCGTCTTCTGCCGCCCGTGGGCGTCGCCCGCAACAGAGCGCCCCGGCTTCACCACGACTGGGTAGCGGACGGCATCCGGATCCAGGGCATCGATTTCCCCGGCGGCGGTCAGGAGCCGCTGCTCCGGTATCTCGATCCCGAGCGCGCGCGCGGCCTGCAGCACGCGTGGCTTGTCACACACGCGGTGGAACGCGGCTTCATCGGGGAACGGAATGCACATGTCGCGGAACCGTTCGCGGTCCGCCAGGACGGCGAGTACGGAGGCCTCGCTCATGGGGAGCAGCACGCGGGCGCCCACTCGCCTCGCGTATTGCTCCAGCGCATCGACGAAGTCGCCCGGCGCCCGCAGCGGATCAGGGGCACGCTCCTCGCTCATGCAGTAGCGGGACGCACCCGCGAGCGACCGCCCCCGCGTCGAACACACGTGGACGGCGTACCCCGCCCTCCCCAGCGAACGCACGACGGCGAGCGCGGCCCGCTCGTCGCCATCCGTTACGAGGACCGCCTCTCCCATTCGAGTCGCACCCCGATGGGAAGCGAAGGGTCGGCGACCCCCGCCCTACGCTGGACGCGCGGTGCCCTCGCCATCTTCTGCGCTGACGTTGGTGCGCTTCCGGTGGCTTTCGCCAGCCCGACGATCAGGCCGTAGATGATGAACATGTACGCGGCGTAGGCCTGTGACAGGAAGAACCCGCAGATCACGTAGCCCACGATCGTCCCGGCGAGCGCCTGGCCGAGGAACACCGCATCCGATGTCCTCTCATCCCGCGCGCTGCCGGGACTGACCCCGCGCGCCGCCTTGTAGGCGTGGACCAGCAGGAGCACGAACGTGATCAGACCGAACACGCCGAGCTCCGCCCCGATCTCGACGAACGAATTGTGGGCCGCCGACCACTTCACTCCCATGCCGTACTGCTGCCGCTCGGCCAGTGGCGACAACTGGCCCTCGGCGACCGGGAACGCGCGGGCGCCCACACCCGTCAGCGGCCGGCGCAACATGTAACCAATGCCGCGCTTCCAGACCTCCATGCGGCCGGACTCCGAGTTGCCGCTCCAGTTGTAGTCCTCCGAGGGGTTCAGGATCGTCCGCATCATGCTCCAGTACGTCTCGTTCCCCGCCAGGAGGAGCCCGAGGAAGCAGGCGATGACGGCGCCCACGCGGAGCTTCTTGGGGATGGCGCTATAACCCAACAGGAGGTAAAGGCCAAAACCGATGAGGCCGAGGAACGCACCACGCGAGCCGGACTTCACGATCACCAGGAGGAAGATACCGGTGGCCAGGACGCTCGCGATCCGCGCGAAGGGCGTGCGCCCCCGGATCACGAAATAGGTCGCGAGCGGCAGGGTGCAGACCATCAGCATCCCGAGGTCGTTCGCGTCGTAGTACGCGAGGTCCCCGAGCCGCCCGCTGATCCCCACGTCGACGTACAGGTACACGTACCCGGCATAGATCGCAGCGCCGGCAACGACGGCGGCAACGTACCGCCGCACATCCTCCAAGGCGCGCACGCTCGCCGCGAGGATGATCATCAGCAGGAAGGACTTCCCCAGGTCGTCCTTGATGAAGCCGAAGCTCATCCCCTTGTAGAGACTCGTCGGCACGGATGCGACCGCCAACGCCATGATGACGATGAGGCACTTCGTGACCGGGTGGACGACCGACCTCAGTTTGCGCCGACGATCCGAGGTCATCGCGTAGAGACCATACATCCCCAGCGTCGCGAGGATCGGCAGCTTGACCTTCGCCAGGAGGGGGAACAGGTCCTGGACTCGCCAGGCGTACGTGAGGATGCACGTGCTGACCGCGATGAGCAGCAAGTCCACCGCTGCGGGCCGTCGAACCGCCGCGCCTGGTGGCAGGGTTTGGGGGGCCGTACCGACCGGAGGGACGACTCGAGCGGCAGGGCCCAGCCGCTGTTGTGCAGGAGACGAGAGATTGATCGTCATGCCGGTCATCCACGAAGGGTGCCTGCTGCCTGCCCCTGGTTCGGACTCATGTCGCCCCCCGGCCGACCTGCTTGCCGGATCCTTCACGAATCGAACAACCCCGCCGCGCGTAGCGTGAACCCGCGCGGCGACAGGCCCGCAGGAATGTTCGTCCGCGGAAGGGCGTAGGGCCGCGTCTGGCGCCGGGGTAGGGGGCCACCCGTCACCCGCAACGCCGCTGCGTACCCCGTCCGCATGGCCATCGCCTCCACCTCCGGCGAGCTCATGCCGTATGGATAGGATAGCCACGGCCCGACCCGTTCAAAGCGTTCGCGCAGCCACCTCAGCGGCTGCTCGAGCTCGGTCGCGGCCTCCGCAGCGCTGAGGCGAATCAAATTCGGATGGCTCCACGTGTGCGAGCCCAGCGTGAGGCCGGGGTGCCGGAGCGCCGCGGCGAGTTCCTCCTCACTCGCCGCGCAGGCGTGAGGCGGTACCGGCCTCGGCTCGATCCCTGACTCCGCCGCCCAGCGGCGGATCTCGGAATCGACGCCGCGGAGCTGGTTCAGCGCGTACTCACGCAGAGCGGCCCCCGGTCCGTACGGCTCCGTGGCGAAACTGTCCCACCAGAACGTTTTTCCGCCGACGAACGCCGGCGCGACGAAAACGGTGGCCGGCAAACCGCGGGCCCACAGCTCCGCGACACCGCACGTCACCGCGCCGCGGTATGCATCATCGAACGTGATCGCGACCCGCGGCTTCGGCGAGCGGCCCGGCCGTGGGCGCAGGACCTCGTCGAGCGGAACCACCTCGTGGGTTTCGACGAGCGCGTCCAGTTGTGCCCGGAATTCCTCCACCGGCAGGTGGAGGGAGCGGTCGCCTGCCGGCTCCTCGCCCTCGGGGACGATGTTGTGGTACGCCAGGACAATGCCCCCGCGAGCGCGAATGCGACGAGCGACGGCTGCGACGCCACCGCCGGTCAGGATCGCCTCCAACGATGCTTTCAGACGCTGCCGGACCATCACCCTGCGCTCCGCAGCTCTGACCGGCCGAGATGCCCGGGACGATCCCGGTTAGGGGCCGCCGCATCGTTGGCTGCGGAAGCCCTGTGCCCCGCCGTCTGGACGAGCTCCAGGTACTGGTGGACCAGCGCCTTGCCGATCACGTCCCAGCTATACAGCTCTTCCGCGGTCCGGCGTCCGTTCTCCTCAAGCCGCCGCCGTAGCCCGGCATCGGAATACAGCCGACCGATCGCGTCCGCAAAGCCCTCCGGATCGTCCCGGATCAGGATGTTTTCGCCGTCCACCGCCTCCAGCCCTTCACAGCCGATGCTGGTGCTGACCACGGCCTTCCCCATGGCCCACGCGGTGGTGATCTTCAGCCGCGTCCCGCCGCCGATCCGGAGCGGAACGACGGTACAGAACGCATCGCGTACCCACGGCCGCACGTCGTCGACGTAGCCCGTCAGCTCGATGCCATACTCGGCTCCATACCTTGCGATCTCCTCCGGGCTCGCGCGCCCGATCCAGCGCACCGGCACCCCATGGCCGTGGCTGCGCAGGATCGGGAGGATCTCCCGGCCGAAGTAATGGAGCGCGTCTAGGTTGGGAAGCCACTCGGTGCCGCCAAGGTACGCAATCAGCTTGTCCCCTCCCCGCAGCGGGACGAACTCCGCAATGTCCACGCCGTTCGGCGCAACGATGATCGGAGCATCCGGCGCCAGCCGAAGCAGCCCTTCTCGATCCGCGTCGGACACCGCGACGTTGAGCGCCGCAGCCCGGCACCAGCGGGCCTCCTCCTTCCCGGTGAGGCTGGCCTGGAACCCCATGTACCAGCGTCGAAATCCCTTCTCGTTCTGAGCGCGGCGTCGCAGCAGCTCGGACTCCACGTTGTGGTGCGTACAAGCGATCGGGAGATCGCCGAGGAGCGTCAGGTACGCACTGAGGTCCGAGCTATCCACATGGACGAGGTCGAATCGTTCCGAGCGAAGTAGTTCGAGCAAGCGACGACGATACGATCGGGAATCGTAGGCGAAGCGTGTGTACGCGCGGCGAGACACCGCACTCCGGAGGTGATCCCAGATGAAGCGAACGGCGTCGTGCTCCTGTGGAATGGGGAACGCCTCGACCCTCGCGATGGCTGAAAGGGCCTCCACGCTCTCGGCCACTTCCTTGGCCGACCGATGCATCCCGGCCCGATAGAAGCAGAGCGCCACCACATCGAAGCCGGCGGCGAGCTGGCGCAGGACGTTGTAGGTCCGGATCGCGGCGCCGCTGCTCGGTGGATACGGCAGCGCGTGCGAGAGAAAGAGCAGCTTCGGCTTCGACGTGCGCGACACGCTCGGCGTGACCTCAGCCGGTCCGTGGGAATCATCCGAGACGAGAATCATCGGATTCCGGGTCATGCCAGCCATCGCTGTCGCCATGCTTGGAACATCAGTACGGCCCACAGCCCGCTCGCAAGCTCGTCATGGCCACGCTGGAGTGCCATCCACGCTCGGTGGACGGCAGCGCCGTGCAGGATCCCGTCCCGATCCAGCGCGCCGCGCTCCAGCAGATCCTCTGCCCAGGGGCGGAGCGCTCGTCGCAGCCACGCGGCGACCGGTACGGAGAACCCCATCTTGGGCCGGTCCACCAGCTCCGGCGGGACGCGGCGGTACAGTGCCTGGCGCAGCAGCCACTTACCCCGCTGTCCGCGAATCTTGAAGTCCCTGGGCAGCCTCCAGCAGAACTCCACGATACGGTGATCGAGCAGCGGGACACGTACCTCCAGGCTCACCGCCATGCTCGCGCGATCCACCTTGGCGAGAAGATCGTCGGGCAGGTAAGTCGCCTGGTCGGTCAGCATCATCCGGTCGAGGAGCGGTAGTCCGTCACTTGCCTGGAAAACCCGGTCGACGGCGGTCGCCGCCGGTTCAGGCCAGCGTAGGATCCTGCCGGGCCACTGCCACGCGCTCAGCAACGACCGGTACATCTCCCCCTCGGAGCCCCATCCCATGAGGGCTCCCAGCTTGACGATCTTCTCTCCGGCCAGGCGGTGGCGGGCCCCCGACGGCATCATCGGGCTGACCGACTTGTAGATCCGGTCCCACGAGCGGGCCGAGACACGTCCGATCCCCGCCGCGACAGCTCGTCGCACCGGTTTCGGCATCCGGCGGAGGCGGCTGATCGCCTGTTCGCCCTGGATGTAGCGATGATAGCCTCCCAGCAGCTCGTCCCCACCGTCGCCGGAAAGCGCGACCGTCACGCTCCGTCGCGCGAGCTGGCAGACCAGATAGGTCGGGATCTGCGACGGATCAGCGAACGGCTCGTCGAACAGATCGGCCAGCCGCGGAACGACGGCGCGCGCGTCCGCGTCCGTCAACACGAGCTCCGTATGATCCGTGCCGAGGTAGGCAGCAACGCGTGCGGCCGCCGGCGCCTCGTCGTAGTCGGGATGGTCGAACCCGATGGAGAACGACTCGATCGGGCGTGGAGTGAGAGCCTGCGCGACCGCAGTCACCATCGACGAATCGATCCCACCGGACAGCAGAACGCCCAGTGGGACGTCGGACAGCAGGCGCAGGCGCACCGCATCCGTGACCAGGCGATCGAACTCCTCGATGGCCTCTTCTTCGCTCCCCGTGAACGGCTCGATGCGCGCCTTTGCCACGACATCCGCCAGTGACCAGTACGGCCTCGGTGGCGGAGGGGGCTCGTCGACGGAGCGGATCGTCAGAATGTGGCCGGGCGGCAGCTTGAACGTGTTCTTGTAGATCGTCGCCGGCGCCGGGACGTACAGGTAACGGAGGTACTCGGCAAGGGCCTGCTGATTGATCTCGCGATCGAACTCCGGCCCCTCGACCAACGACCGGAGCTCGGATCCGAAGGTCAGCAGCCCTCGGCGCCACGAGTAGTATAGGGGCTTGATGCCGAGGCGGTCCCTCAGCAGCGTGAGTTCTCTAGCCTCCGCGTCCCACACCGCCATCGCGAACATGCCGATGAACCGCCCCAGCGCGGCTTCGATTCCCCACCGCTCGAATGCGGCAAGGATCGTCTCCGTGTCGGAATGCCCACGGAACCGCGCCCCGGCGCGCTCGAGGTCGCAGCGCAGAGCCAGGTGGTTGTACACCTCGCCGTTGAAGACCAGCGTGTAGCGCCCCGACGCCGATTGCATCGGCTGGCGCCCGTTGGTCGACAGGTCCAGAATGGCGAGGCGCCGGAAGCCGAACGCAATGCCTGCACGCTCATCGACCCAGATCCCTTCGTCATCGGGACCGCGGTGCTCGATCGGCGCAATCATGCGCCGCGCGCCGGCCTCCAGATCGTCACGGCGATACCCACGGCTCGAGACTATCCCCGCAAAGCCACACATGCCCGGCCTCGTGGCATTGAGCACATCCGATGCGACGCGGTGAGCGGCGCGGCGTTACCGCTGTCGGCGCGCGGTTCCGTGACGACTCGCTCCGGGGATGGGAAGTGGGGGCGCGGCCCTGCCTTGCGCAGCGCGCCCCTCAAAGGACGGGCGAGGTCGGCGCCAACAGCCGCTCGGCGCCGTGCGGTTCGAGGTCGACCACGGCCACCCGGGGCTGGTCGTAGTCGCCCCGGAGCAGATTGCCGCGGATCCGGAAAACATCGCGCGCCATGCGCAGCGAGTCCAGGACCAGATTGACGCGCGATCCAGGCTGGTGCGTCCAGTTGACCGGGACCTCGGCGATGCGGTACCCGGCACGCCTCGCCATCAGCAACACCTCGACATCGAAGCTGAAGCCGTTCATCCGCATCCGCGAAAAAAGATCCTGGGCGACCGGACCCCGAAAGAGCTTGAAGCCGCACTGCGTATCCGCGATTCCTTTGACGGCGAGCGTCCGCACCAACAGGTGGAACGCCCTGCCCATTACACGCCGATACAGCCGGGCGCGTACCTGGACGCTTTCGCTCCGCACAGCCCGTGAGCCGATCGCAATGTCAGCACCCGAATCGATCGCTGCCTCCAGGGCCTCGATCTCAGCGATCGGCGTCGCGCCGTCCGCATCGGCAAACAGGACGAGCCTCCCGCTCGCATTGACCACGCCCGTCCGAACGGCATAGCCCTTACCGGCGTTCGCCGGCAGCCGGATCAGGCGGATCTCCGGGTATTGGCGAGCGAGGCGGAGGACGAGGCCGCTCGTGCCGTCGCGGCTCCCGTCATCGACCACCAGGATCTCGGCGGCGCGGTTCCGTTCGCGGAAGTACCGAACGATCTCTCGAAGAGGCTGCCCCAGCCGGGCTTCCTCGTTGAACGCGGGAATTACAACCGAGATTTCGGGTCGCACGCGGATCCCCCTGCGAATCCAGTCGTCCACGGAATGGGCAAGTGTGGTGCCAGGACCGGGATCGCCTGAGGCCGCGCGCGGGGGCGTAACGAGCGGTAACGATCGAGTAGACCCATAGCCGCCCAGCTCCAACACCTGTGGTGGCTCCGCTACATAGGCGAGGCGTGACGTCAGCGCCCGTCGGGCGGCGTGCCGCAGAGGTACAGGTCGACCCGGTACCTACGGTAGTCGAAGCGGGGCCGCTCGTGGGAGTGTATCACGTAGCAGTGCCGATCCAGCCAGGCCGCGACCTCGCCGGAAGCGTCATGGACGATCCCATCACGGCGGACCCAAACAACCGCCCAGAACTGCCCGTGCCCAGCAAGTGTCTCGTCCAGATGGGCGGCAGTCATCTTCAGCTCGCGCCCGAGGAGCTGGGGGGCATAGTGGCGCTGAAGGGCGATCGGCGTCGTGAGCACCGGGAGATCTGGCGCCGTCGTCTCGATCACCCGAAAGGCCGGACGCGGGTCGAACCGCATGCCGTCCGACAGATGTGATACGAGCGACGGTGCAATGCCTGCCACGATGACCGCCATGACTGCCCCCGCGATGACGTCCTTCCCCTGCTTCACCCGCTCCCCTATCAAGTGGATCAAGCCACCGGCCGATACGAAGACCATGGGCAGCATCACGACCGCATAGTCCGCATAGACGTTCGTGACGAATGATGCCGCGAAGAGCGTGACCATCGTGCTCGCCACGCCCAGCCCAGCGACAGCAGCCCAGCGACGCTGCCGCGGCGTTCTCCCGAGCAGGAACAAACCGAGCGCGCCCAGCGCACCAGCGGTGAACATCACCGGGGTCAGCCATTCGACGATCGCCGGCATGAGCCGGATCGTCGCCTCCAGCCCGCGGCCGCCAAAGTTGCGCAAGGAAGATCCACGCCCTTGAGCGGCAAGGACGATGTACGCCGTGCCTGTGACGGCCAGGAATGGGCCCCATAGCGCGGCCCAAGCACGGCGCGACGGCCAGGTCCAGCCCACTTGACCCAGCGGGCCGACCAACGTCAGCGCGAGCACCACGCCAATGACGGGGAATACGAACGTCGGATGCGTCGCCGTGCCCACCAGGAGCACCGCCAGCGCCGCGAGATAGTCCCGCCGCCGATCAGTTTCATACGCGCGAAGCACGTACAATAAGAAGGCAGCGGACAGCAGATAGAGCAGCGACCCGTACCGCGCCATTCCCGAGACGTGGAGGTGCCACGGCGCGAGCGCCACCCAGAGAGCCGCGGCGAAGGCACCGAGCCGGCCGAAGAGCTCGTATCCGAGCCTCCAGGTCGCATAGATGCCCAGGATTCCGAAAAAGAATGGCATTAGGCGCATCCCCACGTGCGTGGGCGGCACCCACTCGAAGAGGAGGTGCTGTAGGAGGTAGTAGAGCGGGCGCGCGTCGATCCCGGGCCGGAGAGGCGAATCGAACAGGTGGGTCGCCTCGACCAGTGTGTAGACCTCGTCCTCCTCGAAAGGATAGGAGTCGAGGCCGTAGAGCCGCAGCGCGGCAGCGGCACCGAGGACGAGCACGAACCATCGAGCCGCCCGGTAACTATCGTTCCGGGAACGGCTTTGATCGGAAGCGGCGAACGAATACGGCATCGAAGTGCTTCGTCAAGCCAGCTTGAGATGCTCGAAGGCCGTCTGCAAGTAGTAGCCGGCGAGCTGACGGGGATGCAAGTAACGATCGAAGAAATCTCGGGCGTTGCGGCTCAGTCGTTCCCGTTCGTCAGGATGTTTGAGGTAGTACTCGCAGGTAGAGAGCAGGTCGCTGAGATCGGGGCGGACATACGCCACGTGTATGCGGTCCTCCAGGAGCACGTGCAGGCGATTGCGTGGCTGGACCGCGACCACGCACGCGCCCACGGCCAGGTAATCGATCAGCCGGAAGCACAGGTCGCCATTGCCGGGCAGGTCGATGCAAACCTGCGCCGCTGCAGCCTCGCGCAGGTACTGACTGTAGCGAACGCGGCCCGCTCCTCCGAGGAACCGAAATGAAGTCTGATCGGTGAGGAGGGCAAGGGCCCGGGAACGGATTTCCACCCCGGCCTCAAGGCCGAAGCGGCCATACACATCCCAGTGAAACTCGCCGCGTTCTCGCAGTCTGCGCAGCGAGGACAGCGCGCCATAGATCATCGGTGAGGCGGGCACGAAACCGCCGGGGTACACGTTTGACGAGCCTGGGAATCCTCCGACCGGGTGCTGCATCTTGAAGTAGACCGCCACCCGCCGTGCGCATTCCTCGTTGATGATGGGATAATCGCTGTAATCGAACGCGATCTCGTATGCGCGGCCATCGACGAGTAGCCGAGCCAGAGCGATCCCGCTGTAATCTTGGGAGAGCATCTTCCGCCGAACGGGCACCCAATCGCTGAGACCGATATGAACGTGGCCCATCCATTTTTCCGCGGGCGCCCAGGCGTAACGCGACGGCCACTCGAACTCGGACACCTCGAGCAGTCGCGGATCAGGACGCCACGTCGGCGGAGCTGGAGGTGCGCCACGACGGAGCTGCCAGTAGCGCTCCGTGACCAGACTGCCCAGAGTCGCGATCAATCCATTCCCCATGGTGGCCCCTCGAGCGTTGCGGATCCGCGGAATGGAGCGGTTGTGGGTCGCACCCGACGGTCGCGCTACCGCGCCCGCGGCCGGCTTCCGACCAGCAGGGTGGACGATCTCTTCACGCGACCGGCAAGCCGCGATTGCTAACCGTACAGCAGGACCATCTCCGAAACCCTAACCATTCTAAGCTCGGTTCAAATGCGAACTCCGACGGCTCGGCGCCGCTGACCGGTTCTCTGAAACGACGCGCACACGCACGCGCACGAGTGGGAAGATTCCAACCCCTCGACCGGAATCACGAAAGCGAGCATCCCCGTCTACCGGACGTGGACGGCCCCAGCAGGGCATGACTTTTCTCGACTGTGGAGCCGCCGACAGATCGTGCCAAGGCCCGACCCACGTTGGTCGCGGCGCCCGGCCATGGCAAGCGCCCCGGCCCAATGCAACGTTCATTCCCTGCCGAGGCTTTCCTTGGGGAGGCAAGCCAGACCGGTCTTCGGACACGCTGTCCAGCCGCGTCTCCCGGCGAGGGTGACTAATGACTAAGAGGCCGCAGGGCCCGCGGCGCCCCCGCACGCCCCCTGCAAGTCCGCCAGCCGTCGTTCCACGCTGCATCAGCATATCCATCCGATCAGTTGGCCTGTCGCTCCGAAGCGCTGGGTGTGGCGTCGCTGTCACATATGGGCTCCGGTGATTCTGTGGCGAGGCCATCACCAGCGCCTGGTCCCACCTTCTTGGGGCAGCCGGGGCGGGCGGCAACAGATCTGATTCGAGGCGGAAGGTGGGCGATGTCACCAGTCCGCCAGGCGGGGATGAAGCGCGGCCCCCTGGTCGGGCCAGTCCAGCGACGGGCTGAGGATGCACAGCGACCCCGCCCGCGCACGTTGCGCAGGGACGGGGTCGGTGGACTTGCGTCCGCGCGTTCGGGCACGCGGCTCAGGATCCGGCCCGGTAGCGGTGCTACTCGGTGGAGTGCTGAGCGATCACGCCCGATCCCGGGCTTGGTGAGGCCGCGCGCCGGCGATTCCCGAAGGCCGGCGCGCAGGGTCTCCGCTCAAGAAATCACCAGCCGGGGTTCTCGCGCCACACCGAAACACGCCCCCACCACAGCGACATCTCCTCCGCCGGCCCCTGGTTGAGGTTCGCGCCGAGCGCCACGCCGTAGAACGCGTCGTTCGCGTATTTCGGATCGGCCCGGAGCCCCGTGCGCGAGTAGACCTTGCGGCCGTCGACCCACGCTTCGAGCGCGCCGTCCGCCGCGTCGGCGCTCGACGGGAACTTGAAGTGCAGCCGGTAGACGTGCCACTGGCCGTCCCAGTAATCCTCGGCGCGGAGTCCAGGGATCACGTCCTCGATCGTATTGCCTGGAGGGCCACCGATCGTGAGGCGGCTGCCCTGCTGGCCGATCTTCAGCTCGAATCGGCCTCCCTGGTAAATCAGCCCGAAGATCCACTTGTAGTCGGGTGCACTGGTGCAATTCCACGAGGCGGGTGCGCGGGTCTTGAAGTTCTGGCTGAACTTCGCGACGACCTCGATCCACAGCTCGCGTGGCTCGTTGCCCGATCGACGATTCGGAGTGTACGTCGGCAGTAGCAGGTCACGGCCAATGGAGAAGTCCTGACACCGGCTGGACGAGTTCGTCCGGTTCGGGAACGTGTACCTCATGCTGCGGTTGCTCGATCCGTAGCCGGTGCTCGTGTCGAGCGTGATGTGCTGCTGGCCTTTGTCGCCCCACAGGCGGGTGCCGTAGATCCCGCGCGGGTCGCTGAGCATGTGCTGCGTGCTCGTGTACGTGGAGAAATCTTCGAACACCCACGGTTGCACCGAGCCGCCGCCCTGCTGCGTAACGGTCACCGTCGCCTGCCCCGTCCTCCCCTCGCTCGTGGCCGTGATCGTCGCCGTGCCCGGCGCAATGCCGCGCACGAGCCCGCTGGACGTCACCGTCGCGACCGATGTGTTGGAGCTCGACCACGTGATGGTGCGGCCGCTCAGCGCGTTGCCGTTCTGGTCCCTGGGCGTCGCCGTGAGCTGGAGCGTTCCGCCGACCTGGATCGTGCCCGACGAGGGCGAAACCGTGACCGTGGCGACCGCCGGCTGCGTGCTACCGCCGCCATTGCTCCCACCGCCGTTGCTTCCACCGCCGCTGTCGCCACCGCCGGAGCTCTGGTCACCGCACCCGATGCGTTGCGTGCTGACCACCAGGTTGTCGATGTAGCGCTCCTGCTGGCGCGGGGAGCCGTCGTTCCAGTAGTTTTCCAGGAACAGCGCGTTGATGCCGTAGGCGCTGTAGTTGCCCACCCAGTTCAGGTTCGTGGCGCGCGCCTCGAGATTGCCGTTGATCCAGAGCTCGAAGACACCGTTGCTCTGGCCGGGATCGTTCACCCGGACCCGCGCCTCGACGCAATACCACTGGCCCACGTGCGCGGCATCGAAGAGCGGCGTCTTGCCGACCTGCGCCCCGAGCCAGCGGAGGTTGGCGAAGTCGTTGTATTTGGTCGTGCGGACGTTCCCCTGCGTATCCGTCCCCGAGGCAGGGTCGAGGACCAGGTAGTTGTTCCCAGCGCCGCCGCTCCAGACGTGCGCGATGAGCGCCTCCGACCAGTTCGAACCGGCGAAGACAACTGCCCGGGCCAGCTTGTCGCCGCCGCCGCCCGTCCACCCCGGCTCGTTGCGCAGATAGAAGCGCCAGTAGATCTCCCGGTAGTTGGCCGTACCGCCGTCGACCGGCCGGAAGTACGAGTCCGGCGTCCTGCCGAAGGCCAGCTTCAGCGAGCCCGCGTTGACGTCGCCCGCGTTGAAGCGTGCGCGCATGGCGCCGGAGCCGCCCACGCCGACCCCGGTGGCCCGGACGAAGCGGCCGCCGCGGCTGTCGTACTCGAAATACTGCCCGAGCCGGTCCTGGTCGAAGTCGTCACACCAGATCCACCCGCTCTGCGGCCGCGAGCACTCGTTGACCAGACCCGCGGTGCCGCCGCTGCCGCCGCTACCACCGTTGCCGCCACCCCCGGTCACGGTGATCTGGGCGCTGGCGCTCTTGCCGTTGCTCGTGACCGTGATCGTCGCGCTGCCGGCAGCGATTCCGGTCACCAGGCCCGTCGCGTCGACCGTCGCGACCGAGCTGTTCGAGGACGTCCAGGAGAACTGGGCATCCGGCACGACGTTCCCGCCGGCGTCCTTCGCCGTCGCCTCGAGGCGGTAAGAGGCCCCGACCTCGATGGAACGGGAAGTCGGGTTCAGCGAAACCGATGCCACGAGCTGACGGACGACGGCGCGCGCGGTGTCCGCCTTGCCGCAACACGGTGCCGCCGCCACGATGAGCGCGGCCCCCACCGCCTTGGCTGTGACGATCCCCATGTTGTCCACCGTGGCGATGTCGGGGTGGAGCGACGTCCACGTGATCCGGGCCCCGGACAGGACGCTGCCATCCTCGCCGTACGCCCTGGCGGTAAACTGCACCTTCGAGCCGAGTGCGTCCAGGGTATCCGCCGCAGGCATGATCTCGACACGGGCGACCTGGGAGGACGGTGAACCCGCGACGGTGACCGACACCGTGTCCGCGACGTCTCCGGCACGCGCGACGATCCGTGCGGTGCCGTACCCTACCGCGCGCACCACTCCCTCTCCGCTCACGACGGCGACGGCCGGATCGAGCGAGGACCACTCCACCTTCGCACCTTCGACCTCGTGCCCGTTCCGGTCCTGGGCCACTGCGACGAAGCGGATCGAGTCGCCGATCTCAACGACCACTGCCAGGGCGCCGTCCAGCGGGGGATTGCCTCCCTGGTCGGCCCCGAACGGGATCACCAGCAACGACGCGACCTTCTGCTGCACGGTGATCGTGGCGGTTTCCGACCGCGAGGCCACGGATACCTCGATCTCGGCCGTCCCAGGCCGAACCGCGGCGACCTTCCCGTTCCGATCGACGGTCGCGACGTCCGGATTCAGGCTGCGCCACGAAAGCGGGGCGTTGGAAACCGGGACACCGTCAACCGATACCTCTGCGGAGATCCGGACCGTGTCACCCAACGCCTCCAACGTGGCGCTGCTGGGCGATAGCCTGATTTCGACCAGTTCAGGATCCACCCTGAGCAGGTCGTCGTACTCACAGGCAGCAAGAACCAGTAGCCCCAGCAACAGCAGGCCACCTTTGAACACTACCCAACGCATGCGACAGCCTCTCGACAGGGAAACGACAACACAGCCGTCGGGCGAAGCCAGGGGAGAGACCCCGTTCGCTGGCGGCCAGGCAGGCATGGCGGGAAGGGTCTCCCGCTTTAGCCCCTTAGCTCTGCGTCCCCGTCTTTCGGCGGGTTTGCTCTGAGCAGCGGACCTGGGTACGGGTTGAAACGCTCGCCGCGGTTCGACTCCCCGCGTCGGCAACAGCGGTGCCCCGGGCCGGAGTGGGTGGGCAGGGTGCGCGGAAGAGGCGGAATTTCAGGAAGATGCGGCGCGAGTGCCGTGCCCGAGAAGGCCGGCGTGCCCGTGTCCGATGGAAAACTCGTTGCCGGCCGGACCGAACTCTTTTCATTGATCCGGCTGCGCCCTGGGGGTGCGGAGGAGCAACGCCGGCAATACATTTCGGGCCGAAATGTGGCGGTAATCGCGCAATGGCCCCGCCGCCCGGGCCTCCGCCGCTACGGCGCTCAGCGCCGCGCCGTCGGCACGCGCCGTGCTCTCGCGCCCCGCGGCTGCGAAGTCGAGCTCACCTGGAGAAACCCGTTCATGCTACTCGCGTCCTGGATCGCCATAGGCAGTGCCCTAGCGTTTCTGGCCTACATCTTCGTCGGCTACCCGCTGGCGTTGAAGGTGCTCGCGTCGCTTCGGCGCCGTGAGCGGCCGGAGCCGGTACTGGATGAATGGCCGGAGATCAGTATCGTCGTGGCGGCGTACAACGAGGCGGGGCAAATCCGGCAGCTCATCGAGAACCTGCTCGAGCTCGACTATCCCCCGGAGCGGCGTCAGATCGTCGTCGTCTCGGATGCATCCACCGACGGGACCGATGACATCGTGCGGGAGTACGCGGACCGCGGCGTCGAGCTGGTCCGGCTTCCCGAACGCCGAGGCAAGACGGGGGCAGAGAACTACGCGCGGCCCTACCTGCGTGGGCAGATCATCGTCAACACGGACGCCTCGATCCGGATCGGGCGGGACGCGCTGCGCCGACTCGTTGCGCAGTTCGCAGACCCCACGGTCGGCGTCGCGTCTGGCCGGGATGTCAGCGTGACACGGGTCGACGGGGACGCCAACCTCGGCGAGTCCGGCTACGTCGGCTACGAGATGTGGCTACGGGATCTCGAGACGCGGGTCGACGGCATCGTCGGCGCATCGGGCTGTCTGTACGCGATCCGGCGGGACCTGCACGATTACCACCTGCCCGAGGGCCTGAGCCGCGACTTCGCCGCGCCGCTGGTCGCCCGGCAGCACGGCTATCGCTCCGTCACGGTCAATGACGCGTTGTGCTTCGTGCCGCGCGCGCCGTCGCTGCGCCGTGAGTATACCCGGAAGGTGCGCACCATCACCCGCGGAATGGAGACGCTCTTCTACAAGCGCGCCCTGCTCGATCCGTTCCGCTACGGGCTTTTTTCCTGGATGCTGTTCAGCCACAAGGTCTGCCGCTGGCTGATGCCATGGGCGCTGGTGGTCCTGGTCCTCGGCATCGCTGCGCTGAGCGTCACGGAGCCGTGGGCCCGAGCGGTGGCCCTGTTGATCCTCCTGGGTTGCGCCCTGGCGCTGGCCGGATGGCTCTGGCCGGATGGCAAGCGCATCCCACGGCCGCTCGCGATTCCCACCTACATCGCGGTGGCGAACATCGCCGTGCTCCGCGCCTGGTTCAAGGCGGTGCGTGGGGAGCTCAACCCGATCTGGGAGCCGACCCGGCGGGTCCCGGTAGGATCGCACTGAGGAAAGGGCGCGCGGCCTTCCGCACGCGCGCCCCCCTCCCCCCGCGCGCCCGTCGTCGGCCGACGGCGCACCATGGCGGCCCTCGGGCCGCGACACGAGCCGCCCCCAGAACAGGACGGGAAAATCGATCGCCGCGCCGACTGTCGGCGCGGCGATCGCAGGTCCACGATCAGGGGACGAGAAGCGACGGTCGTTGCCCCACTACCACGCGCCCTGGCGGAAGATCATCACCGGCAGCGTCCGCAGCATGATCTTCAGGTCGTGCCACACGGACCGCTTCTCGATGTACTCGAGATCGAGCTGGACCTTCCTCTTGACGTCCTCGATCGACCGGTCGTAGTGCTGGTTGACCTGAGCCCAGCCCGTGATGCCGGGACGGACACGCTGACGCTGCGCGTAGCCCTCGATCTGCGTCCTGAGTTGCTGGAAGATCGCGGGCTGTTCCGGCCGAGGGCCGACGATGTTCATGTCGCCGATCAGCACGTTGAAGAGCTGGGGCAACTCATCCAGTCGGTACTGGCGGAGGATCCGCCCGATCGGCGTGACACGACGGTCGTTCGGCGTGGCCCACACCTGACCGCTGCTGTCCGCGTCGACCCGCATCGTCCGGAACTTGTAGATCCGGAACAGGCGCCCCCCGTGATCGACACGACGCCGGGAGCCCGGATACGGGGACGATCCGTTGCGCCGGTCGAGCCCGACGCGCCATTGCGTGTAGAACACCGGCCCCGGCGATGTCAACTTGATCAGCAACGCGATCACCAGCATGAGGGGAGCGGTGGCGACGAGTCCGATCGCCGCGATCGCGACGTTGAGCGCCCGCAGACTCCAACTCTCGCGCGGACGCGGCCGCTGCGGCGCTCCCACGACCGGCGCCGGCTTCGTCGTGGGATGCCCGTTCCCCAAGAATGTATGGAGTCGCGATTCGACTTGAGTCTCCAGTGCCATCAGCCCTCTGCTCGTCGATTCCAGCGGTGGTTTCGTGGGCGGTGACCGCTCTTGCCCCGTGAGAGTGGGCGACCGGGTCGGCGCGGAGAGCACAGCAACCGGTGTGCGCGGCGGACGACGGGGGGGATGGACCGCGCTAACTGCGCATCACACCGTCAGTTGGACAGGCGCAAGACAGATTGCTGTGAAGGCGTGTCCTTGTAGCGGTATGGCGACTGCTGTGGAGGCACCGCCACAAGGGCCGGGCGATCGAGCCGGGGGCTGGAGACCCGGATCAGGAGACGAGCGGGAGGTCCAACTCGAAGTAGAACCGCGTGCCCCAGCCGGCGCGGGTCTCGACCCGTAGAGTCGAGCCCATGGCCTCGACCAGCCGCCGGCAGATGGCGAGACCGGTCAAGTCCCATTCTGTCTGTAAAAAGTGGTCTGGCTCATGCGGTGGCCTTCTCCCTCTGCGACAGGTCAGCGAGGCGCTGGTCCGCCTGCTGTAGTCGCTTGCGGGTCTCAAGGTAGTTCTCCAA